>Ga0126343_10000996_pt1 | contig 12451 bp, 6 predicted proteins | sample Cyp2metagenome_FD_92531 | JGI IMG/M metagenome (GOLD analysis project Ga0126343, IMG submission 92531) | Coral microbial communities from Lord Howe Island, Old Settlement Bay, Australia - Cyphastrea 2 metagenome | ecosystem: Host-associated > Invertebrates > Cnidaria > Coral ... | reverse complement strand
CAAGCGTCCTGCTGCTAAGATTTAATTTAAAACGTGCATTTGTTTGACGAACAGAGTAAAACATTGTTATTTACAACGGGTTTTGAAGGATATTTAGGGCAATAAGATCTTTTGTCAGTTGTCAGTAAGACCCTCTACAAATGTCAGTTGTCAGTTAAATTTCAGGCCATTTGTCAGTTGTCAGTTAAAATTTTGGCCATTTGTCAGCTGTCAGTTAACCCCATCCAGACCCTCTTAATAGGGTGATTTTTGCAAATCCTGCATTTTCCTTTCCTGTGAGACTGTTCCATGATTTAATTCACTTCGTACGTACTTAGCAGTGTTTTGATTTCCCTCTTAAAAAGAAATAGAAAAAGCAAACGAAAAGCCGGACTTAGGCAAGTCCTTCGCGGTTTCCTTCATACTGACAACAGCCCTGGAAGGTAATCGTAATTATCCGTTTTAGTGATTGATATCCGCAATGAGGTAGGTAAGGGCTACAGCGTCCGATAGGTGCGTTGAAGATCAAAGGTTCGACCAAGAGAAAAGGAGAGGACAGAGAGGGAGGCGCAGGACGTCAGCCGGGATATGTCATGTCCACGAAAGTTATTTTTAAGACGAGCGGAAGTCTTTGTTCTAGCGGAAGTCTGTCTTCCAAGACGTCCGCATACAGTCTTGCCTCGTTCTCAGGTTCTCCGTGAAAAGAGAAAATGGTGGCACACGAGGAATTCAAACATCAGACCGAGGTTGGCCTGTACGCGGACGTCTCGGAAGACAGACTTCCGCTAGAACAAAGACTTCCGCTTGTCTAAGAATAACTTTCGTGGACATGACATATTCCGGGCTAGACCGGGAGCCTTCCTCTCTGTCCCCTCATTTTCTCTTGGTTTGACTCTTCAATAGGTTAAATTTGAAGTTTTTCCTTTGTTCAAAGCTTGTGACGAATTACATTGCATAGTTCTCAGTTTTCCCTTCACAGTGTCAAGATTGAAACAATAATTTCATATACTAATTGTCTAGTTATGAAGTTTTTATTCTGTTCATTCAAATTTGGCTTCAGTAACACACTGCTCGTACAGCACCAAAAAGCAACAGGTGATAAAGTTGCTTGGAACTATGCGAGCCTTAATTGTTCCATTGACTGCAACTTGCACTCGATCAAGAAAGTTTGGAATCAGAGAACTAACTCGAATGCGGAGCTAAAAGCAACGTTGAGTAATGCGCAGATCACACCCGGATTCCTTATCTCACCTAAGATAAATGACCTTTTTTCTTTGTCTCACGTTACATAAGCGAAACGGTGGTTTATTCAGTGTTCGAATTTAGCCAGTAACATTGAGTACTAAAAGAGTCGATTTTCTGATTTCCAGTTTTTCTTGGACATTTAACCCCACAAGCAGACACACATTCCATCGTGCCACACGTATAAACTAATGGAGAATAAATACTTCTTTCGTTAAAACACTCTTAATTTTGTTAAAGGGGTAGTGTCACGCTATTTGGCAACTTTATAAAAATTTAGAAGGTGCCTTCGCATCAATTAAATTCCAAAACTAATGGTCTAGGTTTGTTAATAAAGACTATTTGAAGGTACTGAAACTGTTTCCTGTCGCCTATCGCTTCGGATGGCAAGGATGGAAATGGATTGAAATTTGAAAAAAATTGCCAAGTTTTTCAAATTTTGATGCTACATCTTCAAAAACTCCTCAAGAAATTTAGTACGGTTAGCCCTCTCTGATAAAATTCATTTGATATCTTCGTCGTAGCTTTACAGAAGCATTTTGTTGACGAGTAAAGCCTCAAAGTAATTATTTTAGTCCAGAATTGACCTAAAACAGCAAAATCCTCGTGACACTGCCCCTTGAAAAACACAGCAAGAAACTCCTTATTAGCACGTAGAAAACTCCACAAGCAGACAAACACTCCATGGTGTCACACGGATAAACTACTTGAAAATAAATACCTCTTTCGTTAAAACATTCTTAATTTTGTTAAAAACAACAAGAAACTCCTTACTAGCACGCAGAAAACTCCACAAGCAGACAGACACTCCATGGTCTCACACGTACCATGCCAAATGCAATACGGTACATATAAGTACTCTCACATGTCCATCATAGCTTGCCATTGAATTTAGCACTGTTTCTACTTGAAAATAAATACCTCTTTCGTTAAAGCACTCTTAATTTTGTTAAAAGAACAACAAGAAACTCCTTATTAGCACGCAGAAAACACCAAGTCACAAAATTATGATTGCTTTGAATCTTAAATCGCTGGATAAACTACTTGACTGGTTGTCAAACATGTTTCCCGATAATTAAATCAAAACAGAGAAAGCCAAAGGACTTTGCCTTCACTGTGTCTAAGCCAAGATCGGGTCGTCCTGGGTTTTGTCACAGTCTGATTGTCCCAGGTTGTTGGACAACTGTGTGTGATCTCGATTCAACGATAAAGAAAATAACCCGTTTCGCGGTTATTTTTTCTTTTCAGTTTTGGATTATGATGAAATTAAACGTGGATGCAGGCAACGTTTAGCAGAAACTGTAGATCACCCCCAGTTTTTGCACAGATGTTGCAACTGAAGAAAGGCCGAGCTTTTGGTTGCAAGAAAATATATGACAGATCAAAAATTTTAACTTCACAAAGACACTTCAAGACATGAATGATCATCGCAGTTAAGTACACAATTTACTGACACAGCTTGAAAATAACGCAAATTCAAGCTTGAGCTGGATTCAAAACCATGACCTCTGCGATACTGGTGCAGTGCTCTAACAGCTGAGCTATCAAGCCATTCGAGAACTTATCACTTTGCGAGCTCATAATGTACTAGAAGATGGTGTTGTTTTCACAAAACGTTTTATTTTTACAGCAACTCATAATTATACGCCCATGACTGCGATAATCACTCATTTCTTTCGAAGCTGGGCCGGTTATACCTATGTTTTGGTCCTGGATTACTCTCTCGCTAACAATTTGTCAAGTTTTTCGTTTGTATCCTCCAACCATTTATTAACACACTCCAACTGTTTATGATTATCCTCCACCTGTCTCTCTATTTTTGCAATCTTTGAAACTTCGTATTCCTTGATTTCCCTCGGGCACATCTAAAAGGTAGTTAAAGAAAACTAAGTTAAAATGAAATCGACAGTTTAATATGGAAACTTTGACGACTTATATAATTAATAACAGCAATGTACTTTCTTTGGTTTGAGCAAGAGGGTAGCCTTACGTTATCAGCCTGCGGGTAGGCCGTTACTATTTCTTTTCAACAGTGATGTGTGCAATCACGCTATAAATTAAGAGCTCGAGATCCCAATTTAAAATACAGAGCGTTTCTTTCGAGGACCAAGGGATTGATAACTACCCCGCGGATAACTGATGTTCTTAAAACAAATATTTGGATGGCGAGCCAAAGTTGGAGGGGAAAGGGCCGACAGGTCCGAAACATAAACACTTTGTTGTGTTTATTATCCACCCCTAAATTTTCTTCCGCGCGCCATTTCAAAATTCATATCGAATTATTGAATTATTATTACTTTTTTATTATTACTTCATTATTACTTTATTATTACTTCTTTTAGACCACACTGCGCAGGAGGAATTGACAAACGTAACATGTTGGATTTGTTTTTGAGAAAATTCGTATAGGAAAGTCACATGATTACTGTCAGGTCGTCCTCCACTTTCTTCATTTTGAAATTCCTGTGGTTTGAAGTGCGCTTTCGAAAAGCTCCGGCCGTTTTCGTGACGGCTTAGTGTGAACAGTAGGCTTAATTTCCCTGGCGTAGTGTGGACGCGGCCTTGGGTAAAAGCCGTGAAAACCAAATGAAAAATCTGAAAAATAAAACAGGCAGTAATTTTGCTATAAGCCCGACTTTTTGCTATAAGCCCGCTTTTTTACAGAAACATTTTCGCGGACGAGTACTATCCATCCGGGCATTTTCTTCGGACGGACCGATGCACGCTACCGCGACATGTGGTCGAGTTGAACAACTAAGAATCGAGGGGAAATTTAGTGGTGAACTATGACGCCTGATGGCGCGCGCTAGATCGTACCACAGATTATAGCATTAGCATAGAATGCTAGTGGAATTGTCTTGTGTGTTGATGCTTTGAGGGACAAGGAAATTAACTTTATCTAAACTTCTTCATGAAAATTCTTGTATCGATTCGAATAGATGGACGTTGAATGAATTGTCATAATCAACTGCTAGATGGCCACAGAGAACTTCAACAGTTTAAGGTTTGATTTAATTCAACTCAAACCTATTTATCGCGCTATATAGAAACTATGAAAAAGAAGAAGTATTGTAGAATACAGTCGAACCCCCATGCACTAACGGCCATCTCTCTGCAATGGCTTTCTCTCTACAACCGCAGTTGTTGTTTTTTGGCTCGGCGGACATTCCATACATTTGCATCGTACTCTTATTTTTATCTCTGCAATGGTCACCTGTCCACAACCACAACAACAGCAACGGCCGCCGAAACGCGGCTCAACTCCTAAAGTAACTTTCCGACAGCGACATGTTAATCAACGGCGGACGAACGGTGTATACAAAAATACCCTCCGTCTAGAAAAGGTCACCAAACCTACCTGTACCACGCGTTTTGGTGTCTGTTTCTGTTAATTGTTTTGTTTTATTGAGGTTAGTAGAGTTAGAAAAGGTTAGAAGGGGCTTGAACGGCGGGAAAGGATAAGGCGGGAAGTGGGGTGGCGAAAAGCGGGATTGTCAATGTAAGAGCGGGAAGTGGGAGTTCCAATGCGACGAGAGGAAAGCGGTATTCCCAACGTGATGGGCGGCAAGTGCGATTTCCAATGTAAAGGGCGTAATGGATTCCCATGGTGATGGGAGTAAAGCGGGACTTCCAATGTGATTGGTGGGAAGTGGGATTTCCAATGTAAAGGGCGTAATGGATTCCCATGGTTATGGGAGTAAAGCGGGACTTCCAATGTGATTGGTGGGAAGTGGGATTTCCAATGTAAAGGACGGGATGTGAGATTACTAATGTGATGGGCGGAAAGTAGTATTTCTAATCTCATGGGCGGAAAATGTGATGAACGGGGAAGCGAGATTCCCAATGTGACGGAAAGCTGGATTCCTGGTGTGATAGGCGGGAAGCAGGATTCCGATGTGATGGAAACCTGTATTGAAAATTGATCAAAACCGCAACATTTAGTAGTATTTTCTGACAGAACGTTACCAAGAGCACGATGAGGCGAAAACTAGTATGCCAGGAAAGGAAACCAGAGAACTTTTCCGTTCAACCAAAAATTCCGTAAATTTCGAAACACGTCCAGACGATGGAGAAAATTTCCGGAAAAGATTACAGATAATAGGAAAATTGTTACATTTCCGAAACGCGGGCCATCCAACCGTAATTTTTTGGAGGAATATCTGATGGGAAGGAAACTCCTTGAAAGAAATTTCAGAAAAATCGGGTATACTTCGCAAGATGATATTCTTTTAGGGAAATTTCGAAAAATGCTGTTCCATTTGTCACTGGAAATTTCTGGAAATTGAGAATTTTTCGTGGAATGGAAAGCTTCCCAGGATTTTACAAAATTCACTCACAAACCTTGGCAAGCACACTACATTGGTCGTTCAAGCCCACGTAAGGGTATATCATGGATGGACTGTAAGCATTGCTTTGATCCTCTTCATCGTTTGGGGTATAGACAATGCTTTGATCCTTTTCATCTTCTACGATAATAACTCTTTCTCCATTTAGAGTGAAAAGAACCGGCACTCTCTCCTGACCATTCTGCTCGAATTTCTCATCAAACTTCACTGTACATCGAATGAGGTCGCCTCGACGAGCCATGGTACAACCTATGTAAGACAAAAGCTAAGTATTTATCTTTCTTAGTGGACTCCTGAGGTTTTAAAGTAAATATTTGTAAATGCTGTGATGTAAACAATGGATCGTGGGAGGTAGAAAGCGTTAAGACTGCAAATTCTGTGGGGAAGAAAACAAAGAAGTCAAGCTCGTAGTCAAGCTCGCTTGTTACGAATTTTCGAGCAAAAGAGAAACTTCTCGCAATTAAAAAATACTTTAGCCAAAATTCGAATGTATACTGTAACTATATATAAATATTGGCAGGGCATTAATAACAAACATTAAAAACGGTTCACCAAAAATTGACCGTTAAGAATACAATTTAAACTCTAAATATCGTGTATCGTAGAGATAAGTTACTTTTATTGTAGGATTTGATCTGAAAATAAACATTAGTGACAACTTTTTTTGTGAAAAATTCACCCCTGTGACTCAGTTTAAATAATTGCTGAAAACCTGAAAACAATCTTGCAGATACCAGATAATTTTAAAAGTTATCCACTCCTCGTCCAGTCAGTCTCATAGGCACTCATCTCACTAACACTAACAGGCACCAGTGGTGTAGCCAGGGGAGGTCTTGGGTGCCCGTGCCCCCCACCGCATCCCCCCTCCCACCCGTTTTTGCAAGACTTTTTAAGCAAACAACCTACAACAGGTGGCGAAAACTACATAATTAACAATCTGGTGAGCTCCCTCACTTTGACACAGAGTGACTGACCCCCTCCCCCTTTGAAGATCCTGGCTACGCTCCTGGGCACTGCCAAACACGTTTTTAAATCCTATAACTTTAATTCGTTTGGACTATTTCGAAAAACTATACCTTTGGTCTCTCTGCCAGTAGTATTATTGTAGTAAATTCTTCCATCGTCCGTGTGGTATCCTAGCGATTCTTCGGCCCATCCTGGTAATCCACGAGTATTGTAATCCCCTTTCACCACGCCCACCGCGGGAGAAAATCTGACACCTCTTTCTAAAATGGTAACCTAAAATTGAGAGACCGAATGTTTTCAATTAATATCCTACCTTATATAAACTTTTGACAGCTACAATAAAGACCAAACTCCAAACTGCAAGAAAACTGATAGTGGAGCATCTAACAATTCGAACAAAGGTTTCTATAGTCGACACTAAATTACAGAAATGTCCTTACACAATTTTCAAGTTCCAACGACACACTTAAGCCGCATTTGACCCATCCTCGGAGACCCATGGGCTACTAGTCGGGACGATGCGATATTTTCGGCGCGAAAGTTTACTTCAAGAGCTGAAGAGCCCTTGGGAACAAATTTACGATATACCTTCGATAAATCCGCCGAGAAAATTGATGGAAGAGTATTGCTTCCTAGCTCCAATGTTACGGTTTGCAATGTCCTCGGCTTCGTTAAATCTCTTTTCCTGAAATTCTTCATGGGAATCTTCCCGTTGCACGGGCCAAGCAACCTGATTGATCGATGAAGAAAACCACTTCGTGTAAGGAGGCAACAGAATTACCCGGCTAGACCTCCTCGTTGATTAGCCAGAATAATATCAATCAGCGGGACAGATTTCGCCAACTTCTGGAACTCGTTTGGTAACAAAAAGTTCTTCAGATCTTGAAGTAAACTTTTGCGCTGAAAATATCGCATCGTCTCGACTAGTAGCCCCTGGATTTCCGAGGATGTATTTGACCGTACCACATTAAACGATTTATGCGTCAATTCTATGGTCTGTAACTGTGCATACGATGGAAGAACGTGGTCGATGGCTTTTTTTTTTGTTTGTTTATGTGTTTTTTTTTTTCCGTTGTTGTTGGTTTTTTTTTTGTTTTTCAACGGCACCGAAATTCTCCGACGAAACAGTAGCAAGAAAATCAATATGAAATTGGCGGTTGTGGATAACAGCTCCTAATATCACTTTTAGGCTGATTGAAGAAGACAAAGTTGCTCTCAAACCTCCCCAGTCTTAACGATCTTCGCTTGCTTTTAGTTTCTAAATGAATACTTCTTTGGTTTCAGTCTCACTCTTGTAAAGGAAGTGTTCCTTTTCAAAAACAATCTAGTTTCAGATTTATTTAATCCAGATCATTTGAATGTTCATGGAAGCTGCAACAGAACTTTATAAAAAGATCGACAAGGGACCTTTTCAAAACAAGACATACTAGGTGATATAATCCGGAACATTCATCTTTTCTTGACTGTGACATATCGTTTAAAATATCTTTTTTTAAAAAAAGAACTTTTGATTAATTATTTGCATTTCTGTGTGCAACATAATCCGGCGTGAACACATTTTTGCTATCTCTTACTTACCATTGATAAAAGATGGGTCGTAATGTGGTACCAGGCTGACCTGATACAACATATTGTTGGTACCTACCTCAAAATGAGGAAACTCTTTCGAAAAGGGTTTTAAGTAACGAGCTCCGTGAAAACACTTTCCTGCGGGTCGGCAATCCTTGGTACCTTCACACGTCAAAAGGGGTCCCTCTATTCGAATGCCCTCCCGTACTTTCCATGCCTCGAAATAAATAGAATAGGTTGGAAAATGCTCAGAAATTACCGGTGGATCTTCTGAAATTTACTCAAATTCTGAAAGTGGCATCTTTAATTCTTTTAAAAAACTTTAACCGTCGGCACTCTAACATGCACCTTCTTGGGTATACCCTGTTACATATCAAATAATAGAGACACCAAGAAGAGACACGACAAAAACGACGCGCATCGGATTATTTTCTGGCAAACTTTGGGGTGAAACAAAGTCTCTAATGTTTAATAATATATCTTCTAAATCGAAAATAAACCTAAGGAGAAAACGGAGAAATAACATTCGAGCAGTAATGGCAATAATTAAGTTACCAAAAAACATCATGGCTTGGTAATATTTTGAATAAAGGTAAGAAGATGTTATCGAGACGTTAGCTCTCAAGCTGACTTCGCGAGAGAAAACTGAATTTGAAGTTATCCATGTTTCTATTAATACGGTCGTTTCTCGTTAGTTGAAAACACAATGACACAAGCATTCTTACGGGTTTTACATTAAGTTTCTCGAGAATGCTTGGGGATTTAATCGCGGGGTCACCTAGAGAAATGAATTACATTGAGATCTCAAAACGTTACTGTCCTGTAAGTAGATTTATAGTAAATAATTTTTTCAACTTATTGCTCGAACTTTGGACGGAATCCATCTTAACATAAATACCTCTGGACCACGAGACAGGATTCCTTGACCACTTGTCTGGGAATGAAAGTTAGCAGTGAGAATCTGACTGGTCATTTGTCTGTTTCTCTCGGTCTCTTGTAGCACATGGTCAAGTTTGTTCTCGTCTAAATGATTTAAAAGATCAAAATATGAAAAATGTTCACTAAATCATAGATGGAGGATACAAAAATCTTCAATAGATGAGCTTCATTAATTACCTTAGAGAAAAGGTTGTGCTGAGACAACTCGAGCTCGGTCTGTTTCGACTTTGAAATTAGGTGCGGGGCATCTAGCCTGCACAAACTATCACGCTGTAGAAAAATCGAGCTCACCTGCGTTGTCTCATTGTTACAGAGGGTGTCGTTACAGCGGGTGTTGAATAATCACTTTACTAAGATAAAAGGAAATGTTATACTGTGGATAATTTACCTGTTACAGGGAACAAATCCGTATGCTTTGCAAAGTAGTCGTTTTCAAGGTCTTTCAAAATTTCATTCCTCTTGAACTTAAAACATAAGAGGGCAAACGATCTTTAGATATTGTTACAACACTTAGGCGCCGTCCACTCTACGCTGGACAAAATTTAAAAACGAAGTTTTATTTCTACGGTTAGACCGACGACCGTCCGTGATCCGTAGTGAAAACAGAATTTGAAATCATCGGCATTGCGTTTTAGTGAGGACCGTGGTAAATATTTTGAAAACGGACCTGTCAGGAAACGATGACGTTAATGAAGTTAACGTTCCGTTCCGTTCCGTTCCAAGTTACGTTCTCAAATTTCTTCAGCGTAGTGTGGAAGGCAAACATTTGAGGCGTTTTAATTTCAAACAGGAGCCATAATCGATTTTGGCTCCTGTTTCAAACTGAAAACTTCGTTCAGGGGCGGAACTAGGGGGAGGGTGCAGGAGGTGAGCACCCCCTTGAGATGACTTGCGGCTTTCTAATACAGCTGCAAAAAGACGTCTGGTCACCAGTCTGTTATGCCATTCCTTAGTGGTGCACCCCCTCCTAGAAAAAGTCTTGGATCCGCCCCTGTCGTTTCAAATTTCTCTGAGATTGGTAGACGGGATCCTAGTAAGTAAATGTATAGTCAAGAGCAATGTGGTATAAGCTAACACAAATATTTTTTTTGATTGGGTAGCAAAATTTTTGGTCCGCCCACAATTTAGGCCTATTTTTCATGGTAAAATTCCATAATCCCATAAAACCTAGCAAAATCATTCTCAGTGACGGAACACGGCTTGATAAAGTTGCGGACGGACTGCTACCTCAATAACTTGGGGTACCTTAAGGTTTAAACATTTTCTAGACTCAACTCCAAACCGTGGCAAAGTATAAATTTTTAAAAATTTTGAAGAACGAAGATTATGGAAAAATACTTGTGTACCCTATAACTGTATTGTAATTTGACACGGATGGATTAAATCTGCTACCGCTGGGGAATGCCAGGGTTCACTTGTACCGTCATTTAGCGTCTTTAATGAACATTTTAACGTTTACTTTCACTTGTATAAGAACTGATCAAAAGGAATAATTTTTAAATTCTATAATAGAAGACAGATAGCTTGCTCTCATAAGCATAGAGATTTTTGAAAAGTTAAAAGCACGTGAAGTGATAACCAGTTTAAATCTGTTCCAGAAAATCTAGCGTACGTTTCAATAGATAACTTCGACAGAATACACTGCACGGAAAAGTTCTACGCTTATCTCACAGAACGCACTCAGAAGGACAAATCCTGAAAATTTTAGCTCAATTCAGTAAATCCGTCTCAAGATATCTTTTCTAGAAGGCGAAAATAGTTCGTTTTGAGGAAACGAGCTTTAAAGCTACAGTAACAGCACTTCAAAGAATGAAACTTCAACACGTTAAGTTTCGAGTTCCGTGATAAACAAAACTTACTAAGTTCTTATTTTTATATCCTTAGTCATTCATTAGAGTCTTATAAGCACCTGTTTGTAATTTTTGGACGGTGATGCGGTTACGTATCAAATCACCGAAAGCGGTTACTTAGAGCAAATCTGACTGTTAAATTTCAGATGTTACCACTTGAATGGCTACATGTTAATGCTATCTCAAGCATGGGCACTTTAAATTAAAATTATACCTTTTTTGGTAGAATAAACCAAAAACCCTTTGCCTTCTTCAGCATTGGAATAAACGTGCATTATATTTTTCTATATATATCTCGAATACAGCACGAAATGAACATAAAACGACCATGGAAACTTAAATCAAGTAGTTTAAAATCAGCAGTTACATTACCTCCTTAAACCAAATATGCTCAGTTGCTTTTCTTCTCTTGTTCACACAGTTACAAAGTAACTGGCCGAACCTGTACAGGATATTTAGAGGTACTGGTATTGGATCATAGTCAGCGTAATCTTTAATTGTAACCGCTCTCTTGAAAGACCACTTTTCTGCCGACTTCTCCTAGAAAATATTGAAACATACAAGCGTATCAGAAGAGGTCTTTTCACTGTTTCGACGCCATCCTACCAGATAGGCAAGGCCGTCAGCAGCTACATTGTTTGTATGGGAATCGGAGGCAAATAACTTTATTTAAATCTTGATTTTGCACAACTTATGAATCGAAACTTTACCATGCTAGGTAGTAGATTGTATTCAGCAAATTTGAAGGAAGCAGCTGAGCTAAAAGATGCTCAGTTAATTTTTAACTTCCCCATACATTTGTGCGTAATTTTCATTTTTCCGGGAACAAGTCTACCCAGCCAAATATACAGACAAATGTATGGAAATTAGAAAATTGAAATGAGCGCCCTACATCTTTCAAATTTGGTGAATACAATCTTCTAATCACTTTCGTGAAAGTTGTGACGGTGATAAGCAAAGTAAATGACTCTAGAGAATCGCGAGATTCGTAGGTAAAATATAAAGTCGTTTTTTAATCGACGTTTTCCTCTGCGTCGCCGTCGTAGCTTCTTAAACTCCTTAGACTAGGACGGTGGTGTGCTGTAAGGCCTCATTTTAGCCTTGCTTACATATCACCTAAAACACGAAATTTTATTTGGCCATTTTATCTCTCATCATGTCAGAATGATCGGCGGATACAATATAAAACCGACCGGTCTAGAGTCGCAGAGTCCAAACGAGTTAAGTAGGTTTAGCTTCTCCTTGGCTAAAATGCATTACGCAGAATTCTGCGGGACCTTTTCCATCGCTTGTAGCGCTAAATTTGAAATCGCGTGAGTCAAAAGCCGCAAAACAATTAAGAAAATGGCTGAAAACGTCGCAGCATCGACTGCTCCTTGCCTTATCGCTGGTTAAGCTTTTCAAACCGCCTGTTCCACGTAGAACTGTTTCGATAATTCAGAAAACGTTTTTATCAGAAGGATTTGGTTAGCTTTTTAAGTCAAATATAGATATAGCTGCGCACGAATTTCCATAATGCTTTGTTGACTGTGATACACGTTGGGATTTACCTAACGCAAT
>Ga0126343_10000995_pt1 | contig 12454 bp, 7 predicted proteins | sample Cyp2metagenome_FD_92531 | JGI IMG/M metagenome (GOLD analysis project Ga0126343, IMG submission 92531) | Coral microbial communities from Lord Howe Island, Old Settlement Bay, Australia - Cyphastrea 2 metagenome | ecosystem: Host-associated > Invertebrates > Cnidaria > Coral ... | reverse complement strand
TCTACCTCAGGATTTTTTGCAACGTTTATTGCTAACTCTCTGCTTAAAGTGGAAAGTCCTCCTTTACTTGATCTCCATTCTGATCCCAGGAAGGTAACGTTTAATCTTCCTGACGATGAGTGTGCTCCATTATTTTCTTGAAATTCGCCTCCATCGGATTCGCTTGATTCCAGGCTCGATGATTCTGACTCCTGAAATAAATCCGATCCAAAATTGTTAACAAGGTAACTGATGTTATAAGCAAATGATTTTGGTGAGTTCCCGGCCTCAAAGTTTGTCCCATAAAGGTGAGAAGAGAAATTCAGTTTAAAAACGAAGAAAGCGAAAAGTGCCTACTGCTATCTTACAATACGTCTTTACGGGGCTTCCATCAATTTGATGAAAAATAAGCAAATGATGAGATAAATTGCGTACCCGATGATAAAAACACAGGCGCCTATCCCCGCTCTCCGTAGCATGAAGCGACTAAGAATAGTTCTACTACCCCCTGCTTGTCCATCGTAGGGTTACCTCCAGCATTATATACGCCGAAACACATTTTTACACCCAGAGAGAGACCCATTTACCGGTGATACAGTTTCTTTTTGCACGAGCTACTGGGTTAGTGAATTACTCTAAGACATAAAAAGTTAAATACCTTTCCCTGTAAAGACATCACTAGAAGAGCTTGGTGCACAAGACATGTCCTTTCTGGTTACACAGTCACTAAAACGATAAATGGGAATTCATGGCTTTATTGGCTCTTTTCTTTCCAGATATGTCAGATATGGAACAACGGATAATACAGCGCAAAAGTGTTAGTCTTTCTTGTGCCATTGACGAAGAGAGCAACTGAAAACAGGTTATGAGACATTTTGATCTGTCGAGAGCTTGAGGGTCATCAGTTAATCTCGGGACACTGATGTTTCACAGAGGGCTTCCATTAAGATTTTCCTATGCTTAGAGCATGAATGTCTAATTTGAAGGCTCATTTTTGAGACAGCCACCTTTCTTATCCGAGACAAGGGAACAGAGCCACAAAAGAATCCGAGGACAAAGTTGTCAACGTCAGCGAGTATCGTCAAAAAATTAGAAATAACTGTACCCAGAAAAGAGTTAGTAGTGGTAACAATAGAACGTTTTCACGTGACGTCATCTCTTTCTAAAATCCAAAACTAAAGAGCCACCAAAGTTTTTATCCTCATCAGGCATAAGAGGCAGTATACTTATATCTGTATACAATTTTACAGCTCAATAGCGTGCTTCGTTTGGAAACCAGAGCATTTTGAAGTTCGGGGTTATGGAGGTGCGTGACACAAGCCTCGAGTTTGTTGAAAAATATATACTTATCTCATGATTTCGAGCCTTTTTAGAAGTTAGATTATTAGGCAAAGGGCTTACGTAAATGCTTGTTTGTTCAGTACTGATAATTAGTCGCCTAGATTGCCAAAGTAAGTTCCAGATGTTAACACCATCTTCCGGCCGCCATATTGGTGTGCCACGTTCCCATAGTGGGCTCTGTAAATTTCTGCGAAACATTTCGACGAATATCTGAGGTTTGGGAGAACGCACAGGCCTAAAACTTGGAGAAGTGACTTATCTCGTTTTCTTCTATAACACCAAAATTTCTTAGCTTTTCCCACTGGATGGTTTTCAATTTATTTTTTATTGCGTGACAGTGAAAACGATCTACATAAAGCGCGTAGTTCGTTTTAAAACGGAGCCAGACACTTGATGAATTGCCTAACTTTGTAAATAAGTCTATGGTCATTAGGACTAGACAAAACGATTTGATCACGGCAAAACTGATTTACTTCTTTAAAAATAACTCCTGTAGATACCTTCTGTTTTGTGAGGACACCATAGGAAACTTCAGGTTCAGGGAGGATCCCTTGCAGGCTTTGACAGAGTCACTAAAATGATAAAAGACAATTGTTTACCAAACAACTTCGTTCATGAACACAGAGAGGGACTGTCCTTACACTGCACCCACTTTTATGTCAACAGGAGGCCTTTGGCTTTTTTCCCTCGTGCCCTCACCTTTTCGAGACCAATAGTAAATAGAGTTTGGACTCTTCAGTTTTTGTTTTGCCAGCAGACCAGCTTCGTTCGCTCAAAGCTTAACAAAACAGAGACAAACCATGTGCTGGGGTAAAATTTGGTTTTAGGTTCATGGCATGGCCGCGTTTACAAGCCGATCATCGTTGATAACTCATCTATTAAAATAGAAAACAATTTAAATACTGCAATATGCATGCTTTATTGTACGGGAAGAGGGAAGGGAGGGAAGTTGAGCATCTATATATTTTGCTTTATTGTACGGGAAGAGGGAAGGGAGGGAAGTTGAGCATCTATATATTTTATCCTGTTTTCAATATTGACAACTGTAACAGTTGCCTCGTTTGGGACGGCTTAAGTGATCAGCTGAGTGACAAATAACAAAAGTTACAGAACCGTGCAGCTAGAGTAATTTTACAGGCCAACTATGGGACTAGCTCGAGCCTGCTTCTTGACATAGTCAAATAGGACAAATTAGTTATACGGAGAAGGAAGCATGAAGCGTTAATGATGTTTAAATCTCTAGACGAACAAGCTCCAGTGTACTTGCAGAACCTATTTTACGAACGAAGCACAGATTATGATTTGTGTAATTCCTCTCATAAATTAACATTGCCCATGCCGCGTACCAATTACTTGAAACGAAGTTTCAGTTACAGCGGTGCTTTGTTGTGGAATTCTTCACCAGAAAATGTGAGAGAAATTAAATCAGTCAGGAAATTTAAAGAGCAAATCAATCATCTGTTTGAGTCGTCGGACTCTCACTCGGCAGTCTTATAAAACAGTATATCGTTAGTTTTTAGTCTAATTAATTGTAATTAGATTTTTACTCTATTATCACTGAAGATTTTACCGAGTTTTAAATAAGGATCTACCTAACTACCTACCTTGGGCGGAAAAACAAATTTAGGGTCTTTCAATAAAAATTAGATGCTTTTGCCACAAAAATAACATATTTTTAGCTTGGAAAATATTATTTTCCAAGATGTAGTGGTGAAGCGATTTCACTACATCACTCCTTCACTGGGTAACTTCCTGCTAGACATTTGAAATCCCCCGGAGGGGATATCAGTGCTCGTGGGAACGTTTGAATTTAACTCCTAAATGTGGGAGTTGCTTGAGCTTCATTAGCCCCCTAAAATTGAGTGGGACGACTTAAAACCACATGGACAAGAACGATGGCAAGAGAGGTGGACCGGCTGGGCGGAAGTCAGGGGCTTAGCGCAAGACAGGACTAGTTGGCCAGAGAACGTTACAGCCTTATGGGCCTCGTGGCGTGGAGACAACTAACCAACTAACATTTGACCCCTAAAAGAAACCACTTAGAACGGAATAGGCTCGATCACTAGCCACTGTTTTTTATAAAGAATTATGTCTTCGAGTGTACCCCAAAGGATACTTTAACAGCGAAAAATGGCGACGTTTCGTCGTCAACACCCAAGTTTTTATAGAGGCTGCCTGTTCGTAATTATGGTTCAAGCCGTGATTAAATGTTGTAGATGATCAATAGCCAAAAGAATTGAGGAGAACAGATAGTTGATAATTAGAAGAAACGACACTACACAAGGCTGGGAGTTCTGCAGTCTTGAATATCGCTTTAAAAAGTAGAGGAAAAAAGAAGTTATTACAACACGGGGTAATCGTATTTGGTCACCCATCTTAGTGCGAACTAGGCCGAACACCAATATTGTTGAGAGGCCGAAACGTGGTGCTGTCCTTGTGGTACAGTGAATCTACATTAAACGCATTTTTTAATGGATGGGAAAAGGTCACAAAGAGAGAAAAAAAGATCACTGATACTGGCTGGGAAAATGAGGAACGAAAAAAATGCGAGGTATGAAAATGAAAACAATTACTTGCTTTGGTGATCGGACAAGAAGTGGTACTTTCTTTATAATTGTCTCGGTCTTTCGGACGAGGATAACTTCGGTCTCTCAGATCGCTAACTTCATGAATGTTTTAGACATGTGTATTCCCTTCCGTTGCGTTATGCACTATTTCGTAACATTATGCCAGTGGGCTTTAACTTTAACTTAACCTACAGATTAAAACCTCAATTCAGTCTCATCAAAATTGGTCAAAATTGCTACTGTGCAGCCTATACATTTTCAAAGTTGAGCGGATCGTAGACACTGATTCTATGTATTTTTTTGCCTATATATTGACATATGAATTAAGTTGTTCCATAAAACGTCCTGGCCTAATAATCAGTTAAGTCTGAAGTGGAAACTCATGTTTTCGCTTTTGATTTATTTATGCCTCACGATCATCTGCTGGTATTTTTGCTGTCTTGTCACTCAAGATCGGACATAAACAAAACGATTGAGGCGTTACTAATGGCATCCTCGGAGACCCAGGGGCTGCTAGTCGGGACGATGCGATATTTTCGGGCGATAGTCATTTTTGGCGCGAAATTTTACTTCAAGAGCTGAAGAGCCCCTGGGAACTTTTTCTTACCAGACGAATTCCAGAAGTGGTCGAAATCCGTCCCGCCGATATTTTTCTGGCCAATCAACGAGGAGGTCTCGCTGGGTAATCCTATCGCCTTCTTACACGAATTGGTTTCCTTCATCGATCCGCATTAGTTGCTTGGCCCGTCCAACGGGAAGATTCACGTGAAGAGTTTCAGAAAAAAAGATCTGACGAAGCCGAGGAAATCGCAAACCGTAACATGGGAGCTACGAAGTAATACTCTTCCATCGTAAATTTGTATAGCTAATCTACGCGATTTCAACACTATGGAACGCCATACCTGCCTTATGATATTTATTTACATTATTTGTGGTGGTTTTTTACCATATGCGGTGGTTTAATACAGCATTATACGCGGTGACTTGTCAATTATATTCGGTTCGTAGTCCGTTATATGTGGTGCTTCTTTAATTCTACGCGGTGGCTTTTTTATAATAAGCGGTGCATGTTGTATTATAAACGGTGCTCTTTTCTTTCTATGCGGTGTTTATTGCATTCTACGCGCTGATACCTCCATTATATGGGGTGGTGCTCTTTTCATCATGCACGGTAATAAAGTCGGTATACGTGGTGCTATCTTGCTGCAGTGACTTTTTCCCGTTATATGCGGTGCTTTTCTCATTATGTGTGGTGAATAATTCATTATAAGTGATGTTTTCTCCTCGCGGTGCTTTCTTCCTGTTATACACGGTGCTTTCGTTGTCGATGCTAATCAATCGACAAATATCGGAGATCGATAAAAGTCGATCACACAATTTCTTGTTATTATCGACTTTGTTCGATTATGATTGATTTTGATCGATTTCGATCGATTTCAAACAACAGGTATCGGAGATACAAACCGGCGAATTTAGCCAACCTAGCGGAGAGAGTTTTTGAAGTTATTCATAAAAAAGTGGTCTTTCCAGCAATCTCTTTCCTATTTAAGTCCTAGTGTGATTTGTTCTAGATTTAAACACAGTCTTTCATAATCGCATTTGGCTTGGGTCAACAACGCTGGGTTTGTAATCACGTGGGCTTCTCTCATACGCTGGGCTAGCTTCTCTACGAAGATCACAGGCCATAGTAGCCCTTGTAAAGCTTGTTTTTCATCACTCGCCGGCGAAACAGCATAAATCAGGATACAGTTGCATCTGGCCACAAGCTTTGGTGTGTCACAGGGCTTAAACTTGAAATAGCGGCTCTCAGGGTTGTAGCAGACATAGAACCATCGTCGGTCAAACAGGAACACGCGATCGTTTTCTTGCATCATTTTTAGGACAGCGCCTCCCCAATCCGGTCTTTTTCGTAAGAGTACTGTTTCATGCATCAGCTCGTCGAGACTAAACATATTTGCAAAATGTTCATTGAAGATAAACAAATCTACCTGCGTGCTTTCAGGCACGTTATCGTCAAAGGGCTCCACTTCGATGCATGTCTGAGTTGTGATCAAGTGTTTGATGATGTTAGAGTTGGTGTAAACTTCCATATTGTTCTTTGACTTGTTTGAGCTTCTCCAAAAAATTAGTCAAGGCCTCTTCAATTTCTAGCAAATTACGTTCAATTCCATAACACTTTAGTTGAGTTCTTTCTACAGCACTTAATTAAGCTTTGAACTCAGGTACACAAACAGAGGTCAGATCTGAATGCTTCATGTTGTGATAAGAATAAAATGCTAAACAGAGAGCCCGCTTTTATTTTGAACAGATAATAGATTATAGATGAGCCAATTAGGGTTAACTATTAGCGGGCAAGTTTAGGCAAGCTACTGTTTCCATTGCACTAGAGCGACGATCATTGGTTAACCTAATCCAAATTAGTATGGAGGAAGACACTTCATTAGTATGGAGGAAGACACTTTATTGGTATGCAGGAACGCATTTTACCTAGACAGTTTGAATATTAATGACTTAACTCTACCTAACTCTACTTGGCTCTACCGTAACGCGGATTAAAATGCTGACCTTTTACTATTTTTATTGTCATACAGATTTACTTTAGAGCTGTTTACACTTTCATAAAAAAGTCGTTCAAGCTCTTATTGGTTTGGTTACTTAAATTTCGTAACTTTGTTTGCATTTTTGGAGATAAAATCGATAATCTCAGTTAAATTAAAAATCTTGTGATTATCGACTCCTATTGACATTTTACTTGTCGATTGACAATTGTCGACAAATGTCGAGTACTATCGACTTATCAACTACGTTTTCGATGATCGACTTTGATCGACATGTTACGTCCTGCATTTTGAAAGCCTCTTTGCGTAGCTACGTCTTCGGATTGCTTCAAACATGGACGCAATATTGAATGAGTTAGGGCTAGGTATTCTGAAAGAAACATTCGAAGCAGAGAGAGTACAACCAGAAGTCATGTCTTGCTTATCGCATGGAAACTTGGATTCCGTCGGAGTGTCGACGATCAGCGATTGCATACGGCTCCGAGAACTTTGCACAAAATCTTCAGAGAAAAGCAAAAATGAGGGCGATGCCGAGAGGAAGAGCTAACACGAAATGTCTGTACTACGAGGTGATACAATTTGTTAATTGAATATTTTAATAAAAGCATGTTTGTTACTTGTTCCTGTAGAAATTGTTCCGTTGTAGTTATTCAATTTATATGTAAATACACTTAGTTTTGAATCTAAACAGCTTCACCACCCTAGACTGAGCTTCAGTTGCTACCTTACAGCCTACATAATATAATTCAAAAAACTTAGTCACATAGTCTAGTATTCGTACCAATTGCCAATGATGCAAATTGAAATATGAAGAGAAAGATTAATATGAAGCAAATGTTTGGCCAAAGCATTTTAGCAAGAGAAGCGCGTGATGCTCCTTCAAAGATAACACGCATCAATTTCTTGAATTTAAGAATCAAATGAATTTTGCTCGACGACATGTAGGCCTTTCAGGTACATATCTATGCCTAAGTTGGAAGATGTCCACGATGTTGCAGGAATTTCATGTTGTTGTATGCAGTTGTCACTCAACTGAACTTACGCGGGTTGAAACATAGGCCTCCTTTGACTGCCATCCTCTGCTTCTACTCGTTTCATGAGTAGATGGCATGGAGAGTATATCTGGAGTAATCTTTTTCCCTATGGAACAGCTCGGTCAAATGACCTAACCTAAGTGTTTTGAGAATACGAGCCATAACATCCAACCTGTCTATGATGGCCGCCATTTTGACTTCCTTGCGTAGCTGGCCTCGTTTCAAATCAAGCGAGAACGGGGTCCCGTGAATATTTTACAACTATTCACCGAAGTGGAGGTGGCTAGTGGTGGATATTTACCGAGTCGTGAAGCTGCGGCGAGGTAAATATCCAACGCTAGCCACCGACACTGAGGTGAATAGTTGTTTTAGTATATACTAAAACCGTGAGATAATATCCACCACAAAAAATTAATTTGGATGATTTCTTCACTTGTAACGAACGCAAACTAGGACGCCATTTTTTTCCCGAGTTGCTCGGAGGTAAATAGTGCAGGATATTCGGAGTTTGACGAGCCAACCAGCGCGCGCGTTCAACATTATCCCCTGTTAAAGTATATACTAAAACGTATTATTAAAAACTGGGTCATTGTATAATGCAATTCAAGGAATATGATTGGCTTAGTGGCAATGGTATATAAGTCGTTATAACCTGCCCTACAAATATGGTAAGCGTACGCGTGAATTTTTGGGGCCGTTTTTATTTCCATTTCAGTCTAGCTTTCCACGATTTTGAGGGGTTTGCAATAAAACAATTATACCACTCGCGCTTGTTGGATATGAGATGATCATAGCCAACTCGGCGCTACGCGCCCCGTTGGCTCTCTATCACCTATCCCATCTATCATCTATCATCTCAATAATAATAATAATAATAATAATAATAATAACGAATTTGCAGTGGCATTTCCACGAGGTGGCTCTTCATCCACTGTTCCCAGATCGAATTGGAATTCTCTCCCATGAAGTTCACCAAGTTGAACTCCGTGCGACATGTTGCAGGGGCATATTTTGCACAAATTTCATGATGCGCGAGTGAAACACGTCCCGCCAACTTTTTCACAAGTGTGCCACTCTGCGATTTGGTCCCTGCTACACAGCCTTGCAATATGTCCCATCAGTGTGTACTTAACGCGATTTTGACCCCTCTACATTTTGCAGCAACATGTTCCTGTAGCATGTCCCCTAGTGTGGGCCCACCTAAGAAGTATCACCGCGTGGAATGCAATAAACACCGCATATAAAGAAAAGAGCACTGTTTATAATACAACATGCACCGCATATCATGAAAAAGCCACCGCGTAGAATTAAAGAAGCACCTCATATAACGGATTAGGAACCGAATATAACTGATAAGGCCTCGTCCGCACTAATCCGTTTTCAAACGAAAACGGAGCTGTTTTGCTCCGGATACGGCTATCGTCCACACTACAACGCCGAAAACGATCACTGAAAACGGAGTCATTCGAAAACGCTCTCCAGGGTGGAGCGATTTGAAAACGATGCATTTTGAAAACGCTGTTTTCTAGTGTGGACGGTGAAAACGATGCTATCTGAAAACGGTGACGTCATCCAAATAGACACGACCGGGCGCCAGCCCACTCGACCGTGAGTATCCACAATGGTGCAATTTCTCGGGCGATATATTGAAATGCGCATGCGTCGAGTTCATTTGAGTATGCGCACTGAGGATATAAAAGCGTTTTTAAACAGATACGGCGTTGTGGTGTGGACGGGCGAAAACGATACAAAAACGATAAGTGTGGACGCAAATCGTTTTGAAAACGGAGCAAAACAGCTCCGTTTTCGTTTGAAAACGGATTAGTGTAGACGGGGCCTAAGTCACCGCGGTGAATGCTGTATTAAACCACCGCATATAATAAAAAAAAACACCACAAATACTGTTATTTTGGTTGCGAGGACAGCTAGACGAGAACACAAGCTTAAGCTTACTTATTGTTTCTCCTCGATCGTTGCACAACTTCTGAAACTTTCTACGATATGCAAATCGCCTTTACACGGGCCACGCAACTATGTCGACCAAACGTGGGAACGATCAGGTAATTACAGTCAATACAGTGCACGCACCTTCTTTCTAGCTATATCCACACCGACCAATGTCTCAAAACATTTTGCAAATTCCCTAACAATATTTCGTTTCCTTGGCTTATCCAGAAAAACCAAGCCACACAATCTGCAACTATGGACCTCACACTGTGGATCCATCATAAAGAAGACGAACTGAAGTTGCTGTTCAGCGCGATAGCTAGCAAGAAGGTGTGTGCACCGTAATTACCCGATCGTTCCCACCTTTGGTCGACATAGTTGCATGGCCAATGCAACGGCGATTTGCACATCGTAGAAAGTTTCAGAAGTTGTGAAACGATCGAGGAGAAATAATAAGTACGCCTAAGCTTGTGTTCTCGACTAGCTGTCCTCGCAACCAAAAATAAGAGTGTAGAAATCGCCTAGTTCTGCTATACAAATTTACGATATACCTTCGATAAATCCGCCGAGAAAATTGATAGAAGAGTATTGCTTCGTAGCTCCCATGCTACTGTTTGCAATTTCCTCAGCTTCGTCAAATCTTTAGGAGGCAGAGTGGCCGAGTGGTTTAGGGCGCTGGTGTTGTAATCCGGAGCTCCCTGGTTCAAGGCCTCCACCCTGCCACTAGCAGGATTTGTTTCTCGGTAGTCCCGAGTTCAAACCCTCGGTCACCCTTTGTAAATAGCCAACTGGACTGCCACCCGCCTGTTGGGATTAACTCTGTTACGTTTATTTGAAATATTTGTTTCCTTTGTTTAAAGTGGCATGCCTGTAAACTAGCTGTGCAGCTAAGTGCATGACCACTATAAATAAGTTATTATTAATAAGTTATTATTTCTGAAACTCTTCACGAGAATCTTCCCGTTGGAAGGGTCAAGCAACTTGAGCGGATCGATGAAGAATTACCCGGCGAGACCTCCTCGTTGATTGGCCAGAAAAATATTTTTGGGCCAATCAGCGGGACGGATTTCGACCACTTCTGGAACTCGTTTGGTAAGAAAACGTTCCCAGGGGCTCTTAAGCCCTTAAAGTAAACTTTCGCGCCAAAAATGTCGCTTGCCCGAAAATATCGCATCGTCCCGACAAGTAGCCCCTCGGTCTCCGAGGATGTACTAATGGTTGCCTGTTTACTGAGAGTAAAAGACATCGGTCTCTTACTTAACGATTTTATGTCCACGTCCCCCATGTTAAAGCAGTGTGTCAATCTTCCTTCAGGTTTCCGACTTTGCAACATATCTTAGACTGGAAACTTTTTCCCACTGGAAACCTCCAAAATTATTGCACATACATCCACTTCAGCTTACATCGAAATATTTGCTTCAAATACTTCTGCAAGGTGCTTAACGATATGAGCATATTACTTAACTCTCTAAGTAGTTTGAAAACCAACTTCAAAATCTTCCTGGTGTTCTTCAAGTGGTCTTCAATGATCAAACTCCTCCTTGGACTATACAATTGACTTTCTGTTTTCAATCAACCAGTGAGATTACCTCTGTCATGGAGAAAATCTTACTGCAGAATCTTATCAATGATCTTCCAACTTGTGGAGGCACCAATGCCACGTAACGCTTTGCCCTATATTGCGCGCCCCTCCCGCAAAATTTGGAAATTTCTGAACAATACGAGTTAGTTACTCCAATTTCATTTCAACAAGGATGTAAATGTTGGAATAATGAAGTATGGAGTTAATCATTCGGAAATCTTCTAAAGCTTCATTGTTTTGCATTTGGTAAAACTGCTTTTATATGAAATCTGCAGTATCTACAGTCTCAGTTTCTCAGATATTCATTCTTGCATAGCGAAGGACCAAAGAGTGCCGCCAGCTACGCAAGAAATGGCTACCATAGCAACAGTTTCTGTCCCTTTGCGTCTCCAGGCACTGATACAAAGTTCGACTCAGACGTCAAAAAGGCTTGGCTGCTTCCCAACCGTCTGAATGTAATATGATGTTTGTATTTATAAAGCAATTCGAAGAAAAAGGAAGTAGATCTTTTAAAATACCAGGTGAATAACGTTCTCAGACAATTCAGTTGAAAATAAATTAATTCAAAGCGTAATTTGACATCTAAGTCATGCTTCGCTGGCCTTTTGGAAGCAAAACATTATTCATGCTTTGCTGCATGTCAATATTGTCACAACATTCCACTGTCGAATGAAAAATTCTACAGCTTATCCCTAATTTAAGCTCATAGCCCCTTTCAAGTAATAAAACATATCCCTAGGTTTGCTTTAATTTTTTTGGTTTAGAGATCTTTATACCAGCTAGTCTAGGAAGTCTAGACGGACGCGGACAAGGACACTTCAAACTATGTTAAAATTAAAACAACAATTAAATAAGTATTCTCACAGTTACCTAACTGATATCATTACTTGTTAGACTTACATGTGATGATTAACTCGGGTTAGTGGCTACAAATCATGTAACTAAAGTACCAAGGACATTGCTACAAACCAAATTTTTACTTGTTTCAGCTTTTGAATACTAAAGTTGTGCACTCACGTAAACGACAGCTAAAACATTTCAGTATAAATCTATTAGCGTTCTACCACGAATACCGTTCTCTGATTGGCTTAGCCACTCAGTCGTTTTCGAAGAGTCTGTGAAGAAGTTTTAGATCAACTTTTGAACGACCGGTAGATTTATACTACAACAATTAGATTATTGGCTCTCGATTTCTATTGCGCGATAGAAATCTCGATTTTGTAATCTGATTGTTTAAAAGGACACTGAGTACACTCAATTAAATTTAATGCAGGCTGTCGATATAACGACAACCTCCTTGTTCTGCCCGCTTGTGAACAAAGTGATCTATCATCGACACCTCACGAAAAACGTCTTGCTAGTGGAATGCCTATAGTATTGAGAGTTGCATCATAGCGTCGAGCCTGTAAAGATATAGCTCTCACTTAAGTGTCGGTGAGTTCCTCT
>Ga0126343_10000994_pt1 | contig 12455 bp, 5 predicted proteins | sample Cyp2metagenome_FD_92531 | JGI IMG/M metagenome (GOLD analysis project Ga0126343, IMG submission 92531) | Coral microbial communities from Lord Howe Island, Old Settlement Bay, Australia - Cyphastrea 2 metagenome | ecosystem: Host-associated > Invertebrates > Cnidaria > Coral ... | reverse complement strand
TTTTTTTTTTTTTTTTTTTCGGTTTTTTTGAGTAACCCTCTTCAGTTTTTATGTTATATAATATAATTTAACAAGGTTGAAGGTGTGGTGTTTTGTTTGTGGGGGGGGGGGGGGGGGGGGTGGGGGGGGGTGGGGGTTCTGAGCGATTTCAGTGAGTTTTAGCTTCTCTGCATTCCTCTCTCTATAAGGAGCGACAAGGTAGGGAACTCGAGTGTCAAAACCCATCAGATGGAATGAAGAAATCCAGCCATAAATTCACCCCAAAGGATCCGATCGCCTCCAGATTCCAATAGGAGCAATGCTAATAGATGCTCTAACCACTGCTTTTCTTCATCAGATTAAAACGTCCGCCAAGGAGTGATTAAGCTTGCAAATCTCTCAAGGCCTTTCCATAGATAGCTGTCAAAAGATGCGTTGACTGTGTGTTGTGTGCAACAATCTTTTGAAATTAGCTCGGCAACCTTGCATTTGGGTTCAAATTAAGGAGTTTCTCCTTAATGTTTAAATTAAGGAGTAAGGACCTTGGGTTACCTGTAGTAATACAAGTAGCATAACACTAAAGGCCAGAAAATATGAAAAAAAGTTCAAGGCTAGCACATTATACTGGTATTGTACAAAAACTTAACATCTTTGGGTGGGTGGGCGGGAAAATCGGGAATGGCGGACAGTAGCAAAAGCAACTGCCGGCGCGATAGGTCACATGACCTATTCTCAGGTCCCAGCAACGTGTGCGAAAAACATTTTTCACAGTTTTTCCCACTGAAAAATAACTCTTCTGAAGACTCCCAGTATTCTGCTCTTGAATAATGTATTGTTGTAAACAACAAATGTACTGCTGTAACCAACAGTTTCAAACTGTGTTCTTTAACCATCTGTTCATACACATGCACGTTCGAAATCTATAGCAAAAATGCTGCAATTATCAGGGCTCGACATTGCCACCAATACAGTCGCATTTGTGACTTAACTTTACTTATTTGTGACTAGAAAAACGAGAGTAGTTGCAAATTTGCGACTAGGTTTCAAAGGAAAAATAACATCATTGCTTGTGGATGAAAGACACAATTTATTCAAATAGATATAATAAAACAAACCCACGATGCTTTGATTGCCAACTGGATCGCCATGTTTGCGTATTTTAAGGCACACTAAAGTTCATGTAAACCTCTCTCTTGAAAACTTCAAAATGGCTACCCCTGTTCGAAATTGCCCTATAATGTATTGCAAACCCTTGAGCATTGAGTATGTCATGTATGTCAATGGATTGCGTTTCTTCTATTTGATTTTGCGACCAAAAATTTGCATTTCGCGACTATTTTTTACCATTTAATCGCCAAATGGCGCCTTAATGATTTTGTTAATTTAGAACCCTGATTATGATGAGTAAGGATTCTACTAGATTACAATTCTATAGAAAGGAAATATTTACCTGATGGCTGTCCTTAATGTTTGTTGTGTCTCGTACACAATCAGTTGGTAATTATTATAGCTTGGCCCCCTTTGTTCGCTTGTCTCCGGATTGAGCAGTCTGGAACAGAAACTAGGGTGAGCTCTGGCCTGGTGGGCCACTTGGCACTTATACAGACTTTACCTTACCTCACCTGTATGACTGTGGTACTTGCAGAGATCACAGAGAGTTTGATTAAGGTTACTTCAAACCTTTGCGGGTGTCCTCCAGTAAAACAATTGGGATGTGATGAAAGGTCTCATCTCAGTCATGAAGTGTGTCCTGTTCATAATCAGTTTTTGTTGTTGCTGTATCTCAGAAGTCCCGCTACTAAAAGAGTCCTGACTACACACTTTTGCATTTGGTATGCCTAGGAACGGCGCTGACTTAGGCCAACGATTATACTACAAAACTTCATCCAATTTACAACTATCCAATAACTGCTTGATATGATATTTTCTTTCTAGACAATCATTGCAGTTTATAGTATGCTGGATGCAATTCTGCTTGGTTACCTAACTTACAAGGTAATTTTTCTAACTGATTTGTTGTTTTGTCTTAGAGTGCACTGCTGATTGTGCTGTCACACTACAGAAGAACATTGAACTTTGCGTGATCATTGCTATTTTATTCCTTTTTAATGATTGTGTTACTTAGTTTCCGTGCATGAAGCCACATTTTTCCTTCGAGATAGGAATTAGATTAGTCTCGCTATACCATCCACATTGTTGTAATTTCGCGTCAGTGCTTATCAGTCTTTTGTCATGTGCAGACCTAGCAGTTCTTTCTGTTTTTATCTTAAAAATCGACTAAATTTGTTAAGTGCATCGACGGTTTATTTATGTGGTAACACTGCCCTATCAGAGCCGAGGTAGCGGAACACTGATGCAGTACTGTTTGCCATTGTACAATAATACTTTTGTTCTTGATTTCCAGGGAGGCTCAGTCCTTAATCAAATTGTAAATGGCCGTCTCATTGCAGAAGTTTTTCTAGGATTACCTTTTTTAGTATCTGTAAGTAAATTAATTTGCTAGTTCTCTTTTCAACTTCAATTAATAGATACATTCTTTTTTAGAATACTGACAATTAATATATAATCTTTTGCAGATATTTTATCTTCGACTTAGAAATTTGTGGCTCCCTTTGTTTCTCAATTGCTGGCTTGCTAAGAGTGCATTAGATGCAATGCTTGTGAGTATAACTGATTGCTGATCATTCAGTGGTGAAGTACCATATGTCATGCATGTTATGTAGTTATTTACAAGATGCTTCATACTCAGTATTTGACAAACAATTGAATTCTGCATCAATTTATCAATACTGATAGATCCTGCTTCAGTGAGAGTTGGAGCCATTGAGTCTTTACATACAAAAACAATGTGGTTGTCATCTAATTCTTTCACGACAATTTCGGGCAATTTCTTTCATTTGATTGAGCAATGTTATTGTTTTATCTAAAAGAGGTTCCAGCATCATTGCTGAAAGATTTGCAGGCTGTCAAATATGAGCATGCAGTAATGATTGCATGCAAGTTTGCAGTTCCAGCTGAAAAGTCAGAAGTATACTTGTGTTTTTATAATGCTGAAACATTTCAATTAGTTTCATTACCTTTTCCAACAGGAGGGCAACTGGTCGTTACAGGCAGGCAACCTGTTTTGATCTTAACTTCTTTTTACGAAAAAAATTTCCTCTAGATGCTTGGTCAAACCAGGGGGCCAAACCAGGTGTCTGGTCCCTAACGAAACTACTGCATTTCAAAACACATCCACCAACTCATTATGCAACACTTTTGAGTTGTATACCTTTGAATATCCAACTCGCCACATATATTTTCTTGGTGTACACACAATCCTTTATTAGCAAGTGTGTATATCAATAAAATACAAGTGATAAGTGGGATTTTCCAATATATACTACTAGAAAATGCTGCATAACTATCTTATGCCATGCCATAGACAATAATTAATGAGTTATATGGCTTAATAAGCGCGTTGTGGTGTTGTAAGTAATGTTTTAGTATTTGTATTTGTCGTAGTATTGTAAGTAGTGTGTGTGCTCTAATAAAAACTTTTACTTGTTATGAAAAAATGCCATAGAAAAAGTAGCTGTGGCCAACACAATAAGTGAGACATGCAAAGTGCATGCTGGGGAGGTTGGGTGTAATGCCATCAAGTGTATGTCAAAAGCTTTGATTCTTGTTTTCTCATTTGCTGTAATTTCTATGGCATGGTTGTTGGTATACATGTGAAAAATGGAATGCCCCTGGTGATGCAATAATTGTAATAAGTATAAATCTACTAGCGTTCTATCACGAATGCTGTTCTATGATTGGCTATGCTACTCACCATCTATTCAGTGATAGAAAGTGAGTAGCGTAGTCCTGTGCGCTTTTTAACAAAATTATGGCCATTTATAGGCATTTACGAACTGTCTTTGAAGAAGTTTTATGAAAGTTTTGAACGACTAGTAGATTTATACTAAAACAATTAGATTATTTGCTTTCGATTTCTATCACGCGATAGTTGACTTGGGCTGCGCCCTCGTCAACTATTACGCGATAGAAATCTCGAGCTCGTAATCTAATTGTTAATTAGAAGAAAACAGTCCAAAGAAAGCACGCATGCTGATTGGTTAAAAATTGTGTTTGTGTAACTCAATGGAGACACAGAGCTAGCGTGTGCTGTTGACTTAGTGATGGCGCAAGCAAAGAGAATTTACATTTTGATAATCAAAGTTAACAAGTTGTTTTCCTTTTTCTCATCGTGGTGTTTTGTAAAAGAAATAAAAAACATGTACTCCATGTTTCTATTGAGTTATACAAACACTCGTGAAAGTTTGGGAGAACTCCGAAAAGCTGTGGAAACACACGTCTGCGCCTGGTGTTCTCACAGCATTTCTCGTTCTCCCAAACTTCCACTCGTGTTTGTGTAACTCGATAGAAACACGGTACATATTTTCTATTTCTTAAATATTGGTTGATGCACTTTATTTGCAGAATGATCTTCACAGACTTGTCCTCCGTCAGCAGTCTGCATTATCACAGAAAGTTCTTAGAGTGATTGCAACAGTCCTCTGCATCATTTTTACTGGGTGAGTCTAATTTATACATTGTGCCATTGTTGTATCATTCATTTGGAAGGCCATCCAACCAACTATTTTTTTTCATTACTCACTCTCCCCTGAGAGTAGGCCAGGGAGAACAAAAACAGAAGTAAGAAATGATCTGAAGCGAGGGAGCAATAATTATTGCAGGCTCAAGAAGAGCCCGCAACCTAGTTTGCATGCCATATCTCGATTTTGGAGGAAATTTTGTTCTGCAAAAATCGATCAATAAATCCTCGTAAACCAATCAGAATCCATTTCCACTCGAACAAGATATTTTAAAAGATTGCGCCGAGACTGCACCTGTGAGAGATCTTTCAAGTCGAAGTTTTGCGTGATTGAAGTGTGAACGCTCATTTAAAAGATTGAAAATGGAAAGAAGCAGTTTTAAGGAATACTCACTTTTCGCTGTGGTGTCAAAAGAAGAGCAGCAGCCGAAAAAAGCTTGTTACAAGCTTTTTTCACCTTGATCGTGTCATTGCTTGCCTCAACGAAGTAGCCACGGTCGCCCACAACAACACAAGCCGACGTTTGGGTTAAAAAATCACAAAATTATTACCTCAGAGCTAAACCTTGAATGAGAACATTAATTCCAAGCTTTCCTTACGTGATTTAGACGAAAAAATGACCTCGGCGAGGTAGAGAAGAGAACGAAAGAAAAAAAGAACAGACAGCGTGTATCAAAACAACGTGTGAATTATTCGGTGTTCGAAACAGAAGGGAAAATAAAGCTTGCTTCTGAATAATTTCACCCTTAAAAGGTAGCAAATGGTCCCAAATTACTTTCTGTATCCCTACAATGTCCTGTCTTGCATCTCTGAAAGATTTTGCCTCAATTTTGAGCAAATAAAGTAACATTTTTTCAGCGACCGGTGCCTTTTTCCTTCCTTGATCAAATATCTAATTAGCTAACTAGTGAGAATCGCAAGTAAGGCCAATTTTCTGTCACGCTTTCAAAACAAGGCATGCATTAACAAAAGCTCTTCAAGTGCATTCAGGCCCGCACTTTCTGACTTGTGGTTACTACTAGTTATTACTTGTGATTTCTGACAGAGTATGTGGCATCCATCACCTTGAGAGAGGAGCTTTAAAGTGGAATTTGCGAGTGTGTCTGTGGTTTGTGGTAGTGACTTTCAGCACAGTTGGATATGGTGAATATACTCCTGATGACTGGCCTGCACAGACATTTGTGATGATCATGATAGCCATTGCTCTCATTCTACTTCCTGTTGAGGTAGGTAACTTGAATGAGCTAGTAATTAGATCTGGTATATATGTTCATTCTCTAAATGACAAACTGTCACACTCATTATATAATACATTACTGTTTGAATATATTTTCATTCCATGTTAAGTATTGTTCAGTGAATTGAAATATATATTGCTGATAAATTAATCTTAAGGGAACAGAAGAATTTTTGGCAACACAGATTACTCAAAAACATCAATATTTTCTATTCAAGGTGTTATTGGTGTAATCTTTTAATTTATTTACTTTGCACAGTATGTAGAAACCCACTCTCTATTAGTAAGAATGCATTACTGAAAAAAATGGATATTATACTGCATTTTATTTAGTGACTTGCAGTTTTAGCTTATTAATTAGTTTGTTTACCCTTGTGTAATTTTTCACTTTTTTTCTATTAGTTAGAGCAGTTGGCTTTCTTATTGGTAACTCGTCAAAAAGAAGGTGGTGCATTTAATCGCATTCTGGCTGGCTCTGACAAACATGTGGTTTTATGTGCAACAACTCTGAGACCAACTATGCTGATTGATTTCTTGAATGAGTTCTATGCTGATGGTAGATTACAGGTTTGTTCTTGATATACTCATTTCTTTTAAATTTTTTTTGCAGCAGAGTCTAAGTGGCCCGCCTATACTTACCTTGTCATACAAATCATACTTTTAGAACTTATACCAGTTGTCTTGTCTTCCTAACCTTTCTGTCAAGTTTACAGTAGTTCCCTGTTCTAGTTAGCCTTATCTTAATTAAGCCAGTTTCTGTTATTTTCTTAGGATGTTCATGTGGTTCTTCTTTGCCCTTCGGATCTTGACAGCACATTAAGAATGTTGTTACAAGTTCCACTGTGGTCTCAGAGAGTAACATACTTAAAAGGATCAGCCCTTATTGATGAAGACCTGATAAGAGCTAGGTATGAGTTGGCAATCAGTGCTTAAGAAGTACTTCCACCAATAGCAAATGATTACAAGGAGATTACAAAATTATGACAAACAGAACTTTGGACATTTTTTTTGCAGTATAGATAGAGCTACATGTAGGTTAGGTTATTGGTCCAGCGTGCAATTGGAGTCTGTCTTTCATACCAATCACAGAGCGATGATCCTCCCTTTCTGCCATATATTGTGTGGTTATTGCGCTTGCCTATTATAAGCAGTGTTGTCATTGGGTTTTCATCCACCTGTAGCCTTAATCTTCATGCCCATAGAAACTTGGTACTTTAGACCGTGAGTTCTGTAAACTATGGGAAACAATCTGTAACATCAAGGGCCCATCAATCATGTTCAGCTGTAACGGGTGCTATCACTCTTATTGACAGCTCTGGTAAGTGTTTCAAGCAGAACTCTCTAGGAACTGCATTATTAACCTGACATAGTACCACCCTTTTAGAACCATCATCAAAATTTATTGATAGAGTAAATTAATTTCTTTATCTTACACACTAGTTCAGTGCAACATTTTGATCTTTCCATGTCAGGGTTGAGGATGCTGAGGGGTGCTTTATACTCACAGACAGATATGCAGATGACAGAGAGGCAGCTGTATGTTGCAAAAAAATTATGTTTAAATACATTATATTCGACATGTATTCTTTCTTACATTTGAGGAGTACTTTTGACATAAAACAAGAAAACATGCAAGATGCTGGATGTTACAGCCAGCAATACACGATATTCACTTGCTCACATGTAGCTACTACAGTTGTAGTGATTTACAGCAAAAGCAGAATAAGCACAATCACCTTGAGTTCCAGCAACAACACCAGTACATGAACTGGGCAAACATACAACTGAGGAGTGTGACAGGCATTGATCTTAACCTTGGTATGATTTTATCGGTTTTAGGACAAGCACACCATTTTGAGGACCTGGGCCATCCAGGACTTTGCACCAGCCACACCTCTATATGTGCAGATCCTTAAGCCAGAGAACAAGTTCCATGTTAGCTTTGCAGGTACAAAAAGAAGAATTTTGGTCTTGCTAGAGTGGAAGTTCTAGATCTTTTGAAACTACTGGTAATGTATTTATAATATTGTTGTCATTATTTTTTTCAGAGCATGTAGTCTGCGAGGATGAAGTCAAACATGCACTGTTAGCTAGTAACTGTGTGTGTCCAGGAATCTCAACTTTTTTCACTCTTCTTCTCCACACTCTTCATGAGCAGTAAGTTCTCCTACAAGGCAGTTAGCAGGGTAATGTGTAATTCAGCGCAAGTCCCTGGTAAGAATCCTTGAGGCTCTATTGTGGTCTTGTAAAGGATCTTAGTCGAACTCCTCAAAGATCCTAGTCAAGATCTTAAAGGATCTTTATCTTTTTTGAGCTTGTGAGCAGGCAGAATTGAACAAATCTTGTAATCTGATTGGTTCCTGGAGAGGGCGGAGTTTCCTCATCTGAACCGCCACGGCGGGCGGAATCAGTCGAGTCAACTATTTTTGTTAATGAATTGGCTGTAATCGTTAATCTATCGCCGTTTTTACACTTCCATAGACGACTAATGAAGGCAAGTTTGTCTCTATTCACCTTTAAATGTCAACGAAAGTTGCTGCGTCAGTGAGTAAATTCAATTGAATTTTTTGAAGTTGTGGGAGTTTGTTGGCTGTTTGTAGCTCGGCACTGTAATGGTGCGTAATCCTGTGTGTTACTCTCTGTGCAATTTTTAGTAAAAAATGTGTCAGTTGCTGTCGAGTTTCCCTCTCTGATCGTTGCTATATTTGAGGGAATTTCTGTGGAATACACTTGGCAATTTTCCTGCCACTCATTTTACGGTAGAAAAGTCTGATTTTGAGTGATTCGCAGTGACTGACAGAAATTGTTTTTGTAGTACAACTTCAAACTTTGCACAAAATTTCACACTGGAAAAGATACTTTTGGAGAACTTAAATGGTGAACTAAATGCAACTAACATCAAGTAGTTCGAAATAAATCTGTTCTTTATTACATCTTTCTTTGTCTAATAAATTAATACTCGCTTGTTCGCTTGTTGCTTTTTTGTGTGAATGGTTTGTAGACGGCACGGAAAGCCAATTCAATGACAAAGTTGCGTAAACAAACCCACTTGTGAACCAGTTTACCGCAAGGAAAAAAGATAAACATGTTATTGTCCGGCTTAGGGTCGGTCCGTATAGGGAAAAACTGTTACCTCGGGCTTGAAAATGCTACCCTTGGCCTGCGGCCTCGGGCAGCATTTTCAAGACCTCGGTCACAGTTTTTCCCTATACGGACCTCCCAGCCGGCCAGTAACATATATTTATGATTTTTCCCATGATCTTCAAAGATGTGGACCAAGGATTTCAGGTCAAGATCTATACAAAATCTTTGATTTAATAAGAATCTTTGCAAGATCTTTCAGAGACCTTTATCTTACCAATGTCGGCTATGCTGCAAAAGACTAGACAGCACTGGCTCATGTATAGTGCATTTGGAAAAGTTATGTCCGATTCCTCACTAACTTAAGACAGTTATACTGAAAAACGCCTGCAGAGGATGTGTTGATCATGTCTGTTGTGAGCTACCTGCTAACATACAGCTAATCAAGAGAAGGAATAGTTAATGATATGTTTTAAAGTGTTCCTATATTATGTCCATAATTTGTTCACTCCACTGAAGTGCACAATGCACAACAGGTTCAAATCTGCCAAGATATTGAAATTTATGACAAAATCAGTATGGGAGAGTTTCAACAAAAGCATATTATGTACTTACCTATTTTGTGATGCTGTCCTTCAGGAGTGGATCAGAGGATTGGCATGATATATATGGCAAGTGTGCAGGAAATGAAATATATGACATTCAGTTAGGTAAAAGCGAGATCTTCAGGCCATACGCTTACAAGACATTCGCACATGCTGCCTTCCATGCACACAAGAAGTAAGTGAGAAAACTGATTTGTTTCTTGGCGTGGCACATCATCATGTACAAACTATGGCATCTGTCATTTTTTTAGTGACCATATGTATAGTTCAGTAGACATAGAAGAGTAATATCACATCTTTCACTAGATTTTCTAGAATGACTGCAGAATATTCTAGTAAAATGTTCCGAAATAATGATCAGATTGCCTTAAACTGTTTTTTAAACAAAGAAGATTTTGCAAATGTTATATCCACGCACATGTGCCAAGCCTTAAACAATTCCTTTAGAGCAGCATTATAACTCAATGTTAATCTATAGTCCGCTATTTGCAGAAGAGTGTCAATAAATGCTTCCTCTAGTGCAAGGACCGTTGAGTTAGAAAAAGCTAAAGCGATAGCTCATATTTGACCTATGCGACAGCCTTTTCTTGCCGCCATTTCATGTCATGCAATGAAAAAGCTTGGAAATTTAAATGTGCTCTATAACAAAACGAAGAACCTAAGTCGAGCTAAAACATTGCCAAACGTCAACTTCCTATAGGATCTTTTATCTGATGCAACTAAAACCTCAGAAGGAAAGGTAGTTTTTAATTTTGGAACACAACTACGTCACATGAAGTGCTATATGTGCCTGTAAAACGTCAGGATCTGAATTTTTTTTTTTTAAATGTTGATTGTAGCAAGAGACAAGAGAAAGTCCGCTTATGAATTCCTTCATGGTATTACGGTAACGACGTCGAACGCACTCCCTAATCTTTGATTATTACTAGTCAATAGTTGCATTTAATTTAGTAACTTTGTCATTGCCATCAGAGTTGTTGAGAGAACTTTGCTAACATATCTCACAGTTTTTGTATTGTAACTTGAAATTTTGGGGATGCAAAGTCTCATTAGAATAACCTATTGAAGGCCCCTCAAACTTTCACTGGGAGCTATCACCCCAACCTCAGAATGCAGTGAATTTTAATAATTACTTTGTATGCAGTGTGCAGTGCGCATGTGTTGGAATCCCATGAGCTTGTGGATTGTAGCCTAGCATAGCATGGCGTACGTACAGGAGGCGTTCTTTTGCATTTCGTAGTGTGGCAGCTCATTGCCCAGGAAGTTCCCCTCCCACCCCCTTTCCCTCTCTCTTTCCACTGTTTCAACGGTGTGACAGGTGCCTGTTCCTCTTACTGCTTGGGGGCTCATGGCTGTGTTGCTAGGATTTGCCAGTCATGGGAGCAGTCTTCATCTAGGAGCTGGCTGCCAATAGTGGAATCTCCTGGATGTTTCAGGCACCCAACCTCCATTTTAGCGATGCAGTTGATGTAGTTTTTAATAATAAGTTAACGTAAGCCCTGCACTTATTATTGGAGAAAATGGCTGATGGCACACAACTACCTCTCTTGTCTGATGTACTTTAGTTTTTTTTATCTAAAATGTCCACATTACCTTGTGTATTTTTGTTTATTAGGTATGGAGTGACACTCTTTGCAGTCCGTCCAGTTGGAAAAAATAAACGCATCATGTTAAACCCTGGGCCCTCGCATGTGATGAACTATGAGGATCGTTGCTTCTACATTGCAATCTCAAGTGAAGAGGACACTGCCTTCAAAGCCTACAAGGAGCCAAAAGAGCCAGTTAGTTTGTTTAAGGGCAGCTTTCGACAAAAAAATGACTCCTTTATCACTGCAAGCTCTGTAGCTCTTGAACTAAGAACAGATGTAGCTGAACCAGGTATAAGACTTCCTCTGTATTCAGAAATGTTTTTTTTTAACATAATTGAGTGTAGTAGTAACTGTAAAAGGAATAAGCTCAGGTGGAGGTACGAGTCTTCTTAGTTATGGGGCACTGAGTTTTCAAAGTTGTGTAGGGAGAGGTTTTGTAAGTTACTTTCAATGGTGCACAAAGGTCCTTGGGACACTTACGTAATGACATGAATTATCTGGTTTTCCAATGTAAGTTTGAAAAGGTACTGCTATCCTTTCAAAAATGCATTGCTGTTCCCCATTTCCCCCACGCAATACAGTGTTAAAACTCAGGAGAGACTGTAGGTACACCTTGTGGGTGGGCGAAGGGGCTGGATAAGTGTACTTGCTCTTGCATGCAACTTTTCGTTTAGTGTGTGTGAAAAAACAGCACAAGTGCAAATCTGCCCCAAGACTTTTTTTTGCCAATAGTTTACTTTTGATATTTTAAAATTCAGCTTGATAGTGACGCGTGAAGGACACAAACGAAAGAAATGAATTTAAACATGGTCATTACTGGTAAATTTCCTTTGTTTGTGTCCTCTAAGCCTCACTGCCAAGCTGAATTTTAATATATCAAAAGCAGTCTATTGGTAACCATTAACCAAGAAAACAACTTTTTGATTGGCAGACAAATTTAAGGAGGATTTACATGTTGTCAGCTCTGCGGCTGATGTTTCTGTATTTGTCCTTACTACATGTACCTTAATGATAATGACCTTAGCTCTGAAGAAGCTAGCTTTGATGCCAGCTAAATAGTGGTGTCAATCTTAAGTGTTCACGAGTTTGTATTCTCTCCATAGAATAACTTTGGCTTAACTCAGTCACGTTTTTCTCCTTGAGTCACCTACCACTTTATGTTTTGAATTTGGTAGTCTTAACCCTTTAGACCCCGGAGAAAAGGGCTTACCCCCTAGAGGGGAATATGTTTTTACGCTGCCAATGTGAAGATCTCTCAAAGATTCTCATTGCCACAGTATTTACAAACTGAGCTTGAAAGGATCCAAAAGCGCGCACTTTTCACCATCTATCCGGGGCTTCCCTATGCTGAAGCACTTGTCGAGGCGGGTATAGAGTCCATCCAG
>Ga0126343_10000993_pt1 | contig 12457 bp, 10 predicted proteins | sample Cyp2metagenome_FD_92531 | JGI IMG/M metagenome (GOLD analysis project Ga0126343, IMG submission 92531) | Coral microbial communities from Lord Howe Island, Old Settlement Bay, Australia - Cyphastrea 2 metagenome | ecosystem: Host-associated > Invertebrates > Cnidaria > Coral ... | reverse complement strand
ACAGATTGTTCTTTGTGGACAACGGATGCTCATTGGTAGTTGAAGAACGTCTGCCAGCTCTGGAATGTCTTGTTTTTGGACTCTAAACTCGGCCAAACATTCAGTTTCGTCAATGTTTTCAAGATCAAATCTTGGATACGAACTCTGCGGAAAATCAGGGTTCTTGGAACGGCAGCTCTCCCGCAAGACCAAGAATTCTTCGTCAGAAATTATTTTACCATCTTACGCTAGTATCAGCATCTCTATTGTTTTACGAAAAGACATTTTTCACAGAGGTTTTCTCAAGCTTTCGAGGCAGGTTTCGAAAGGGTTGCCGTCGCAAAAATGGTGCTTAAGTTCCCTAATGCCGGAGTGATTTCAGCACGGATCAGCGGACGTGTACGCAGAACTAAAAACAAATTTCAAAATGGCGGCTTCTGTGCCGTTTGAAGATGCTTTCAGAGAAGTGACTCGTGCTGACACAGAAGGGCAACAAGACTCTAGTAACGAGGAAAGTGACGAAAGAGATGAAACTATTGAGTCATCTATCAACTGTTTCACACAATGCAGTAACCTAAGGGAAACTTTTGCACTTGTTAAACAAGGTGCAAAAAGATATTTAAGAGATCTTTACGAAAAACATGCTCGAGGGAAAGACTCTTTGTGTGTGTGTGTGTATGTGTGTGTGCGTGTCTGTGAATTATCTTTGAACACAGCAGCAGAGTTAAAAGACGAGGCCTGTATATGGTTTGACTTAATCTCCTTGTAGAGGGGGTTGTCAGCTTGACGGCAAATTAAGAGACCGTGGTACTTGGAATTTACTCGCGGCACTCTAAAGGAATATTACTTACCTTTTAAAAAGGGCCTTTTCAGCCACAACAAATCATGACCCGAGCGAAAAATGGTGCGTCGAAGGAAATTGTCACACGTTCTTCATCAGTATTGCATATTTTCAATCTGTGTTTTGGATATTTCGAATCTTGACAGAAAAGACAGTTAAACACTTCCCTGTCATTACGGTTTGTGGAGCACACATGGGTTTTTTTGCGTAAGTAAGTTTGCTTTGTACTGACTTTGCTCTCAGTTAAGGTTACTTCCCACCTTCGCGGGAGTCTTTCGGGGTCTTCAGAAAAAAAATTCGTGCGTGCCCTAGTTTCAATAAAAGCCTGACAAACTATACATCAGAACAAAGCTCAATAAATGGAGTTTACGACAAAAATATATTTTAAGCGATTTTTCCTTTCAGTAAGAGTCAGGAGCCGGTGAGACGTGAAAGACTTTGGAACGACCGAGGTTATTTCTAATGAATTTATTGGGTATCGTATACCGCAACACAAGCAAAATAACTACACAGTGCTATTCACAAGGCATCAATCAGCAAAAGCATGTCAGGAAATTCTGGTATTTAAAATATTTTTCCTGTGGCGTCCAATTACGCAACACGTCTCGTTTATTTTTAGCTACTCAAACTTTAGATGCGGATATCTGGACAACCACTGATTGAATCAGAATATCCAAAAAGCCTGACACACTTTTGTTTATTGATACTTTGTGAATGACTGTGTGCATTCATTTTGCTCGTGCTGCGGTATCCGATAAATGCACTACAGCAAACCTCGGTCGTTTCAACTCTTACCGCATCCTCCCACTTACTAAACGGAAAAATCGCTTAAGCTATACTTTTATCGTAAACTCCATTTATTAAGCTTTCCTCTGATATATAGCTTGTTGGGATTTTATTGAAACCAACGCACGTACGAATTTTTTCCCGAAGGCCACCCGCGAAGGTGGGAAGTAACCTTAACCAATTAGAGTGGATCGAGCGCAGGACTTTGACCTGAGCCGACTGAAAAACAAAAATTATTCGCTAAGCTTAAAATTTCAAATCATCATGTAAAGTTTGTTTGTATCGGAGTAAAACGGCCTCTGCGACCCTAGACTACAGTACTTGTAATGTGAATTGTTGTATAAGCGAATATGGCAGTAGAGATTCTCTCTTGCTTTAATTAATCTATTCACACTTTTTTCTAAGTATTGTAGTAATCTATTGTAGTTTTCCGGGTCGTCATTTATGTCCAGTCTTCACAGAAAATACGCATTACTGTATTAAGGAGACCAAGAGCTTAAATTAACCAAATTGAGTGCCAGGGATTAAATAAAATAGTACACTTTGGGAAAACAATTGGAGACTGCTTCGAAGACAAAGGTGGCAATTGTGTTATCATGAGCAGAACTCTAAACGCGCAAAAACCTTGCTAACGTTTAGCCTTGAAATAAAGTTTTGATTCTCGCATCTATCTAGTATTCTATAAAAAAAAGTTACAGGTTATCTTCAAATGTACTGGTGGTTACAAAACTCCTCGTCGATACTTGTTTTGTGGCCATTCAACAGGCAACGATAAGTAGTGCTGCCGAAATACACATGGCGAGACTAAACGAGCCCTTTAGCCTGTCGAACCGTACCAAAACGGTACGTTAGGTATTTACTGCACTCAAACTCGGCCAAATGAGCAAGATATCGTGACCATATCACGTCAGTGACTTGATGTCTCAGGATATCAAGACAGTAGACACAGCTTCTGATTGGTTAATTGGGGACTCGGGTATGGTAATCAAGAGTTAGGCGAAGAATTCCACTCACAGATATCTCAGCTTGGTATTATTGCGGAAAAAATCCTTAAGTAAGTCTTCCAACCGATTGTTTTGCAAGTACCTACCAACAAGTAATCACAATTAGTACCTATTTTACGAAAAAAAACGGAAGTTAGAGAGTGCAGGCTAGGAGGTTTCCTTCCCGATGTAAAATATTGTAATGAGAAAACAAGAACAATGAAAACAAAATGGGAAAACAAAACCCTCATGTAAGATTCATTAATAATTCATAAGTGTTATGAGCAATTCACAGGTAGTAGTTGAGTCAGATGCACACTTCTGTAAACCTCAATACAAATCATTAACTTTTGATAAAGACCCCTGCTCAGCAAATTAGTATGCATTAACTTTTGATACAGACCTCTACTGATTAACGTGCCAAACAATCCATTGTTTCATTTCACAAGCAGGATAAAGTATTCGCGTGAGATCTGTATGGACTTTTACAATGGCTCGCTTATCGGCTCGCCACTATCCCTCTTTACAATCAGAAATAGGGGTTTGGGGAAGACAGTCATAAAGGGTCCACGCTGACTAAATATCGAATTTATCTTACACAGCAAACATTTTAACAGGTAACAATCGCAAATCATTTTTTACTAACAACTTATCAAGAAACAGATCAACATCTTAGTCATATGGATACATGACTAGTCCATATCAATCACGTCTTGTTACACGTAAGCCCTGGTCAAACGGATATGCGAGTAGTGGCAAGTAGCCACAAGCTAAACTTGCGTAGAGACTTGCGTTGGGTGGTCAAAGTGACTTGCAAGTTTTCTTGCAAGTACACAAAAGTCTAAAAAAAACCATTTCAAGGCAGATATATCCGGTATTTCATTGGCTGATAATAGGTTAATGGGCGTCACTCAACTTGCATTGACTAGGGTTGGGTGGCCAAAGGGAGAAAAACGTGCATCGACTTGCGTGCAAATTTGATCTCGACCAAAGTGAGGGCAAGTCCTTTGAAGGCAACGCAAGTGCACGCAAGGCCTGGCCAAACAGATTCGCAAGTAGACGCAAGTTGATGCAAGTTTGGTCAGGGCTTTACATTTGTCTTTTGCGAGATTATATGACGAAATTGTTCCAAATTCTTGTACTAGTCTTTGATGCCTTTTCCACGCAAATTTGTAAGAAATATATATGGATTCATATGCCTGTCACTAAAATTAACATTTTGGGATTTCTTGCACCTAGTCCAGTCCCTGAACTCTCCTTTCTTCCCGCCCGATGTAGGGGCTCAACCCAAGCGGGCGAGAGAAGAGTTTAGGATGACTTGCATGCGCATGTTCAGATAGACGCCATTTTTCCCCCCAAATCGGGGGGAAAACAATATTTGGAAGTACTTTCCAGATTTGGCTTGTGGCGCGATTTTCTGAATGACATGCAAGCAACAATTTCTGCATTCAGATTGATTAAAAACATGTCAATTAACGCTAACCCACATTCGATTCGTACTTTATCACAATATCAAACTTAACGAAAGAAATCTTTGCCAAGATTTGTTGACAATTGAAAACACCGACTCGGACTTGAAAGTGCACGTGCTGCATTATGCAAATGAGCTACTAGTACGCGTCAGACTTTCCTTTCAAAGACTTTTGCAAAATCGCTCAACATACCGAAACAATACAAAAAAGTGTTTGGGAAAAGAGTAACGACGCGTACTCCTACAGAGCACGCAAAACCATATTTCGATTTTTACGTTTTTATGTTTTTTTACGACAATATCAACGTCAAAGAGAATGTTTTCTTTCAGAGCGCGAGCTGAAAAAGGCATTGCCCGACACATTGACGCGAGCGGGGTGGTTGGGACCTAGTAATTTTTGATTGGCTCGCTCTGAGCATGCGCATGCAAGTTATCCTGGACTCTTCTTTCGCCCGCCTGGGTTGAGCCCCCATATGGGGCGGGAAGAAAGGAGAGTTCAGGGACTGGACTACTTTGCACCCAATTCATAATTTAAGTTAAATTCGGAATCTTAATCTTAGAGGTGAAATGGCAAAACAAATCGTTGTGAGAGATTATGAAATTTCCTGATCAGATACAGCTTACTGATTGAATCAAATACAAAGAATATAATGTCGCAAACTCTGTATACGATCAATTAGTTTTCAACTGGTCGTGAAACCAGTCCGATACAAGTGGTAACTGTTACAGTGACAAAATAATAAGCCCGTCGTTAATTTGTGTCAACGCAGTTCCTGCCTTTTCGTATTTGTTTCATCAATGACTTAGCTACAGGCTACGCGCCGTAGCTAAATGCACTTGTTGACTGAGTGTAGACTACAATTGCGCGGGTCTACCTGTCAAATTGTGATTTGATCGGTCTTACGGAACATATTTTGACAAGAACAGATGACAGACGTTGTCACGAACAGTCACGCGTAACGATTATCATTTGTAATATTTATTCACGAGGTTTTGTTTGTACAGATCAGTTTTGATTTCAACTTGATTTTCCGGTTTTGTATATCAAATTACTTGTATATACATTTCAATACACGTGTCATTGAGATAAGTTTTTTCGGCAGATCAATAGACGAATACAGGAATTTACGACCGTAGTTACGATTTTATTACATGGCGCCCAACGCGGGGCAGTGATTCACGACATTGGTGAAAACATAACAGAGGAAAATCTTCTAAGACTACGCGCAACGCGTGCTGGCTACAGGGGTGTAGTTACAAAACTTATAGGAAGGGTCGAAAACATTTTAGATGGCACACATCCACTCGAAGAAAAGCCAAGGAATCGATTGGCACGAGTCGAAAAGGTTCACGATCTCGACGAGAAAATTACTGCGGTATGCAAGGTTGGGGATATCGAAGGGGAAATTGAAGATGCCGAAGATTAAAAAATGCGTGTCATGGATGCGATCGAAGCTATCTCACTAGAAACATTGTCCACAATTCTGCCTAGTTCAAATGGATCATCTAACCCCGCTCAAGGAAGCAGCACCATTGTTAGTCCTTCTTCATCACCTGAATCGTATTCAGCGAGTCCACAACAACCTCAGGGAAACTCAGGACCAGAAACTCCGAAAGCAGCTCGAAAAAAATTGCCAAAACTGACACCTCGTAGGTTTAAAGGAGATGTTACTCAATCTCGCACCTTCTGGGATACGTTCGAAAGTGCAGTTCACTCTAATCCTGGGCTGACAAAAATCGACAAGTTCTGTTACCTGGTTTCGTTATTAGAAGGTTCTGCGTCACGCGCAATTGAAGGTTTGCCTGTAACAGAAGAAAACTACGACTCGGCTGTAGAAATCTTAAAGGAGCGATTTGGCGAACCGCAACAGCTTATTTCCGCCCACATGGAAGAGCTTCTCAAACTTAACATCTGTGCTGTGGATAGGCCAATTAGTCAACCTCGTTTTCTGTACGACAAAATCAGCGGTAACATCAGGGGACTTGATGCTTTGGGCGTCAAGTCCGAGCAGTACGGTAGCTTGCTCATTCCAATCATTATGGCCAGACTTCCAGACGAAATTCGAATACAAGTGGCAAGAAATACGTCCCAAGACGTTTGGAAGCTCGACTGTTTGCTCGATCTCATTCAAGGTGAAATTAAAGTAAGGGAGATGAGCGAGAAGAGTAAGGCCACGACCAAGCAAGTTAAGCGTCTATCACCCTCAAAACCTCCGCTACCGACAGCTGGAACCCTTTTTGGCAGTGCCACTTCAAACACAAGGTAGACTGTTCCAAAATGTGTTTACTGCATTGAAAGACATTTCTCAGCGTCCAGCAGCAAGATAACAGATATCAACGCCAGGAAGGACATTCTCAGACGCGGCAAAAGGTGTTTTATGTGTTTGAAGAAGGGTCATTTAGTTGATCAGTGCGACAAGAAATGTACAAATTGCAACCGAAAGCATCACCGATCGATTTGCGAAAGAGTTGATGAGCCCCCAGAAGACCAAAGAAGACCGAAGGGAAACGACATATCGAGAGAAACGCTGAACGAGCACTACAACTGCGACGTCTACTATCAAGGGAACTGTGCTTTAGGAAACAGCAAGTTGCACAGCAATCAACGGGTCAAATTCTATTCCTGTGCGTGTGCTTTTCGACAACGGAAGTCAACGATCGTATGTCTCCCCGAGTGTAACTTCGCGCCTAAATTTAAAGCCTGTCAGTCCTGAAAATCTACACATTAACACCTTCAGGGACACGAATTACCGAAAAGAAAAATTCAATGTCATAAAACTGTGTTTACAAACACGAATTCACGAGGAATTAAAACTGTGTGCAGTGAACTCTCCAGTAATCTGTTCCCCTTTGCCAAGCAGAGTCAATGTAGCTTACTATATCCATTTAGAACGCCTAGAATTGGCAGACAATTTCGACGACACCAGAGCAATTGACTTCTTGATTGGATCTGATTATCACTGGCGATCAGGTCCGACCGCAGTCTACAGCAAATTTGGATGGTTGTTGTCCAGACCAATGTACGACCACTCAACTAGCGGTGTTGTCTCCTCCAACTTAATTATTTCCGGTGGATGCGACTCGATGATTGGGGAGCAAGATGACGAGTTATTCGAGAGCTTAAAGAAATTCTGGGAGACGGAGAGTGTTGGAATAATTCCAGAGGATCAATCACTACATGCCGATAAACAAAAGTCAGATATCCACCTCAATGGTCACAACTACGAGATAGCATTGCATTGGAAAGAAGATTTACAACCGTCCACGAATAGTTATCGAATGAGCGAATCCCGACTGCGATCATTGTATTTCAAGTTAAAAAAGGATCCTGATTTATCGAGGGACTATGACAGAATTAGTCGAGAACTAGAGCAGGCCGGAATCGTTGAGAGGGTTCCCGAAGAAGAAACAACCAGCAACGTTGACAAGGGACAAGTTTATTATTCACCACACCATTTAGTGATCAGGAAAGATTGCGAAACAATTAAAGTACGCATTGTGTACGATGGGTCAGCGAAATCGTCTAAGGAAGAACTGTCACTAAACAATTGTTTAGAGACCGGCGATAATTACATTCCACGCATATTTAACATGTTGGCAAGATCTCGAAACAACCCAGTTGGACTCACCTCAGATATCGAAAAGGCTTTTCTGATGGTGAGCATAAAAGAAGAAGACCAAGATATGGTTCGCTTCCTTTGGTTTGATAACTCAGATCGAGACAGACCGAGAATCGGGCAATTGCGATTCAACCGCCTTTTGTATGGATTACGACCATCGCCGTCGATACTTGGAGCAACAATAGCTATTCATTTCAGCTTGTACAAACAAAGTAAACCGGAAATGGCAGCCCTTCTCGAAAAATCACTATATGTTGATAATATGCTTTCCGGAGCGGGAGACGATGAGAAGGCCTTGGAAATTTATCACAAATCGAAGAGAATCATGGCGGACGGGGGATTTAACCTCAGAAAATGGAACTCAAGTTCTCAAACACTGTTGAACTCGATTGAAGCCTGCGAGATTTCGGAAGATCAAAAGGGATTGGTTGAACATGCTACTGCAGAAGATGATGAGTCGTACGCTAAATCGTCAACCACACCCACAAGTTCTGAAACGAAGAAAGACACAGTGGTTAAGATTCTTGGTATGAACTGGGACAGTGTCGAAGACAACTTGTTCTTCAACTTTAATGATCATAGCGATTATGGAAAGTCACTTCCTGCGACCAAGCGTTCTGTTCTGAAGTGTCAGCAATGGTATTTGACCCAATGGGATTTCTCTCTCCGTGCACCCTGGAACTGAAAATTCTATTTCAGGAACTCTGTCTTGACAAGATCGACTGCGATAGCAACCTGCCAAACCATCTTCTTGGAACGTGGAATTCATCACTGAACGAATTGAAGTGCTTAAACAATGTCAAAATACTCCGCTATTATTTCACATCAACACCTGTGCAATTCGAGCTTCATAGATTTAGAGACGCCTCTAGCCGTGCTTACGCAGGAGTTGTTTACATCCGATCACTGTATGAAGATGGTGGAGTTAATGTTTGGCTAGTTGCCTCGAAAACAAGAGTGGTGCCGCTGAAAAGACAGACGATTCCACACCTGGAATTGTTAGGTACTCTCATTCTTGCCCGACTCGTGGACTGATTAGACAATAACCTCATGTTGGATGAAAAACGAAAAGCCCTGGAAACAATATGTATTGCATCGGGTAGACGAAGTTCGCAGGTTAAGTTCAAAGAAGGACTGGCGTCATTGTCCAGGAAAATAAAACCCAGCGGACTTGCCGTCAAGGCGTACAAGTGTGAAAGAACTTACGAACACTGCAATCTGGTGGAACGGGCCTGAATTTCTATACCAGCCGGAGAACGAATGGCCAGCAAACGAGACGACCCACTTTGGGGATGAAGAGGCGCTTGCAGAAGCTGTAAAGAACGCCGTCAATCTCACTCATTCCTTGGTGAACAGTGCAGTGAACGAACCGACTACCCCAAAGGTTGACAATGTAATTGACATCACGCGATTTAGCGACCTAACGAAATTGCTTCGCGTGACCACCCTCGTCGTTAAATTTGTAAACAAGCTCGAGAACCCAATGCTAATCAAGTCAAAATCTGTTAGTGGAACTAAAATTCTTACTGCCCAAGAGGTAGCTAATGCTGAGGAAATTTGGATTAAAGCAGTGCAAGCGTCATCATTTGACGAAGAAATGAAGTTTATACGCGATCGCAGGCAGAACAAGATTTTTCCGCCGACTTACGTCGCACAATTTGGATTATTTCTTGAAGATGGTGTTGTTAAATGCAAGGGTCGAATTACAATGCCGAATTACTGGGGAGGGCAAGCAATCCAATTCTTTTGCCAGCTAAGCACGATTTTGTACGATTGGTTATCAAGAAAGTCTATGCTTCGGTGAAACACTGCGGATTAAGGGGCACTCTTACTACGAGAAGAGAACGATTTTGGATCTTGAGGGGTCGCAAGGCAGTAAAACGAGTGATCAAGAAATGCGTGACCTGTTTGCGAATCAATGGAATGCCGTACAGGTCTCAGCCAATCCCTGATCTTCCAAGTGAAACAGTGTCTGAAGATCCACCCTTCGCCCATATGGGATTGGATTTTGCGGGACAACTAAATATTGTCAATCAGCACGCGGATGGATCAAACAAAGTTTACATGTGTTTGTTTACATGTGCGTCGACCAGGGCAGTACACTTGGAACAATGCAAAGGTCTCGTGGTTCAAGACTTCCTGTTGGCCTCCGGACGATTTGCTAGTCGACGAGGACTCCCTACAACAATCACATCAGATAACGGAAAAACGTTCAAGTCTTCGAGCAAAGAAATCAGAAGGATCACAAGATCCAACGAAGTGGTTCGTTACCTTGTTAATCAAAGAATCTCCTGGAACTTTATCATTGAACGGGCTCCCTGGTGGGGAGGTTTCTGGGAGCGCTTAGTCCGAAGTGTCAAGGCGCCTCTGGAGAAAGCGCTTGGTCGAGCAACTCTGAATTTTGAACAATTGTGAGCTTTAATGGTGGAGATCGAGTCAGTGATCAATGCAAGGCCGATGACCTACGTGTATGGCGACACGAATTCAATCTCTTATCCGTTGTCGCCTTCCGATCTTGTTTATGGTCGACGTGTCACACTTACACCAAACAGCGCGCATCACGAAATTATCAGTACTTACCAGTCATTGACGAGACGAGCTCACCTTCATAAGCATTTACTGCAGCAAGTCACAAAACAGTGGAGAAATGAATATCTCACTAGTTTACGTGAACAATCACATGCGGGAAACAAAGGACATGACGTTCAAGAAATCTCAGTTGGAGATATTGTGTTACTCAAAAACGATTCTACGAATAGAATTCACTGGAAAATCGCAAGAGTTGAGGAAGTAATTCCCGGTGCTGGTGGAAAGATTCGTGCTGCGATCATTAAAGTCGGAAACAAAGGCACGCGTCCAACCTATTTGAGGAGGGTCATATAACATTTGATTCCAATCGAGGTCAAGTCAAGTGCAAACAATGAAGAGACACGGCATGTTGCAGATGTTGCAAATTAGGGTGTGCGACCCCGGCGCACTGCGGCTGTAATCAGGGAGATCAGCCGTCGACAAATGAACATTGTATAATCCATTGTAAATATTTTTCGATAAATCAGGACATGGAAAGTTTCTCACGCTGTGAATAAACTTTGGGGAGTATGACGAACAGTCCACACTTCATTTCAAAATCTTTTGAAAATTATCTCTACTTTATTTCATTTGAATCGTGACTTGTCATATAAGTAGAGGCGCGGCGGTCTCATATGATTAGTGTTCTCGACCCCGGATTGAGCGGTCTGGGATCGAGTTGCGGGGGGTGCCAAATTATTCCATACTCGCATCATGCATAGGTGAGGAGGAGAATCGGCGCCCAACTTTGAAACTCTATTCCTTATTCGATCAAACTACGTTCGTAATGTCGTAAAAGGATAAGGGAATCATTACTAAATTTCTTGCAATCTGAGGATGATTATGTCGCAGTCTCCCGTCTTATTAAGTTATTTAACACTTTGGGTTATCCTCTTTTCGTAATCTTAGCTCCTAGTTTTTCTAGCGGACTTGAACCAATTTCTAGTGGACTTGAATCAATTTGACAGGCACTAAAATTTAGCGAACGAAGTTTGTGTTTTGTATATTGTCATAAATAAAGTCACGGCTGTCTAGGATGAAGTGGAAAGGAAGGCAGTGATTTGAAGAAGAAAGAGTCTCCAAACGAATGCAGTGGATTCACCTATACTAGGTTAGACTTTAAAGTCAACATTAGCTTATCATAGTCCTCTTCTTCCCGGTTAATTCGTACTAAACATTACTGTTACTGACCTTAAAGAAGAAGATAAATATATTAGCTTTTGAGTAGATAAAGCACAGCATATACAAGGGAAACGCGTAGTCTTCAATGAATAACACTAATGTCACGTTCCACCGCCGATGGAACTGGATATTTGCAAAGAACGGACACAACTCGCGAATCTAATCTAAACATCCGCTTTGCTGCTTTAAAAATCACTTCCCGACTTACATTGCGTGCTTTATGAATATTATGTATGACACGTCGAAATGTACCTTAAAAGCACTACATCCCTTCCTTTTTCAGTATAACCACTATGACCTTAGGGAAATGTCAACACAAAGGAAAGTCAACTAAAAACCTAGTACAATTAAAAAAACAAAACGGCTAGCCACAAAATGATTAATTCTCCTCTTTGAACCATGACAGTCAATGATGACATTAAGTCACCACAAAGTTTCTAATAATGGTACACAAGTCAAAACACAGTCCTTGACAATGACGCTCAGGTCATAACAAAGTCTTTAAGTCTTTCCGGCATTTTCCTGACTGTTGTTGGTCTCATCATAACCGGACTGCTCAGTTTTTCTCGCTCTGCTTCCAGTTTCACGAGATCAGTAACATCAAGCAATGGAGTTGCTTCCTCTGGATTCTGTGATGTCTCTTCGTACTTTTTAACATGGGTTGTGTTCGCATCAGTTGAACGCCGTCTGTTGATTCAACAACAATGCTGTTTCCAGTTTTGGTTACAACATCATAAGGCTCAGGAGCAAATGGTGTCGACAGCTTGTTTTTGCGCTTTTGGTTTACTAACACTTGGTCACCTGGAGCTAGATTAGACTCCTGGGCATTCCTCTTCTTGTCCGCATACCATTTACCTTTCCCTTTCATTTCGCAATCTCTGTCTCGCATCTCGCTCTCTGTGCTCTCTTCTTACAGTTCAGGTAGTTTAGTACGCATCTTTCTGCCAAACAAGAGTTCTGCTGGACTCACACCTGTGGTAGTGTGAGGGGTTGACCTATATGCTACCAAATACTTGCGCACTTCTTT
>Ga0126343_10000992_pt1 | contig 12463 bp, 8 predicted proteins | sample Cyp2metagenome_FD_92531 | JGI IMG/M metagenome (GOLD analysis project Ga0126343, IMG submission 92531) | Coral microbial communities from Lord Howe Island, Old Settlement Bay, Australia - Cyphastrea 2 metagenome | ecosystem: Host-associated > Invertebrates > Cnidaria > Coral ... | reverse complement strand
CTTGAGTGGCTATCTGTACTCGTTACAACAAAAGTATTAGTTAGAATGCATAAGATCCATGTCAAAAAGGATTCATCAGAGCCATAGTCAAGTTCGCTCACCGTGTGAAATAGCCGGTTTGCGGGACTTATGATAAAGTACTAGTGCTACTGAAAAAGCAAATACTGAGATTGGTCTGTTGATAAGCTGAGTTGTTAAAACTTGTTTGAACTTCTTATCTTGCATTTAATTCAATTCTTTGCTTTTAAAGACTTAGTGAGAATGTATAAAATACAGAAAATTGTCGAAAATAATAGCAGCTGCGCAATAATTAACAATGGAATAATTAAGCGAGATATGCGTCTAAGTGACCTCACGTAAAATTCTCTCAACGGATCGGTTTTTACGGGCCACCTGTAATTTTCTCCAGGAGAGTAGAATAATGAACCAGCTTTTATTTGGTTATATTTATTTGCTTGACGGTAATATAACAGACAGCATTTGACGAGTTCAAAGTTTGCTAAAATTAGCCTTATCACTTTAGGTCCGTAAATGGTTCAGCTTTCGGAGGTTGACTATTTTGTAAAACAAAATATATTTAAACAAAAGTTAGTCCCAAGTAAAGTTTAAGATGCCCCACAAACTGTGTAAGGGACATGTTAAGACAACATTTGGTGCGTCCGTACGAGCATGTTGAACATGTGCCAAATTTCAAGACTCATGGCCACCGTTGAAGGGCCTGGAGCCGAATTTTCAGGTTTCGCAAATTTTGGGTAAAGGAAAAGGAAATCGAACCTTTTGATGTCATTTCCGAAAATAGTTAACCAAATGGGTTCTTTTGGTGCAAAAAGAAAAAAATTGTCTTTTCGCTTCTGTCGGCAGATTCTCGATATTTTCGGATTTCTGCTCTTAAATCCTCTAGCCGCACAATCGCAGCCCTGAGATCGACGCCAGGCGGCTCTTCGTGTCCTCAGTGAAACGATAAAACGATGGCAGACATCCGCGTACATTTTAAACTCGACACAACTCGAAATCGGCTAGGTAAACTCGTCATGTTGGCAAACCAAGACTCGCAGTTGTTGACAAAGTATTGTTGAAAAATTGAGGTGTAGTACTCCTTGCCTTGTCTAATCTTCATGAAGAAACAACCAGGATTCCAAAAAATTGCTTAACTCAAGTCAAATCGGTAAGTTAACAACACCATGAGCAAACAACACACGTATGGAATAAGGTAAGCCATTTTTATTGAATATTTTCACTTTTAACGACCTTCATGGTTATCACGTAGAAAATCCCATACATACCCTCATAATTCGACGCCATATTGTGTTCCTTGTGTGGTTCATAAAGAGAGCTTGGGCTGCCTGTGGGGTTTAGATATCTACCGTTTAAACCGGACGCGCTACGTCGCTTGCACGCGAGACACCCCTGAAGGTGCATAGTAACCTTAAGAGGTTTTGGGAAAAACAATCATAACTTTGCTTGTGTTTAGTTAAGATATGCGAGTAGTTCTCTACTCTGTGGAAAAAAGAGAAAGAATTTCACCACAGTTGCAGCAGATCTCGCAATCTGATTAGCTAATTTTTGCATTGTCGATAAGAGTCCATACCACGCTGCTCGCGTCAATGTGTCGTGTAATGACTTTTTCAGCTCGCGCTCTGAAAAAAATTCTTTGACGTTGACATTGTGGTAAAAAACAAATCAAAATGTGGATTATCGTGGTCTGTACTCATATCGACAACAAGTACGCTTCATTACTCTTTTCCCAAAAATTTTTTTCTTATCGTTTCTGAATAAAGAGCGAGTTTGCAAAAGTTTTTGAAAGGAAAGTCTGACGCGTACAAGTAGCGCCTCGTTTGCATAATGCAGCGCGTGCACTTTCGGTGTTCTCAATTGTCAACGAATCTTGACCAAGATTTCTTTCTTTATCTCAGATATTGTGGTAAAAAAAGAAATCGAATGTGGTTTAGAGTGGTGTGTACTCTTATCGTCAACGATACGCGTCACGGCAGTGGTCAAAATTTGTTGTGGACTCACAGGTCTGCGCCTCGTGAGTCCACAACATTTTGACCACTGCCATGACGCGTATCGTTGTCGATAAGAGTACAAACCATGCTAAACCACATTCGATTAGTTAATTATCCAGTGCGAGCGTTTTTGTGTGGTTGTCGACTTGCCTGCAAAAAAAAAATAATAAAAAATCATCAAAAACTAAAGAAAGCGAATTTGACGAAATAAAGGCCATTTTCGTTTACTGCTATGTTGCTTCACTTGTGTAGAAAAAATGAGGGCAATCCATTTTCCGCCAAATTTTGAGTGCTCGGCTCTTACACGGCCACGCTCTTACCACCGTTTTCGATGATTCGCGACTTTGGAAAACAAAACACTCGCGGAAACGTTTCCAAAATTTCCGTCAATCATACGTGTTGTCGACATGTCGGATCGAAATCCACCAATCACAGCCACTAGTGTGACCTTCTACGTCATGCTAGCAGCCTGTCAAGTTAATTAGTTATTTTCGGCGGAACTTATAACGATTTCTCTTTATAGTAAGGAAAATACTTATGGTTCTTCCTTAGCGATTCGATTCAGGGAAAGTCTTCGTGGTTTATCCCTCACAAGCCTACGTGATATTGAGGCTTCGAAAGCAAACGATAGAAACGAATAATTAAAGGCTCCAGACGACTATTTTAACATAAGAGACGAAAAGACAAACACTATCTTTCTGTAAATGGTTTCTTCACAGAAAAAATAAATTTAAAAAAAAGACACATAATGAAGAAGAAAAAGAAAGAATAATCAAGTGTCATCATCAGGATTTGAACTCCCAATAAGTCGCTTGGCGGGTACGCGTTTATTACACTGCGCTTTCGTGTACATTTAATACCCCGAGCTGAAAGCCTGTATTACTGATATACGTACGCACAGCAGACTCAAGTACCCCCAAACACCCTCTCATAGTCTAATTCCAAGTCCACTAACTCACAGCCACCTTTTTTGTCTGAAATGGCGACTAGGGAAATAAAGCACCGGTGTTTTCGAGCCAAAGACGGCAACTAGAAGTGAGGCGTTCTCTATTTTACTCGCCTTGGCGCTAGCATATTTGTATTACTAAGTGTCTTTACTCTTGTAGACGCGATTTACTTGACAAGTTGTGCACAACCACAGCTCCGGAATGAGTAGCGTGCACTTCCGGTTGCAGTGCGACGCTCAAAAGCGCCTTTGCTTAAGCTCCCGAAATTCAAGACGCGTAAAGGACGGGGTTGGTAGGGCCACAGCCCTTCCACTTTTTTTTCTCAGACTCATATTTTTTGAGGCCCCAGATACCATGGAAATTTATGAGTCTTAGCACTTGAACTTCACCCGATGTTTTAGTCATGGTCTCTGCCGTCCCTTACTTTGCAGCTCCGCGTTTCAATTGATCGTTAGCCATCAGTGATCATTAGACTGCAAGTCTCGTACTGACCTTTTTGTCTTTTGAACGGATATTTATTTAAAAAGAAAACTGCTTAGTAATTCTTCTAGCTTATTATAAGGTATGTTACTTGTATTTTGTTCCACCTTCTCTAAGAAACGTCGAAGAAACAATCTCATGTTTTATTTTTTTTCTTACAATGTTTTGTTCTTTTTGCCCTGCATTGCATGATTGTTTCATGTTTCAAGTTCCTCTAGTTTCATGAGAAAGTAACTGGGACTCGAGAAGTTTGTTTGTCGGATTTATCTCTTTTTTGAATTTTTCGATTCAATAGTTCATCTGAATCGTAAAGTTTCTTTTGTCGTTTTCCATACTGTCACTCCTCATTTTTTGGTTCAGAATTGGTTGAACACAAGTCAAGTAAAGTTACTAGTGCGGGACCGCACGCCTTTTTCCGCACCTGTTCACGTCACCTCTCTACTTTCTATGGGAAAGCCTCATCGGGGCCGCGCCGGTCATACGATAAGCAGACTTGCGTAAATGTCAGTTAAAAAATGATATTGTGAAGCTTTACTTTTAAGCTTTGCTAAATGTATATGTGGCTCATTCAATTAACCAACATTTCTAAATTCCAATTCGATCTGGACGTCAGGCACTTTAGTCATGAGCCTCTGGCTCGGGTGATCGCGCAAGCACTCCTTGTATTAGACGTTAAATCTCATTTACATTTTACATTTACATAGCCACCACAGCTACTCCTGCTAATTCCAAGAGTGCTGGAAGTCAGCGATCTCGGAATTTTACGTTAGTAAAAATAACGTCGAGGGCACGCATACTTAAGAGCCGATTTCTGTAAAAACCGAGAATGAGATGAAAGTCGCGAAATTTCGGATTTTCTTATATTTAATTTGCTCAAATAACTTCTAAAGTGAGTTGTTTTCGAAAATACCATTCAAAGATCCTGAAGCGCTTTTGCTTTGTTTTTTCAAAAACGAGGAAAGTTAAAAATTGGCCGTTTTAGCTGCCTGACGACGCCGAAAATGGACGAAAATTGTGCAGTTCAGATCAACGGAATGAGAGCTATCATTATAACAAACACATTAATTTTCGCGCGATTTCATTGGCTACTTTAAGTCACGTGGCGAACGGTTATCACCCAATAACCCCCGTTTGAGTTGATATTTGTCCTCCTCCTCTGATTGCTACTGAATCAAAAAGCAAAGTATGCAGAAAAAAGGCCAGCACGAGAGTTTCAAATTTCATCTTGATTGCTTCACATGGAAGAAAAACGTCACAGTGGAAATAAAGTTAAGTCGATCAAATTACCTCGCTCTCAACAATTGTGCGCATTCGTCTTCAGATCAACACTGACTTTTTACGAGCGGTTCAAGTACGATGTGAAAATTAATGGGAGGGTTATGAAATAAATAAACCCCTTTCTGGCTTCCTGGTATGCTGGCTGATGATGTCCTTGCCTGAGAGATTGTCTCAATCTCTCAGCCGCAGACATTATCAGCCGACATACCAGCCGCCCGAAGGGGTTTATTTAATAAATATACTTTGAGTAGCTCGTAATGCATTTCTTGCCGTTTCTAAAGCATTAATTTGAGTAGCAAAAGCTCCAAGTGTAATACTATTCCATCCAAACTCGTGAGCGAAAGGCCTAATTTTAGCTAATTTCAATGCCATCACAAGCGCGCCGGTAAATTAAATTTGAAGTCGAAACTAAAATTTCCTGAAAGCCCATACTCTATATTATGTTGCATGAAAGTCTTCCGCGGCCCGTAAAAACTGACCCGTCGAGAGACATGAACGTATGGTACCTTTTTTGAAGGTTACAACCTGACTGTAGCACACACTATTCGTTCAATATCAGCAGTTAAAAAAAAAATTGTGGGAGACCTATGGACACAGCTGATCTTGCCTTCGAGGAAATGATAAAAAAAAAACATTTTAAGAGAACAATCGATTACATTGGCATTCATCATGTTTGGCTTAAATTTTATCGGTAAACGGGATTTCTTGAAAGGCAGACCAAAATTCCTAAAAGGAATTTCCGAATGAAAAATCTGCGTTCCATTTGCTAGTTTGTACTGCTTCCAGGTCTTTCGGCTGAGATCACCTTTGATCCTATTTTCCTGGAAGAAACCGTGGAAATGGAACGAGGACGCCCCCGTCGAAATTTGCTTTTGAGATTTGTCGCGTCCCACTTACTACAACTGTCGACCAACCGGTTTTTCCGAGTAAATGGTAAACAACCTTAGGGTGCGTTGGATTCTTAATCTGAAAGAATCCGAAAATATAATGGATATTGCGTTCCTTTACCAAAAACAACAATCCAAGATCTGTTGGATCATGGTGTGTCAAAGGAACCGAAGAATCTACTCTGGAAGCAGATTCGTCGGTTCCTTTGATGCATCATGATCCAACCATCGGTCTTCAGTAGATTTACCTGATTAGTAAAGAAACGCAAAATGAGTTTTTGGATTCTTTCGGATTTAAGAATCTAATCTTTCATCATGAGCTATCATGGGCTTTATATGGCTTCTTAATTCCCCTGTTAGCCTTTTGGCCAGCTTCTGCGAACGAGCTGAAACTGGAAATTCGCCTAAAACACAATACATTATGATTAAACGTTTTCCTGACGCCAAAGTGACGTTGCAGCAGCTTCTGTGACTTTATTGTGGAATACTCCACTTGTGTAATCGCAAAAGTGGTTGCAAACTCTTACGGGACCGGTCCCTTACATGTACGACAGCTTTTCGTTAAAACGTTTAAGACATATTTCAAACAGGGTGGTCGTAACTAGAGGTGGTCAGTTACAAGAGTGCTCGCAAGGATACCATCCACTTCCTTGATTCTAATTGGCCCTTAAACATGGAAACATTGCGCACTTATTTTTAATAATCGCTTTAAATATGCATAAATTTAGGCTGATATATATATATTTTATTTTTTTTCTTTATTCTTGCATATATTCCATTATTGTATATTCTATTTTAGGTAATGACCTCAGAGCTCCTATTGATAGCATAGATGCTTTGTAAGCTCCCTGATGGGACTACGCTGAGACTTCTTTTTTGTTTTAAATAAGGTGTCTACTCGAAAGATGTCTACTCTTATTAGTTTATGTGCATTTGTCTTGTGTTCCACATGCGAGTATTTGATCGGAGGAAAACAATTTGGCTCACTGCCGTTTGATTTGAGGAAGAAATTTGAAACAAAGAAACAAAGTTATTGCCCCTGAAGCAATAATCGAGGAAATACCACACGCCTGAAGTATCTGTTCTTTCTTAGTAACTAGTAAACGTTACCTGTAATTTACAGAACTCATACAATTGCCCGAACTGACTGTTAACACGAAATAAACTAGAATACAGTTACTTACCGTAAGTGTCCCGAGGCCATTGTGCCGATACGTCGCCCGATTTAGCCAGAACTACCATTGGAGCTTGGCAAAAAATCAGGATTAAAAGAGCAATCACCCACATCTCAAGTTAATGCCAGGTCCGAAGATCTGGTTTGTTCCACATTAAACCGCAGTTGCTTTTTATGTGAATTGATAGAATTGATCGCTTGCCTGGCCAATATATATAAGCCCTTACTCCTTATTTGTGGAATCGAATGGTTATTTTAAGAAATGACGAGACGAAAAGATTGCTACGCATAAATTTGACCAAACAGGGTTCCCCTGTTCAAACCAAAGCGGATAATTGTAGTGAAGACTAATTAATCAAGTGAAGATGAGAGACCCTTGGAACGAGGTTGAAGTGAAAACAGCTTAGTCCTTTTCCAAGGAAAGTGTCATATTTTTTTTACAAAGCCTGATAATGATGGAAATCAACTTTGATTTAAAAGGCTGCAGTTAATTTCGAAGGTTGCGAGCGAAAATAATGTTGTTTCGAAAGTGTTATCAGAACTTTCGCACTGCTGCCTATGAACAATATAATTAGCGACTGAAACGACTGAAACGAAACTAAATTTAATTGATGACAAAAGCATTAAAACTCAGAGTGGATTCGAAGCGCTAAGGAATTAGATTAAGCCTTTTGTTTTATCAGTAAATATTTACCAGTGTCCCTCTACTTCATGTTGTTTAGGATCCTAATTTTGTTAACAAAAATATGTTTCACGGAGAAGAATTAACGATGATAAAACAACATGACATTTCGACGAATTAATGTCATGATTATCAAATGAAAAAATTCGAGATAACGAAAGGCATTTTATAGATATTAAAAGTATGAAAATAAATTAGCATGAAAGTATTCAGTCAAGTAAAGAGTTTCGCGCGAATGGAATTCGCTTCCGTATTCAATTTCGGTCTTATGTTCTTCATCAGCAGCACTTCATAGATCAAACATTCGAATTTGCCACGGCATTTCTTTGTGACTTTAAAGTTCTTAATTAAGTTGTCCGGTGTTAAACCATGCACGTCCCTGAAATGTTTTTCGTCACGGACTGTTTACAAATCACATGTGAATTCGTTTACTACACTTTGCTGCTTGATAAGGGAAGGCTTTTCTTCTGTGACTCTCAGATGATCAGCGATCTTTTTGCTTGTGAACAATGACAGTAGCTGTTGATTGATTTTCGTTCCGAGATCGCCAATTTTTTTGCGAACCACGTCAGCCGATTTCTGATCTTGAAATGACAACGTAATCCGAACGGGGCTGTCAGACTGTGTTTGAACTGGGTTTGTAGGATGCTGGAGGCGATCGATAGAAGAGTCGATGAGTTTCTCGGGTTATTTTAATTTTCTTTTAAGTTCTTACATCCTTACAAACCGAAGTCTTGTGCAGACGATAAGCGTTTTGCGCAGTCTACCATTGTTTTCTCAGTGGCGGATCTAGGGGAGGGGTCCGGGGGACCAGGTTCCCCCCCCCCCCCTTATTTTGGGTGAAAAAAGAAGAAATGACTGAGGAAAGAAAAGCCGGATCAAAGTCTGGATCCGCCACTGGTTCTTAGTAGTGACCGTTTGTACCGGCTGTCAACATGGCGTTGGTAGTGCAGAAGGAGCCCGTTATTTGTTTACTTTCTGTAAACGCAGGTTTCAAGGGTGCCGCCGATTATCATGATTTAATTCCATGCCAATGACTGGCAATCGAGCGTTGGTGTGGTGTAATCGATTACGTAATGTTGTTTCCCAGTAGCGTTTGAAGGCTCGGTAATGAGGCCTCGTGACAGACCATGTAATGTTGTATGCATGGCCTGCTTGATTAAAGCTTTTGTGTTGTTGTTCTTATCTGCCTGTTTGTACGACCCAGTAACACCATAGTTGGTTGCTACTTCCATCGCTGCTGTCTACATCAACGCGTAGAAGAGCATAAACATTCCGCCATCGGAAAACATTTCAGAGACGCGCATGGTTTAACACCAGACAACTCAAATAAGAACTTTAAAGTCATAAAGAAATGCCGTGGCAAATTCGAATGTTTGATTTATGAAATGCTGTTGATTAAGAGCAAAACTGAACACGCAAGCGGATTCCATTAGTGCGAAACTCTCTACCTGACTGAATACTTTCATGCAAATTTATTTTCTCACTTTCAATATCTATAAATATGCGTGATTTCTAGTTTATTCATTCGACAATGATGACATGAATTCGTTGAAACGCCATGTTGTCTTATTGTCGTTTATTTTCTTGCTGAAATGTTTCTCTAAATCGTTTTTACTAAAAGTATGTTTAAAAGTTAAAATAGATCTTTATGCAGTGAAACAATGCGGAACGGTCACGCATTTTGAGCTCAGCTCTTATTCCGTAATTATACCTTTGTTTCCTTATCAGCGGGTACTCAAACCACATCAACAAACCTAAGATCAATATTGCTGACTCTGAAAACGACTTTAACTTGACAAATATTGTTTCAAGCAGAAAAAAAAAATAGGAAAAAGGAGTCTCAACCTCATTTGCATCGGAAACCAAGGTTCCCAGGTGCACTATCACGTGTCGCACGTGTCTATGCCATCGCCAGCAGAGCGGTCGAACGTCGGGAATGCGCAACTAGGCACATTTTTAGGCAGCCGTACGCCAATTTACTCCAACTCAGTTCCTGCGCAAAAAATTTGAAGGAAAACATGGGAAACAACCAGTGTCACGCAAAATTTACGAAAAAAAAATGTTAAGTAATCAGAGGCTCCTTAGAGTAAACTCAGGGTATGAATTGATGGCAGCCTTGATGTAACCTGTGATCTTCCATCCAACTATCACTATGCTCCTAAAAGTCTCGAGAGGCCCCATAGTCCGTGATTTGCATGCAAAACACTGCACTTTTTGAGGCCGTTCGTTGTCGTGGGTGTTACGTACATTTTTGGAGTACTTTTATATTTTCGCGGTCTTATCGATCGGGTCCTCACGCACAAATTGCTTATGCCATAGTAACTTTTAGCCGACTTTGACGCCCACTTCTCTGCAGTCGAGTATTCTGTAGCATATTTCCTTTCCAATTTTTTGATCCTCAAAGGTACGTTGCGATCAGGTTTGTAATAAAAAAACCCTCACGCTTCAAAGGGACAGGACGCCATTTTGAATCCGTCCAAGTAGTGGGACAAATTTTTGCCTTTCCACTACCCCACCAAGTACATACATTGAGACAATGGCATGGCTTTGAACAACGAGACAAACTTGTCAGGGAGAGGGATAGGGAAGAATGTGTTTAATCCAGGTTTAATGCCTAAATTAATTGTCTAACTAGTGAGTGATTTTTAATCGAATTTCACCACCTAACCCTAAACCCCATAGCATGACTAACGTCATACCATGAGGTAAAAAGGAAAACAAAGTAGGTAAAAAGGAAACTTAAGACTTTTCAGAGACAAAGCGCTTTTTCAAGTTACCGGTATTCTGTTGGTTTACCATTTTGTTTTGAGCTTTATCAAATTAAGTTTATAAGTTTTGAAAACCCTGTGATACTACAAGCCGACGGCGTAGTATAGTTTTATTTGTTATTATTAATCATACAATACGTGACACCGGAAACGGACGACAATCGGTGTTTAAAAGAAACCCGAAAAACTGGAGAAGAAAAAGAAAATTGCAGTGGTTCGGCTTCGCTTAGACGAGCTGGGAAAATTTTGGCAAGGACTGGAAGGGATTCCATCCAGATCCTGGATTTGTCTGAGGCACAGGAACGAGATGAATCGAAACGACAAACGATGTTCATTTCCATCGTCACGGGGGCGTATCCGAAAACTGGCCAAAATACCCATCCCAATCCGCCTGTACCAGGTCCTTGACAAGGTTGGAAAGTATTTTCCAAATTACAAACCTGGAACAAACTGGTGCACTAAATGCAAAGTCGATGCGGACAAAAAATTCAAGGCGCACGGAAAATGCATACTGTATACCGCGGAAAGGAAAGACCTACAACAAGCAGAAGATAAAACAATTTTGAACTCTTATTCCTGTTAGCTCTCATTGTACAAGCTAAACATAAACAAATATATAAGAAACGAGGAAAATATTATTTATAGGATGCCGATGACTTACGAAAAGAACCATGTCATAAAATTTGCTGGTTGCCTTTTTGCTGTGCCAATGCTCGCACATGCGCAGACGTTTGACCGCTATGTTGCCGTGGCCGTGCTGCGTATGTGCTCACGAACAAGACCGCTAGCCATGTTAATCATGAGAAAATCAATTTATCAGTATCCTTTAGGCCTATCGCCGGTACCCATTTATACACTCAGGAGGAGAGAGGCACCGTAGGAGTAAAGTGCCTTGTCCAATAGGACGACGGAGTCTCCCCAGCAAGGGCTCACACCGGGATTTTTTGGCGTACTAACCATGAGGTCAGCGCACCTCCGCGAAATGTCAACTAATACCTCAAGAAATATCCATTTCCACCCATTGGAACTGAACTGCATGGGGCGTTTTCCATTTGACCAAAATTTCCGGGGTGTATTTCCAAAAATTTCCTGGGATGAATGGAACGAGGTTTAAATTGAAAATGTATATGAATTATTGACCAAGCTTGTTCGGTCAAGATGGCTGGATGTTGGCCAAGTACTTATTTTTTTGTGCCTGTTTATGCACCGGGACGAAGCCAAGGTCTATAATCTCGCAAGAAACGAACGAGGCCATCCTCCAGCCATCTTGACCGAACAAGCTTGCTTAAGGATTTATTATATGGCTTTTAAAAAAAAGTCCTAAGAAAATACGCGCGCTGATTGGTTTAAAGTCGTGTTTCTATAACTCGATCAAAACAAAGAACTAGCACAAGCTGTTGACGCGAGCAAATAAAATTTACATTTTAATGATCAAAGTAAACAAGTTGTTTTCCTTTTTTCGTCGCGTTGTTTTCTAAAAGAAATTTAAAAAAAACATGTTCTCCGTGTTTCCATCGAGCAAAAAAACCATTCGTAAAGGTTTCAGAGAACTCAAAAAAGCTGTGAAAACACGGTTTGTGCTCTCACAGCATTTCTCGATTTTGTAAACTTCCACCCGTGTTTCCATTAGACAATTAGATTATGAGCTCGAGATTTAGTATAATCTACTAGTCGTTCAAAACTATTAGCTGAATCCTTTTCACGGACACTTCGGAAACACAAAAAGCGGCCTTTAGGGCACGCTACTACGATACTTACTATCCATCACAGGTTAGTATAAATCTACTGGCGTTCTATCACGAGTGCCCTTCTCTGATTGGCTACGCTACTCACTATATATTCTGTGATAGATAGTGAATAGCGTGGCACTGTGCTCTTTTTAACAAAATAACGGCCGTTTCTTGGCGTTTTCGAAGTGCCTGTGACGAAGGATTAAGATCAGGTTTTGAACTACTAGTAGTACATTTATACTAAAACAATAAGATTATTCGCCCTGGACTTCTTTCCGTGATAAATGACTCGGGCTACGCCCTCGTCAACTATCGCACGATAGAAATCTCCAACTCATAATCTAACTGTTTAATAGAACGTGAGTCACGTTGGCGTAGCCAATCAGAGGACGGCATTCGTGATAGAACGCTACTAGATTTATACAAAACGTCGATAGAAACACGCGGTAGATACTTTCTATTTCTTAATTGGGGAAATGTTTTTAGCGGAACAGGGGTGGGGAGGGGG
>Ga0126343_10000991_pt1:0-10000 | contig 12466 bp, 7 predicted proteins | sample Cyp2metagenome_FD_92531 | JGI IMG/M metagenome (GOLD analysis project Ga0126343, IMG submission 92531) | Coral microbial communities from Lord Howe Island, Old Settlement Bay, Australia - Cyphastrea 2 metagenome | ecosystem: Host-associated > Invertebrates > Cnidaria > Coral ... | reverse complement strand
TTCAGGCAGCCAATCACAGCACAGGATTCAGTTCATGTTGCCCGCTCACGGCACTCACCCTATAACAAAACCAGTTTCTGTAATCCAAATTTTTTAAACCCTAAATTTTTTCAAACTTTTTTTAAACTTTCAGTTCATCCAAATCAATCTTTCGCTCTATTAGTAAAACAATGTAGGGGAAAAATTAACCCTTGACTTTTTTGACACCCCATTTTTTCAAACAAATTTCTGTTCATCACACGCCAGGCTAACAGAAGACAAAAACAAAATAAAATCATCAACAAGTTCAAACTCCTCCTTACCCAACTTTAGAGAGTTGATAGAGACTGGATGGGTTTGGCGCCTTGCCACCATCATCGTCAGGAAACAGATTGGTTAGCAATGACTCGGGAGAGAGAAGGGCACTACAACACAAACAAACAACAATGTGATAAAAGTGTCGTAACAGCAAAACCAAGGTGACCACTCTGGCTAAACACAAATTACATGTGCACACACAATCTAGTGAACCAATGAAAACTCAAAGCAAACACATGCTAGCGTGTCTGATGCAAAGAACAGGAACATACGTGTACATGCGGCTAAGTCGAGTACTTCAGAGTGGATGACAACGTGCTGCAAATATTACAAGCCAAGCACTGAGTGTTGTAAAGCAAAACCAAAGCAACTTAATTTACAGACAAGTCAAAACTGCCCTAAATGATAAGCAAGCATCATGGATCATAGCCTCTTAGATAGGCTTACAACTGTATTGATCTATATGTATTTATTACATCAGCATTCCTAGTCCATACACACATCTGTACATATCAGAACACTACCACAGTGTCTTTTACCCATTTGCAAAACTACATTACCTGTTTGCTAACACAGGTCCTGGTACTGCTTCATTTAAAGACAATGATGGCGATACCACAACAGTGTTGAATGTTGGCAGAAAAGAGAACAACAAATCAACTGTTGCTTTGTCTAGAAGAGAAAACATAAAAGGTTTTAAACCTTTAGAGCAAAGTAAAATGAATATTATGTCCTACAACATTTTCCTTTACTGGTCCAAATTTCAATTGAAGGAGTATAAATCGAAGTGTAAGGTGCTGCATCAAAATTGGCTCAGAACATTACATGGGAATTTGAAATTTGTCTTCTTGCAAATGGTTGTCAGCCAAGTTTGGAAAACAAGGAACAAAAGTACATATATGCATCAAAGACATCTGGGGATGAATGTGGTATTTCTTGAGGTAAAGCAACTCGGCCAGACCTAGAGACTCACATCTGTAAATTATCATTATTTTCTCAGCTTTCAAAAGTGGTTTCCTGGGCCTCATGGACCACAATGATAATGTCACGTTTCTTTTTTTTTTTCATTTCTTCATTCAAACATGAAATAAGCCTGACAACTTGATTTATTGTGCCAAGTTTAGTAAACACATGTAGACAAAGTTTTATAGGAATCACTTGCAAACTCCTAGTAACATAAGATGACAAACTTGTCATCCAACAAACACTTGCTTAGGAAACTCTGCATATTCACTGGCCAACCAAAACAGACGGATTTCTGGCTTTGTCTCAGAGGCTAAAAATTCATCTGTATTTGCAGGCTACATAATTACTAAATTCAGCATGATAAATACCGGTATGTATTTATCTGTGTAACTGGATTAAGAAAAATAGGAAAAATTACTCCCTTTGACTGATATCGTTGCAGTGGTCTATTCTGATCTGGTACAATACAATTGTTGGATGACAACAGATTACTTTTTTGAGGTAAAACTAACCTTTACATTTCACTTGTACCAGGATTTGAAGTGGGTGTTTCTTGAGAAGCAATTTTCTTTTCTCTTCCAACCGAGCTTCTTCCTTTTTTCGCCTATGTTTTGACTAAAACAAAAACATCAAATGACGTGTCATAAAAATGTAGGCTGGTGTTACTATTTTCATATTGTTATGCACCAACAAACATAGACTGTTCCCAGCCTCTCTATTTTAGCACACACGAAAGAAAATGTGAGCGAAGCTTGAGCGAAGCACGTGGGGTGGGGGGGTGGTTTTGCTAACGAAGCTAGCTAGAACAAATAAAGAGGCTGTAGACATCTTTGTAAAAGAGATGACTTATAGGCCTTACATGTATTCACGATATCAGACATCTTCGAGGGCGCCTTGGTGTTGTACGGAAAATATGTCTATCGCGTGGTCACTCAGGGGGGAAACAGCTGGATTCGCTCTAAAGTTCTTATGTAAACATTGGGCAAATATATATATATATGTGATACCATAAAGTAGACATTAGCTTTAAGAGATCATTGAAAATTCCTGAAGACTGGATTCAACGGAGCTTTGTTTTTCACGACATTGGGAAAAAGGACCATTGTGCCGTGTGCAGATGTTACAATGATTGAAGATATCCAGACAGGTAAGTAATCCGGCAATGGTTTTCCGTTGTTCAGTAAGTTTCAGTTTAATGATAAGTTGTTTTGGCCAGTACAACGTCTATGTTTTCCATAGGTACATAATTATATAAGGGATAGAATAGAGAAATACACTTTTATCGATGTAAGTTTCAGTCTACAAAACCTTCAAAGGTTTGCTCCAACCATTGGTGACCTTGAAGTCTTTCCTGTTGATGAGCTGTGACCATTTATTGTACAATTTGGAATTTGGGCTTCAATAAAAGTGTCTTTCTCTATATATGTACCTCCAGAAAACAAAGACGCTGCACCAAAACAGCTTATCATTGAACTGAAACTTATGGAACGACTGAAAACCCTCGCCGGATTACTTACCTGTCCGGATGTCTTCGATTATTGTCACATCTGTACACTGCGCAACCGTCCTTTTCTTCCCATGTCGTGATAAAGAAAGCTTTGTTGCATCCGGTTTTCAGGAATGTTCAAAGATGTCTTAAAGCTGGCATCCAGTTCTCTTGCGACCCTATCAGCGGGTTCAACAATCACAAAATATTACGAGAAAATAGAGAGCTGTGAATAGTCTACAAAAACATGCTGCCTCCAACCATTAATAATTTACTCACCCTTTTGTGTCCCTCAGTGTTTTCCTGATCTGAATCACTGTCAATGTCTGCAAAATATAAAAAAACATCATTTACTCTGCAAAATCAGGCAAAAAATAAAGCAATAGAGTGTCTTGAAAACAGCACCTGTTCCCCAAGATGAACACAAACCTGTTACAGCAGATTTTGCTTCCATGGCAGCCTTTGCAATATCCAGATCACCCAAAATCTTGACTTCCAAATGAGGATCACATGCCTCATTGTATGCCGAAGCCTGGACATACAGGATATACAGAGGCTGTGGAAGATATCGCGCAGTTTCATGCTGTACACGTCGAGCATCTAACGGCATATTCATGTACTCTTGTACAGGTTGAGTAGCCTAAGGGAAGAAACAGTAAAATGATAAGGGCATTTGGTAGTCTACAGAAGCTGCAGAGAGCTAACGGTCACTATGAATTGAGATGTTAGAGTCAGAATACTGGCTGGTCAAAGTCATTGTCTTGAGCTTCTGCAGTACTTCTCTCCACCCAGGAGTCATTCCTGTCCCCATAGCCCTTTTCTCATCTCTTAGCTGGCGGGGCCTTGGCCATGAGATGAGAAAAGAGCTATGGGGACGAGAATGCCCAGGAGTATAACCGAGTATTAAAGCAATGTCAGGGCAACTTGACATAATACGAGGCAAGGGGCTGGGAGGAAGGGGGTTAAAGTAACCCATGATAGTCTACCATCTTTTTCAAGGAGAGTAGCAACAATCCAAGTCACCAAATGCTACAAAAACAAGAATTTAAACACAGGGTCAGCACTGACCAGTCTTATACTCTTTAGCCTGAATAACCAGATATACAGTAGAAATGGAGCAAGCATGCAAACAAAATGCATTTAGGAACGCTTTATATGGTGCCTAAATGAGCTTTTTTGCACATTTCAGTTCTTCATGACTTGTTTTTATATTCTTTACCTTCAAAATATTTTCTAGTCTAGGTTGTAAACTGTCTAAGAATTCTTTCTTTGTGTGAATCTCTTTCATGAGCGTTTCTTTCTTCTCAAGAAATTGTTCCTTTTGTGCAGCCAGCCTGAAACAATAACAAAGTAAATTCTGTAAGGTATTCACCACTTGGACATTTCCTGAAAATTGTAGCCAAAATTAGCAACCTGCTTTGTTTTAGAACCATAATTCTTATAGATGTTCATTTGAGAAAAAGATCCATCTGTTCTATACATCTATACTGTGACTTGTTTTTTTATGTTATATTGCAACAACTTAAAATAATTCTAGTTTTTATACAGCTGTTTCGACAAAGGTTGTCCCACAGAAACATAAAAGCATACATGACAATGCCGATTGGTATTATGGGTAGGAAGAGTTTGGCGTTGATTGATTGAGGTTCACGGTGTTTACCAACAAGAAAAGCAAAGGCATATATGTAAATACATTTGTTTGTGCTGTTTCCTGCTATGTCATTGAAACACCTAAAGCCTCAATCAAGGACCATGAACCCCATCACCCATAATACTTTTAAGCATTGTCACATATGGTTTTGTTGGACAACCTTTCTTGAAAAAGCTGTATGGTGAGATCTAAAAAGCAGGTAAAATGAATCAAATCATGTAGTATGGTTGGACTGAGCTGGAGCTACAGAATTCACTCAGGATTAGTAGCAGTTTCCTAAAGGGCAAAAGTGCTGTTTATGATATTTAATAAACCTTTGTATATTAATCAAGCTTGTTCAACCAAAATGGCTGGATAGTGGGCAACATCCAGTCATCTTGACCTCATGCTTGGTCACTAACTTACATAAACTGACTGCCATACATGTCTCTGCTATATTTTAATGCCACTGATTCAGCAGTACTTTAAAGTATATCCTCCAAAAAGAGAATGTCTTATAGCCACAATTGAAAAAGAAAAAAGTACAGTTGATCTCACTTGTGATTCAAAGCATAAATTTGATTATAGTACCTTTTCCTTTGTTCTAGTTCCCAATCAAGTCTTGCTAACATCAGCTGATGAGAATCTCTCTTAGTGACATCCTGCAAAATAAATTTTGAAAACACTTCAAAATAGATTATCTCCAATCATAAGAACGCAATGCAGCAATATATGCAAAGGCTTGCATAGCTAAATTATAATCTTTGTATTGCATTGCACGGTAGAACTTTTTACACTCATTGAGTTCATCTCCAATACATAAACCAGCATCACCCTCATAAACACACACAAAGGGCTATATAACTGTAACCATATGTACACATAAATTTTATATTTGTATACATCTACACATTATTTTATAAAGTTACTTAACAAGATCTGTTCAGTGGCGAAAAAACACATGGAACAATTTGACATCCAAAGCCAATCTAAAATTTTTATGCATCCAAATCTGCCAGCCACCCTGTACTCACTCCGAGGGATATTGCTGGTCAGCCATCTTGTTTTGCATTTAACTTAGCCTAAATTATATTTAGCCACATAAGATCTGGGAAAAATGGTGACCGATTTCCAAAATAATGAATGCCAAAGGCATCAGCTTTAAAAGTGGTCAGGGGTCATACTTGCCCAGGAAATAGTTTGGATGTCAACTCCCTAAAGTCCCCATCCTGGGTTTCCGAGTCATTCTAAAAAAATTGACCAATTTCCATAAAACAGTCAAAACCAGTATGAATCCATGCCTGTTAAAAGCAGGCCATAATAATTATATCGCTCCCTACACTGGTTCATAGAAAACTAAAAATTCTCCTTTAGGATACCAGTAACATGAAACTTTTTTCAGTACAAGCATCGTCAAAGTTACTCACAGGTTTGGATATTTCTTTAGGAGCATCACTGAAAAATTCAGTTTCTGGCACAAGTTCTATTTCTTCATCTTTTGACCTATTGAACACATTCATCCATAATTTTAGTTCCCATGGAACAAGGTGAAGGCAAAGAATATAAATTATTGGCAAGCTTTACTCACTTGAACTCAAGACATTTTGTAATTTCCTTTTTCAAATGCATCACTTCATAAAGAAGGTTCTGTAATTGCAAGTGAAGACTATCCACTTTTTGCTTGGCCTAAATAAATGCAAACAGAAAAGAAGGAGAGTTCATGCCCAGAATACAATAATTTATTGTTAGCCTGATTGTTTGTCCAGTTTAGTGGGCTGGTAAACCATGGCGTGATTGCTGTATTGGCATAAATACTCTGGCCATTTTTTGCAGTGCTGCGGCTAGCTGTAAGTAGTGATTGCAAAAACGTAGGAGGAGGTACCTTTCTTATGAATTTATCATGCATTGTGGGTGCAGAATAGAATGAAAACTGAGAAAGACCATTGTGGTAAGTGTTACGTATTAATGGCAACTTATCCACATCTTGTCAACTGTCAACTGACTACTGGCCAACTGTCAGTGTGTGTTTTGGCTAATACCATCTGCCGGAGAACAGTCAGTGGCAGTCGGCTAACAGTCAACTGACAGATGACCAACAAATGGTGAACAGTCAGGCAACAAACAGCCAACAGTTGGCTGACAGTTGACCGACAGGTTTTTAGGGAGCTGTTCCTAACAATAACTTCACAAATTTAGAGGTGAGCAATAAAGACAATAGCGCATTTACGTCTTGAGCCTAAGGGCTAACAATTGCCCTTGAAATGTTTATGTTCTAAAAAGACTATATATCAGCATCAAAACTTCATTATATTCTCAAGCTTATATTTCTTTTTTCAGGACAAAAAATTCCTGAAGACAACTATCAAGCCATGGGTCCTCAACTTAAATGCTTTTTTGTGCATATAACTTCTCTTATCTTGGCCGCGCAATACTAGTTAAGAATTTTTCAACAGAAATCTCAGAGATGAAAGGTGTAGAAGACTGAATGAGCACATGACGAGTTGTCTGCTTACCCAGATTATGAGATACTCATCATCATTTATTTAAATTTATACAGTGTATGAATAACAAATTTTAAAAAAATATACAGCAGGTTGTTAGGCGAGAAGACCTCAAGAAACCACCAGGCTTAAAGGAGAGGCCACCTCAACATCGCATTATTAAACAAGATAAGGACTGCGAAGGAGTGCAGCTCAAACTCAGAAACTATTGTAATAAAAACTCTAGCACTTTGTTCTCAAACATAGAAAAGCTTGACAAATAGGTAATAGAGGCAGGAAGACAGTTCCAGACCCTAGGTCCTTGGTAAAGAATTCTGAATTTCGTGATAGTTACTATTGCAGGATTTTTATGTAGGCTTATTCACAAACCTCTTGCGTTTTTTCTCTGGCCTTCTTACATCGCATGTGAGCAAGTCGGTTGAGCTTTTTCAAGATTGTAAACAGCAGGGTGCATCTAATCCTGGACTCAGTTGTGTCAGCATCCTGAAAACAAACAGTTATTTATTTTACAAATTCAGGTGCACGCTGACTTTCCCCATATTTCCAGCATTTAAATGTGCACAAAATATTGTCAAGACAGCAGATACTCGAGTTTAGGTGCTTTACAAGACCAGTGCTCATCTTCAATTTCTATTGCATCAAGTTACTACGTGTGCCATTTTCCCTAGGTGGAGATTCCTCCCTGCATTGGGTCAAACCTTTGACAATTATTTCACCAGAACAACTCATACAATTTGACTTATTCAATGGCTACTTCTGTGAGTGTGCAAGATGAACCAAATACATTGCTGTGATTGGCAACCGAAGCAGACAAGATGGTACTATTTTACCTGCTTGGGATATGATGATGCCTCCTGCAAAAAAAAATAATTTTTGTATCCCATATAATTAATCCTTTTATTGCCGAAACCTGTTCAGTCTAGATGGCTCAAAACTGGCGGGTTGAGAACTTACCATGAGTTTTTCCCTCTGAATTTCGGCCACAAGCTTTCTTATTTCCTCAGTTCCTCTCTCAAACGAAGCAACATCAGCAGTAGCACTTCTCTTCTCCACTTCTACATCCTCGAGGTTTGCAGAATGTTGCGCATCTGAAGATTTAGAAGGACCATCTTTAATTGAACTCGCAGAAGAAGAAGCAGGTTTCGAAGTGCTTGGAGGAGATTTCACCACTTTCTTCTCCTGCGAAGGACTACCTGCATCTGAAGGCGTGCGTGTTCTTCTTCTCTTCATTTTGGCCTCTCAAATTTTCAAAGTTGCCCAAAGAATCGGGTAAAAAGAAGAAAAACTGCTAAAGTTTTACCAAGAAGCGTGCAGCCGCCATTTTTAATCACCCACCACGCGTAATCTCATTTGCAACACTGCTGATCAGATCCTGTTTGTGTTGCTGTCTCGTGTGCACTGATATAACCATATTTGGTCATTTTGGAGGTGTAGTTTGTATTATGGGATGGCAGGGGAATGCATGACATCATTTATTTTCATTTCATGTTCTGTTGACGTCCACACCTTCCATCTAAAGTTGGAAGAGGTATGCCATACGATTTAGCGTTTTGCGATTTATTCATGCATGAATCAGTCTTAAACTGCTGTTGCCAGCGACTACGTGGCCTAAGGCATATGTAAGCCACCTTTTTGGTGTTAATAGTTCTCTCTACTCCCTAGATTTTGGAACGCGGATTTGCCGGACAAGTAACCATCTTCCAAGCTTCTGCAACGTAGCGAGACATCGCTTTGCGTGTACTTCTTTAGATATATCTATCTCGAAGCGTTATCTTAGGACGCTAGTTCGTGAAATGGCAACGGTAAGAACTTTGCAAATGATGCTAGTTTACCATAATTATTGGGTGATGAAAAAAGTCGACTGTTTTTAATTTTTTGACAAGCGTTTCCTCTTTCGATTTCAGGAGGCCGAGGTCGAACAGCCTTCCAGCATGGTTTACGTGCAAGCAAGTGAACTCTTTCCGAAGAAAACGCTTGCTTCAGGTCAGTGCCAAGTAACACGCTGTGCCATTACGATAGAAGGTTCAGAAATAGTCTCCTTTGCATCAGCCCTGTAGGTTTTACGAATTCATGAAGAATAGTGTGTTATAACATTGCAAACCTGGGTACGCGCGAATTGCTGTATAAGATAAACAAGAAGCTTATCGGAGACGTGCTATCAGCGATTTAAGTTTTATCTCAATTCTCTTGACAGTAGCTACCAGTTTGAACCGGATTAGACCCGTAACATTATTTGCCCTGCCATTCAAATAATCCTGGCCTCTCAGACATGTTAGTTATCCATGTAGTCTAGTTGAAATTATTATGGAGTCCTCAATCGTTCCTACTGCTGTCAAAATTAATGGCCAATCAATATAACTACGATGTACAAAGCATCGCTTGGATTTCATGCGAGTATTTTGTGAATAAATTAGAAGAGGTATGTCTTGTTGTATCACAAAAAATTTATCGCTAACTTTAGAACTGAATCTTCTCTTGTATAAAGTAGTGAATTCAAATATAAAAACTTAATTTTGACAAGCCTTTGATAGTGTTAATTAACTTTGTTGAGAGGTCGTCCGTTGTTTTGTTTCATCAATAGCAAAGGTTATATTCCGAATTTGTGGTTGGGTTGCTTTGTTTTCGCTTTCCAGTCTTGTCTTGATTTGCATGGTAAAAATGAAAGCTAGGGGAACAAACCGTTTGTGGGATATTTGATACCAAATTTCATCTCTAGTTGTTGTGCGAATGTGTGTTTGCAAACTCATTGGCATTTATTGCTTAATTATTTTTTTAAAGATGGCAGTTCACTAGCTCCAGTATCAACAACTTGCTCGAGAACAAATGACTTGTACTTCTAACTTAGGAACTCCCTTTCCAAAAGTAAAGAAGATTTATTCCGTGTGACTCTGTTGCGCGCTGCCATTTAACCTAGCCATGGAGTGCTCAAAATAATTAATTACTCTGCAAAACTTTAAATGTAGTATTGATATGTAGGGTTGATATCATTGTCACCTATTTCTGACACCAAAACATTCGTGTTGAGTTGGTGCAAGAGTTCTATCAATCAAAAGTACAGCCTTTCGTTTTTTACAGCTTGTTTATTCCTTACCCTTCATTCTGGCAACAAAGTATCAAAAT
>Ga0126343_10000990_pt1 | contig 12472 bp, 8 predicted proteins | sample Cyp2metagenome_FD_92531 | JGI IMG/M metagenome (GOLD analysis project Ga0126343, IMG submission 92531) | Coral microbial communities from Lord Howe Island, Old Settlement Bay, Australia - Cyphastrea 2 metagenome | ecosystem: Host-associated > Invertebrates > Cnidaria > Coral ... | reverse complement strand
TCCAAAAGTGACTTTTCGTCCTTTTCCGCTGTGAAATTTCGTGCAACGTTAGAAGTTGTACAACAAAAACAATTTCTGTCAGTCGCTGCGAATCACTCGAAATGACACTTCTCTATCGTAAAACGAGTGGCAGATAGCGAGGAAACTCGTCAAGTGTATTCCACAGAAATTCCCTCAAATATAACAACGATCCGAGAGAGAAACTCGACAGCAATTGACTCTTTTTTTACTTAAAATTGTACAGAGAGCGACACACGGGATTACGCGCCATTACAGCGCCGGCCTACAAACAGCCAAGCAAACTCTCACAACTTAAAAAAAAAGTCAATTAAATTTACTCACAGCGACTTTCCTTGTCATTTAAAGGTGAATTGAGACAAACTTTGCCTTGATTAGTCGTCTATGGAAGTGCAAAAACGGCGAAAGATCGAAGATTAGCGCCAATTCGTTCACGAAAATAGTTGACTTTAGATCGACTCGACGGATTCCGCCCGCTGTGGCGGTTCGGATGAGAAAATTCCGCCCGCTCCAGGAACCAATCAGATTGCAGGATTTGTTCAATTCCGCCCGCTCACGAGCTCAAAAAAAGATACAATTTTATATTACCCCGATATAAAGATATTTTCAGTTATTTTACGGCAATATTTAACAATTATGCACCGAAGTGGAGGTAAATATCCGTCACTTTCACCGACACTGAGGTGAATAATTGTTTTAGTATATACCACACAAGCTGAATAATTAGCGGACCAAAACGTTATTTTATGTAAGAAAAGAGGTCGAAAAAGATGAAAATCCCTCGCGCCGGTTGCTCGGAGGTGGATAGTACTTGCTAATCACCTCCGAGTTAACCAATCAGAGCACGCGAAAAGCACTATTCACTTGTGTGGTATATACTAAATCGTTATATCGGGAGTCTCGAAATAAGGATACCTCGATATAACGGTCTAATTCCCCTGCTCCTTTGGCATATCATTATGTCGTTATATCGGAGGTTCCACTGTATCTCGATATAACGAAGGGTCAAGGGACTAGCAAAATATACTGATCATCTATAGTGAGGTTTGTTATTATAGGCCGTTCTCTTCCATGTATTTTGCCAATTACTGGGGAGAGCAATATCGTCCGATATACTGAGACCTCAGTTATATAGAGGCTCCTTAAGGTTCCGCTGCAGCAAGGTTAATAAAGAAAGGTTTTCTTCATGAAGAAAACAACTCGAACCTCTACTGTACCAGAAAAAATGTTGCATGTTGCAATACATGAGGAAAACGATTATAGTGTAATCGTCCGGTTGTAGTTAAAGTATATTTATGCCAGCTTGTTTTGTGCGCAACTCCTTGTCATTAGCTGATATCAAGTGCAATTGTTGGCAGTACGATTTGAAATTGAATTGTGTTATCAAAAGCAAGCACATTTTCCCAAAGATGGGTTAATCCTATTATTGTATTTCGGTGCGTAATTAACAGTGAGCATGCAAAACTCGGCTTTCTCCTCATGCACATGCAGTTGAAAAAAAAAAAACGCTTATTGAGCATTGTGTTTAAAATTAAAACACCCATGTATCTTAAGTGACTCTTGGTTTTTTTTAAAAATTTAGTTTGCATATGTGCATGTAGTTATATACGGATTATAGTTTGGGAGAACGTTTTGAAAATCTTAGTTTTCCGTTCCTTTTCTGAAAGTACACTTAGTTGATAAGAACAATTTAGATTGATTTTTTCTTCTCGAACTCAGGAGCACCAATATTGATTTACAATATGCGTGCTTTCCAGTATGCGTGACTGATGATACGTTTGATTATAGGGATTTAGTTATGTACTGAATAGCGATTTAGCCATGTACTGAATAGCCCTATTAGTAAGATTTTGAGTGTTTTGTTAATCAGTGGCATGCTTTAATAGTTTGCCTTGATGAAATCCGTTTTGTTCCATGGGAATGGAAATAGAAATTGTACGAAATGTTAGGGTTTGTTGAGTTGCTGAATTTATGCTACACAATTTTTAGTTTTAGTCAAAATGTTCGGTGTTGAAATTGTGGTCATACGCTATTCATACGTATCTTGTCCGGGATCATAGTTTCCTTACTCATTAAGTCCAGGAGCTTAAGTTTGTCACTAAATAGCCGCACCAGTGGTCATGTTTGCTTGGGTCCATCTGCTGACCTTGTTTAGGGCCGGTCTTTCACTGAAGTTCCTGTTTTGGCGAAAGTTTCAAAAGTCTGAGTGTTCATTTCGTTGTATCAAGTGATTATTGTCCTGTGAAGATGTTTAACCACCCAAGGTCACATAATGCAGTCATCCCGTACACCCGTAGAGGCTTACCGACAGGGTGTCAGCCAACTAGACGAGAGAGCTTGCCTTACAAGTCACAAGTGGAAATCAGCCAATAAATGTACAGTTTTATTCCTGCAAGCCCTCACAACTTGTTGCCCAGCGCTCAATAATAGATGGACCGTATTCATACCACCAAGGTCATTGCGCTATTTATATTCCTCTCTTGTTTTTGAAACTAAACCGTTCATAAGGTGTGCAACCAGATATAAGATTTGTATGTACTGAATTGCCTTTTATTACGGTCGCTAAAAGAAGCAATGTGTATTGTCTACTTTGAAGCGCATCTCTTACGAACTCTTAAATTGTCCTCTGGTCAATCTGCAATGAATCGAAAGTGAAATGAGGTACATTCGCCGCGTCCACCACAAAGTAACCACAAAGTCTGTATTTTGGCCGATATATAGATGTTCATTTCTTTCGCCTCGAAAAAACGAGAACCTATCACATCAATAAGCAAATCTTTGAATAAAGTAAATTAAACATTATCAATCTGTTCTGATGGTGCTTCCATTGTTTATATAAGTGCACTTGTATCCAATATCGAGCCTTAAATGAAAGTGGCTTAAAATACTTGTTGCACAATACAGCTTTATTCGAGAAATTCCCACTACTGTCAAGCTACTTAATTCGCTACGTCAATTACAAAGTACATGCCCTTATAGGTTTTCACAACACTGGACAGGAACAGGAGCCGTCCTCACAGAATATGATATATTAATGTCACCTGTTTTAAGCCTTGGTAGTAGTTCCCATGAATGGTTTGGTAGTCAGTTGGATTACTGCGAAAACTGAATTATATTGATGTACACATATAGTCAACTGTAATTTCGATATATCAATCTCTTCAAGAGCTTGCAAGCTAGAACTGCCGAAGGTGAGTTTTTAATTATTATTGCGAATTAGATGTTTTCATCTGAGAGTGGTATCGTTGATATATTTTTTTACGAGGGAAGTATATGATATCTTACACCATCTTTCTCATTATTACTTAGCAAATATCTTATCCAAAAGAAGATATTATTATATAGGAGGTTATACGATGGATTGAAATTAGATTTAGGGTCTCTTTCAGCGAACCCCTTATAGCAAACTTTCAGTGCGGAAGGAGTGACGATATAATATATTTCTACTGAAATCAAAAACTGTCACACGGAATATCGTGATGTTGAAATAATCGCGATATCTAAGTGAGTGTAGCAAAAAGGTACGTAAAGGAGTCTCCTAAAGCTTTCGAAGGATACATCTAACCTTGCTGTCCTTAGCAACAATTGCCCGTTATTAATATTTCTCTGTTCAGTCTGAAGACTGATCCTAACTCATTTTTTCTGTCATGAAACTGAACCAGTTCTAGATTGCCTGCAAAATGGAATGGAACAGAAGCCGAAATATTTTGTATTTTGTGGTGATTTTCTACAGCTCTTGGCTCGAAGTTACATCGCAAGGACAAGGTAATGCATTCACTATCATAAGTAAAGCGCTGTTGTGATTTAAACATGACTTAACTCATTTGCGCCTTCATAATGACTGACCCTCGTAAAAGAGAACTCCTGCCGAATTACTTGAAGGGGATAAGAAGATTGAGTGTCTTCTCTAGCCAAGCGATTATCAATTTAAATTCACCAAATCAAAACTAAATTGGTTAGGCCTCTAAAAAGGGACGGTGTCCCTATTTGAAGAAAAGAGGAACTACGTCATGTCATGATATGTCATGTTTTGTTATTTTTCCTCGAAGAAAGAGCAAACGTCTTGGCAAAAAAAGAAACTATAACAAACAAAATTGGTGATCTTTTGACAGCTCCTTGTGGGGTCAAAAGTTTGTGGCAACCGTTTCTTGGTAAATAAGAATATCGACAAAAATGTTGTTGACCCGTGATGTTCATAGTTTTGTCGCAAAAAATAGATCCAGGACCCACAGCAAGAACCTCTGCAATATTCCTTTGGTCCAGCGCTTCCTTTGGTCTAGCACTGAGGACAGAACGTTATTGGCCATTTCAGGACATCGCTATAAAAACGAATGGCTATGAATTCCAAAAGAAAGTTCAAACGGACCCCGTTAAACGGACTACCCTGATTGCAGAATTCAGAACGTGTAAACATCTTGCTCTGCTCTTCTAACGGACAGAATTTTTGTTTTATTTAAGGACAGTTGACAAGACTTTCAATTGAATTTGACATTGAAAGTTGGAAAGTTGTAAATCAAGCACTCGCTTTGTTGTCAGTTTGGGGCCTGGCGAATATGGTAAATTCTCATTCAGTGACTTCGTCGCGCAGCTGACTGTATTAATTCTTTGACTAGCTTAATTCAACAAAGATCTTCCGGTGCCAATCACAATTAATTAAAATGATATTTTAAAAGTTAAAGTCTGTAAAACAAGCTTTTATTTGACTTTTGTATTCGGCTTGCCAAGTTACGTGCATTATTTGGGATTTCAAAAAAGACTGAAGTAATTTCAAGGTTTAATGACTCTGAACTAATTTTATCAAATGAATCTAAGCGGAAACTTGCATGCTCTGCGGACTCACATTTTCCTGTTTTGTGGAATTCTTTAACGTTCTTCAAAAATCTTTCATTTTTCCGCATCCACCAATTCGATTCCTCTTTTTTATGCGCTTACTTTTTCTACACTATTCAGATTCATTCATGTGCTAGCTCAGAAGGACCTTTGATTTATTCAAACAACATAGGACTGAACTACAGAGGATTCCGAATGAAGAAGAAGAAAAAGTAACTGTATTGCATTGGTGGCACTGATTCAATATGGTTGCCATGGCGCCCTGCACTAGAGATAAGGGTATTTTAGGAGTACATTCAAAGCTTCCGCTGTTGTAACCAAAAAAGCACATTAGAGTAAACTTTTTTCGAGGGTCACAGCAAAGTGGTATATATAAGCACGTTTGACGTTGGCAGTTTCTAAGTGCTGATTGTAGTTGTTGCCTCTTAGAAATGTTAATATTATATTACTCGAAAATTACATAGCTACGTACATACTTTTTTTTAAGTGGACTAAACGCTTGAAATAATACGACGACGACGTGAAAAGATCAAGAATAGGAATCACTTCAAATCATCGCAAAAAAAAAGAACCCGCAATAATTTCAAAATAAGCAGGTGACGTCCGCAATCTACCAATACTATTAATTAGGCGATATTGCTTCCATTACGCTCTTTTTTGATAAGAGTATACTGTTATTTTATAAAAAATAGAGACTAAAATTGGCAAAATTTTAAGAACGTTTTAAGAATAAGCCGCGAGGCTGAAATGTTGAAAAGAATATAATTTTGGGTTGAAAATTTGTAAACACCATACAAGAACAAGTTTTTAGCGACACTGTATAAAGCTCTTCCTTTTTTTGACACTAGCCGAATGTTCGACGCTAATAAAAATTATTTTCCGGCAAGAGGTTATGTGCAGCATGTTAAGCTTTGTCGCCTGCAGTCTGGCTTCAAAATTACTTTCCAGCCACCATGCCAAATACATTCGAAAACCGAAATGTCATACGCTATAATCAAGGCTAACAGTATTCACAAGAATATCATCAGGCGAAAAATATTTCAGCTTCGGCCGGAAGAACAATATTCGTATTTGAAAAACATGTATTTTTAGCGCAAAATCAGCAATTATAGTTTCTTGACGTGTCACTGAATATTCCTTATAAATGTAGCATAGACTAATTTAAATTTAATAGTTTTTCAATATGAAGGCGAGTGTTCCTTTTGCTGATCATCTCCTGAATTAATATGACCTTGATAGTTAATGTATATTAGCCTTCAACCTCGATGTTATTTGCGGTCGTGTATGAAACAAATTGATTAATTTCTACATGTAGTGAAAACCGCAAAAGGGTCACCTACGAAGATAAATTGAAGAAAATGATGTTGTTCAACTTCTAAGGCATCAATTGAAATGTTTCGCATCCACCCTGCATTGGAGGAATTTAAATATGCAACAATCAATCACCAGTCATTTAACTTTGAATTTGTGTTTGAGTAAAACGCGGTCAGGCAAATCACTTGCTTATCGTGACGTCATCGTTTTGGGAAACCTTCGTTTTCATGTGAAGTATTCCCGTTCACACGAAAACGAAAAGTCGGCGTTTTCAAATTCCTCAAGTTTAAAGAGCGTTTTCGAAAAGCTTTGTTTTCCTGACGGATTAGTGTGGACGGTAGCGCTAACAATAGAGGTAGAGCCGTGTATTCATAGACATCAGTTTTTCCCGACGTGATCATGACCCTTTAGACTTCCTATACATGTATCTTGAATTATTTTTAACATGTGTTTTTTTTTCAATTTGAAGGGAGTTCTTGTCTCTGATCGTTCTTTAGTTATTGTGACCTTAATGAGTGATGAGCATCAGCCTTCAGGGCTTCAACCTCGATATTTTATGCGCCATCACGCGAGACACCACGCGCTAATTACCACACGTAACAAAAACCACACACCTGTCACCCAAGGGTAACAAATTAAATACATGCGTGTTGTTAACATTTAAGGCATCAATGCTTGTAGTGTCTTTATTTCTCCTACTTTCATTCAAACGTATACATTATAATCATATAATACCTCATAAGGTCTCATAAGGCAGGGGATCCAGCGAGCTTTAATGAGCTTTTTAGAAGATCTCCGCACTATCAATACAATTTACTAAGATTAATATTACAGAGGGCAGACTAATTACAATTAAACTAATTACATTCTAGGTCTTACCAATAAACCATATTTGTTCTACTCTTCGTTAAAAGGTTGATTTTGAATATATAATTTTAAGCCTTTTTAAAAACGACTGAAAGAATCAATGTTCTTAATATCATCAAGTTTACCTTTGGTGCAGTGAATAGCACTTACTAGCGTTACACTAGCATCCCATCCCGTAGAAGTTCAAACACTCCTGCTGGTCGCTTCTTTACATCATAATGAGAAATCGGGATAAGCTTCGGCCTGATGGGCAACTTGTCTCCCATACAGAATTTACCTTTCCTTACAAGTTAGCAGGAGCGTAGGAAATGAATAAAATTCTCTATATATTTACAAAACAAGACTACGAGAGTCTAAGAAGAAAATTTCAGTTTGTATCCAAGAGTCTGACAAAGCCTGATAGTTTACTTCAGGGATGTTCTTAAAGTAATAACTTGTAGCTGTATTTTACGTTTGTTGATTATCTGTTTACAAGGTCCCGTTTCTATAACATTCCTTGGTTGCTACAAAGACAGAATCACGAAACCAAGTCAAAGCATATTTTCCACTGTGTTTCACCAAGTCAATATCGTAAGATGGTGGCCAAACAGTAACCACATTATACACGCGTGTGCTACGGCAGCTGCTGCTAGGGGATACCAAATCTTCTCAATCCAGGACTTCGGGGACTGTCGCTGGGGTCCAAACGCTGAACGAGACTATGCCAAATATGGTCATGGTTACTATTGTTATCGAGGTCTTGGGTGGATTAGTTCTGGCAGCGTCTACAGAGTTCAAAATTTAGCTCCAGGTTAGTGGTCCCGTCATGACATCTGATGCTAATCCATGCTTTGTATTAACATTATAACGTTATCAAACTTTTCATTCTTTTTTTGGTTCTTTTATGCATTTGCTTGGCACGTTTAGTTAACGGACAGTGGACAAATTGGTCTCGGTGGAGTTCATGTAGTGCAACTTGCAATGGTGGAACTCGATCGCGCAGGCGCAGCTGTTCCAATCCTGCTCCATCCAATGGTGGTACATATTGTCGCGGCATAAGCTCGGAAACACAGTTTTGTAACAGAAATCGATGCCAAATTGCAGGTATGGGTTGACGCGATTATGGCTTATTAAATAGAACCAAAAAAAACACCTTAATTTCAGTCGACGGTCGCGCGGCGGAGATAAAATAGGTATTCGTATGACTGGGTTGCAGTTAAGGGGTTAAACATTACCGGTGGTATTTGAAAATTCTCTTAAAATTGTACGGGCCTTCAAGCTAGAGCAACTTGAAAGAGTTTTCAAATGTCACGAGTAGTGTAAATTAAATTGATCGAAATTTCATACGATTGCTTTTTTATTACATGTTTATGACTGAAAAAATATCTTTGAACGCACGCGTGTTAACATGGACTGCAGTTCAAATTACGAATTAACAAATAGAGAAGCCTAAGCCGTGTATTACACTGTGATAAAACACGATGGTCATTTAATTTGAGAACATGAGTGTTCTCAAATGACCGGAGTGTTTTATCACAATGTAATACAAGGCTTAGGCTTCTTCATTGGCTTTAATATATAGATTTCACACGCACAAAACAATAAAACAAGCTTTTTCTATGTTTTATACTCTGATAAAACATAGGTTTTCGACCAATCAGAGCGCACGCAGAGTCCTATCTATATATTAATTAACGATAAATTAGCCTGCTCTAAGCAAATCACAATGATGGGGATTGACTTACGATCTCTGCACTATTCCATTACCGTTTTTTCTCCACGCTTTGAAAGTGTGGTGGTGCGAAAATTATTATATGAAGGATTCACCACATACATCAATATGTTGAAAACGGAGTTTAGTATCTCGGGAGGGTTGTTCACTATCAAAGCCTGATTATGCTAACGCAGGCTAAGAGAATTTTGGAACTTTTCGGTGAGTTTTTCTGTCATGATATAGCTTTTTCCTTCAGTCTCGAGTTTAATAATCTCAGAGTATACAAAGCAAAAGCAGGGAGAACATATTGTCAACGAGGACATCATTTCTCGGTTGACTCCTAATCCTGGGTTAGCAATAACCAGCCCTTGGAATGGTGCTGTGTTGATCTTCCCATTTTTTTCTGTATACAGCTGTTTCTAGGAACGTTGTCCAACAAAACCATACGCGTCAATGCTTAACACGGTTCATGGGTAATGGGGTTCATGGTCCTTGATTGAGGTTTGTTTCAGCAACACAGAGAGAAAAAGCACAAACAAATGAATTTATGCCTTATATTTCCTTGTTGGTAAGCACCGTGAAAATCAATCAATCCGCCAAAGTCAAACCATTTCTACCCATAATACGAAAAGGCATTGTCACGTGCGCTTTTACCCTTTTGTGAGGCAACCTTTGTCGAAACAACTTTTTTTTTAAATTTTGGTTGTTATCGGTTGCAGGAGTCTGGTCATCCTGGTCTCCATGGGGATCTTGTAGCAGGTCATGTGGTGGAGGGACACGATCACGCGTGCGTAGCTGCACCAGTCGTTCACAATTCAGCGCCAGTGCTGTTTGCCAAGGTCCTCGATCTCGAATCCAGAGATGTAGTACCAACCGTTGTCCAAGTAAGGATAATGGAATGCATTTATGAAACGAGGAAATTTTACTATAAGTTTTACCACTTGCTCAAGGATAAGGGAGTAATTCTATTAATGATAATCCATTTACTTTATTTTCGTTAATTTGTGTCGTTTGATACTTTTGTATTAAAATGGATGTCATCTTCATTAAAAATCACTTTATCGCTTTAAAAAAGGTTATAAGTACATAAAATAAGACAATTTTCTAGGTCTATGAATGACTTGTTGAAGATTTTCTCTACACCGATCAAGTTAACATTTGTCATTTAAGAGCTAAGTTGACACTAGTAGAATAACCGATAGCCATACCATTTTAGATGAAAACTGCATACATATAACATATCATGTTAATTTCACACTCGCAATGGCGGTTGAATTGGCATGGTCTGCAAGGCGATCTAGTGGTCTAGTGCACCTACCCGAACCAGAACATGCAGCAAACTTTTTACTAGAAATGTTGAAGCCAGCTTCCCTGGTTCAAATTCTCAGACCCGAATTTGTGGTTCTAATAATTGTCTTAACTTGTTGGATAGAATGTTATTTATAGCCAGCGCCATTTCCCTATTGAACATTTTAGTAGACGTAATCATTATATCACTAACATGAGTGCTGAACCTTACCTATGAAGATAGGAATTAGGCTTTTGAAACAACTATATCCTTTTTAGAAACACACACCGAGCTGTGTCAACGTAAGCTTGAGCGTGTTTTTTTTTTCAATTTTGCTTAGTGTTTTGTTTTTTCAACTATAATTTTTTTTTATGTATTTGCGCTTTGAAACAGTCACCTTCCACACCTACACGTACAACTATATAACGAAATCATGCTAAAAGAAACGAAAGCTATTAATTTGAACTAAAACGTTTTAAAACAAGGCTACGCACATGATAAACAATCTTTGTTATTTTCATAGCTAACGGCGCCTGGTCGGTCTGGGGTTCATGGAGCTCGTGTTCAAGAACATGTGGCATAGGAACACAGACACGTTCAAGGACATGCAGCAACCCTATTCCTAGTATCGGCGGAGTCGGCTGTCCGGGTCCAAGTTCTGAAAATCGCAGATGCAGCTCTAGCAATTGCCCAGGTTTGTTGATAAAGGCAACCGTTCAAATGATTCAAATAGACTGCAAGCATGACCTCTATAATATTTCGGCTGAGTGGTTGTTGGCGAACAGCGAAGTAATGAATCAGTGGTCATTAAAGCAGGACAGAGATATCTTTAGTCACGTGTTTTATTGCATGCCTACGAGCGTAACCCAGTGGCTGCTCAATTAACCCATGTAGAATTTCGACAATGCAGATCATGGTTGCTTTGATCGCAAATGAATAAGATTGAAAATGGTCTACCCCAACGAATCCTTTATTGATGAACGGTAGTTATAGAATTCAAGTCGGCAGAAGTCTTGGCTACTCTGTGTCGGCGGGGAAGCAAGCGTACTATTTAACTACGTGTCAAGCTGAAGGCAATAAATAAGGTAAATTAATCGACGAGGTGAGTTTGTGAGTTGACGACGTTTCGAGCGTTAGGAAAATAGCGCTACTCTAGCTTTGGGTTATTCCCTTTGGGTTTTGAATTTTTTTTTGAGATATCAAAACTAATTTTTTTTTACTATTGAGGCCCTTGAAAGCCTCCCACCCTCCCCAACCCGCCGATGATCTGATAACATACCTCCAGGTGAAATTCCACTTGAAGTGGAATTGAAAGAAATATTATTTACATGCACGTACATTATAATTATGTTCTGATTTCAATTCATGATGATTTCTCCGCAGTCTGTGTTGAAGGAACCATCGTCACTGATCGATGCGGTCAGCGGTGTAGATGCTCTGGTGGCCGCCCAGTTGGCTGTACACGTGTCAGACGAGAATTCACATCCATGTCAAGATCTGATCGAGAGAAGTACATAAGAACAGTCATCACCGCATCAACAGATCGAAGATATAAGCCAGCTTACGACCGGCTTATTACCTTACATAAAACGATATTTAGATCAGGTATCCACGAGAGAGATCACTTTTTACCATGGCATCGCTGGTATGTACTTCAATACGAAAATCTTCTGCGGCGCATCGACTGCACAGTTACCGTTTCCTACTGGGATTGGAGCGTGGTATCCCAGACTCCATGGCGTGGACGTGCATCTGATCTTTGGTATATTGGAAACAGCGGGTTCGGCAGAAATGGACAACAAACGCCCGAGCAGTGCGTGACAAGTGGTCCTTTCAGGCGAGGAAACTGGAACGTTGTACCGTCGGCCGGCGGTGGGTGTTTACGTCGACAATTGAATTTAACGAGCAATCCCCCTGATTCGGTAGCCGTCGCAGAGGTTTTAAGGACACGTGCCGTAGACTTCGATTCGTTTGAAATTTCTCTCCGAATTAACCTTCATGACACTGTCCACTGCCTGATCGGGGGTCACATGTGCTCATTTGACTCAGCTACCTCTCCGGAGTTTATGCTCCACCATGGATTCATTGATAAGATCTGGATGGATTGGCAACGGCAGAGCAGCGCGCATAGGAACGCGCACTTCCCTAGAGTTGCTGAAAACATGCCCGGAACAAGACAACTCCACGCTCGAGCAGTCTTAGACAATTTCCGATTACCAGGAGGAGTGCGAGTACAGTACCAGGCTACAACAGTTCCACAGTTGCGAAGTGTTCTCAGGCGTTTAGGAGGTAACTAACCATTTGGTTCAAATGTTGAGATGGTATTTCTAGTCTTAAAACATCGTTAACTCATTGGGGGGGGGGGGGGGGGCGAGGGCGAAAGCAATTACAAGCAAAAGCCCTTTTTGGTGGCCGGGCGAATTTGGGAAATTAACAAAGACCACCTGGCGTATGGAGGCTTT
>Ga0126343_10000989_pt1:0-10000 | contig 12474 bp, 8 predicted proteins | sample Cyp2metagenome_FD_92531 | JGI IMG/M metagenome (GOLD analysis project Ga0126343, IMG submission 92531) | Coral microbial communities from Lord Howe Island, Old Settlement Bay, Australia - Cyphastrea 2 metagenome | ecosystem: Host-associated > Invertebrates > Cnidaria > Coral ... | reverse complement strand
CATATGACCTTGACCACTAGGGAAGGGATCTCTTAACACTGTTGAAGATTTTTCGTTTGGCAACATCAATCAAATTGTTATTATTTTTTTCTAATGTACATAAACATATAACTGAAGTACAAATCTCACCCAAGAGCCTCTTGAAAAGATATTAATTTACCGTTAGGGAGTTTCGTCTGTTTTGAAGACCAAGAGGTGTAATGTAATGATTTTGCCTCTTCCGTAGACCAATGACCTTATACGAACGTCATCGGCAGTTTAATGGAAGATTAGTTCAAGAACTATTTTCTCCTAACCCTCTTGTACACATGACAGGAATATTTTAGTCTCAATCCCTAAGGAATCCTTTTTTTTTCGCTAGAAAATAAGATAGATTTTGATTTAGATACCTGTTAGAATACAATATCGGTTTTGATCAATTTTATGAATTGAAGAATTTTCTTCAGAAAACGAGTTGTTTCAATCAAGGCTTCAATAAACAGTAAATAAACACTTGCTAGCCTCAGTTTTGGGTTAAAATAATAGAAAATCAGAATGGTACCATTTACAACTAGGACTCCTAAGCAAATTCGATTGGTTAAGCTTTCGGAGAACTCAGGCAAGAAATAGGGGGCGGAGCTGAAAACCCCTTCTTTTAATTTACGTCGAGAAAAGTCTTAAAACGGTAAGTTGATGTGTTAATCTGTTTGTTTCGAACTGGTGGTTAAGAATTTGTTTGTTTGTTTCCTTGCTTTCTCTGAATAACAACATTGATTTCCTGTGCTATCACTTTCATTCGAGTGGCCTACTATCACAAAAAAAGACAGAAAATAATTTCGAGAGCTGCTTCCTGATTCTCCGATTTATTCCAACATCCGTTAGTTTGGCTGCAACTCTTCAAATTGCAAACAGTGAGCAAATATAAATAAAGACTTCCATTTACTAGACTACAATTTGGAATGGCAAAGCATGTCTCAGTGGTTAAGACGTTGTGCCAGTGGCTTCACAAGACCTCATGAAGTCTTTTCGATTCAAAACAATTTGATAAAATCTTCGAATTGAAGCTTAGTATGTGATGTTTTTGTCAGGTTAGGTACTCGAAGAAACACAAAAAAGAAGATTTCCTAATTCTTTCGGATTCTTTCGGAACTGGTTCCTATAATGTGGTGTTTTTTAGGATTGGATACACAAAGAAGATAGGAAATCATGAGTATAGAATAAAAGTAGAATATAGGACATTCCTTGTACCAGAGCATTTGTATTATATCAATCACTCTGTTTAGAACACTAACCTTGACATTCTTCTGTGAATGACCGAAAACCGGCATTGAAATCAGAGACTACAAGATGGGACTTTTAAGGAAATAAATAAAAGCAATGCTTATTGGCGACAAATGCGTCAGATCGAATCAATGAACAGTATAACTTCAATTATTTCGAAAGAAGGAACTTCACTCGTAGTGCTCTCGTATTTCCCGGATGTTTGAACTCTCTAGTTTTTAACGCAAACCTTGAAACACGTTTGTCTTGCCAGATTAGTCATGCTTGCAGAACACCTTATGAATTCAAAGAGACTGTTGTCAATGACCTACCTGAATTATGCGTGTCTGAGACCAAAACAAACTTCTCGTGGTCAAAACACTACCGAGGCAAAACTCTCTGAACTAAAGATGCAACTACCCGTTGGGACATATGACTGATAAATAATTAAACAAGAACAAAGGGCCACAAGCAAATTCCACAGGGATCAGTAAGTTTTATCGAAGTTCACTGCATCGAAAGCAGGTTGGATATCTCCACTTGACTACTTCTAGAAGTTCTGCAACGAGGGTAACCATAGGAAGAGTATTTAATCTGGAATGCAGCAACACGTTGACGACAAAGAAAGGTTTTTTTCGAAATAGAATATCATTTTCCGACACCTTACCTGAGGTCGAAGTTATGTTGTGACGCCATGTTCATGCAATGAAGGTAATGAAAAGGGATTGTAATGTCAATTAGCGTAAACAATGATATTCAAACATCTAATTCACCGCCACCAGCAGTTCAAAGAGCGAAAGGACTCCTGCTGATGCTAAACTTTCTCTTTAGAAGTAGAGCGGTGTTCGTTTTTGGATAAACCTATTATTTTATTCTTTTTTTTTTTTTCAATTCTTGAAACTGAAAACAGATGACAAATTGCAGAGTTAAATAGTGCCCAATCCAAGATAAGTTATGAAATAAAGCTAACCTACTCTATATGCACCTACATGAAAAGCCTCACACTATCACAATGAGTTAAAATGTCCGGCGCTGGAACTTCGGAGCTGGACCTTTCAAACGCAGTTTTATGTGGAATATTTCGCCAATTTTTCCGGCGGAATACTCTACTCTCAAACATTAACGATCTTTTATGGACAATGATTGCGGGCTCACCAATCAGTAACTCGTTTATATTCGATACAATTTAAAACTTGCTTTGACTATGAGAAAACACTTTTTCTCGCCTGGTGGATAAAATCGGTGGCCCGATATTTCTCTCAGAAACTGACTATAATGGCTGATAAAGTTATCTTTAATCCCACTCGCGCTGTCAATGAGGGGAATGCTACGGCTGATTTTTTTTACGGGTGAATTTTTTCAATACTCGAGATTGCTCGGGAATCGGGTTATTTTCGGAACATTCGGGGAGTCAGAATATCGTAACTTACTCTTCTAACTCTACAATCTGTTTGTTGGCCGGCTGTAAAGTATTTCTTAATTTTTTCCTGGATTGTTCGATCGTTTCAGCTTGTCTAAGATCGACAGTTGGAACATTTTAGTTTTTTCAACTTTTATTTTCTGCTGGTCATAAGAAAAATAAGTTTGGCGAATCTGAAACCTCAAACTCTTAAACACGAACTACGCATGCGTGCATTAGGTGAGACAATTTGTACTTAAAACTCGCACAGGAATCACAATGTGTGAAAATGAAACTTTATTGTTTTGAAATGTTGAGATCCATACAAGGGAATATTACACTTAAATTATTTTTTTGCTGCGACAACTTAAGCTTTGTGCAGAATATAATGTGTTGTATTGTCCTTCTAAGAAGCAGAGTCACTTTTGAGTCATGCCCGCGGGCGGCGAAGAGCAAAGCAATCCGGCGGGAAGGAGTCTGGTAAAGAGACGCCAAGAAAGTGTCTTTCTCCAAAGAAAGTCACTTTCTCGTCTCGCGGCTTCGCCGCTCGATTTCGCGCTCACGGCTACGCCGCTCTCGCTTATGCTCCAACGTGAGTCTGGTGCATCTACAAAGCGGCTTTCCTCACAAGACGGACACGTAACACTTTAATAGTATAATGCACTTTTAATACTTCTAACTGTTTTATTTCCTGCTTCGCTGAAAAATGGTAAATTTCAGTTTTAACTGAACATTCATAATATGAACTTTTAATTCGCCTTCGTTTTTCGTTTTTCATAGAATTCTTCCTCTTGGCTAATCAGTGTCCACACTGAATGAGGAGTTACCGTAACTTTTCATTCAGTGTGGACAATGAACCTCTCAGAAATGGTTTGGTTATCCCGGAAAACTGTCAATAAGTCAGAAGCTTGCAAAGCCTTAGATACAAAAACATTTAACCCAAACTTGCTGTAGGCGGCGCTCTTTAGCTAAATTGCAATATTTGGAGAGGAAGCCACATCAGTCTTAGCTGGTTTTCATGCAGGCACCCTACCCTGATCAAGTTGAAATTTGAAGATGTTGGTTTTTGTGGAAGGAGAAAGGCGAGAACCAACAACAAACTCAACCCAAACATGGCACCGGGCGGGAATCGAGCGCGGGCCACATTGGTGGGAGGCGAGCAATTTCGCCACCGCGCCATCCCTGGTCCCCATCTTAATGACGGCCATGTTTCTGTTCCCAATTCAAACAACAGGATATGGGGAACTTTTTTCGTCAGGAAAGAACTCGTTCCTCAAATGGCATAAATTCCACAGTTTTGCACACCAACATGGCCGCCTTGACGTCATGTAAAAACGTTCAAAATCGGGGCAATGCTGATACATATGGACATTTACACGAAAAAGCATAAGAAAAACACCCAAATAAAAATGCGATAAATATATAAAAGTTGAACGGTCAAGCGTTTCGTTCGAATGCTACCAATAAAGTGACAAGTAAAACTGCGGTCAAATATTCCTTTGTTTAACTAAGGCGTAGAAACGAGGCGAAAGATCCAATACAAAGCAATACTTTCGCCTCGTTTATATTTCAAGCAGCTGATAACCGCAGTTAAGCAATAGTGCACTTTTTCCGTGTTTCAATAGCCTCATCTAAACACGAGGAGGGCTGGGAGAATTCGAAACAGTTATGCAAGCGAGAGACATATTCGAGGGTTTGCATAACTTTCGACTCGGAATTCTCCCGGCCTCAGTGTGTTTAGTGAGGCTATGTAAACACGGAAAACGTGCTCTATTGATTTTACAAAATAATTCTCAAAAGTTCGCGCGAATCTAAAACGTCACAACTGTGTTTACATACTCTCATCTTAACACAACTATTGACCAATGAGAGCGCGCGGGGCAGCTCAGTTATTTTTTAAACACAGTTATTTAACTACATTCTATTAATATGCTTTATTTGAGTCTCTCAGTTTTGCAAGAATATTGTCATTCTGGCTAGTTTTCTTCAGCTCATCACTGACACCACTCTCCTAACCTTCATCAGTCGCTCCATTTGTCTTTTTATGTTTCACTGGAGCTGATCCCCTGCCCTGTTTTAAACGTATTAGAAGTTTCTTCTTTCTATAAATTTTCTCTGAAAGCATTGTGTCATTCTTCGTATCCTTCCCTTTCCTCGAATTTTCTTTGTCCTTTGCTTTGCTTCCCTCAGCAGCTTTCATCTTCCTACCAAAGTTGACTTTTTTAGCTTTTCCCTTAGTGGCTATTTCCTTGGATTTACTGGTCTTTCCGAAGATAGTGCTGCCTTTAGCTGTGTTTGTTCCTTTCTGTTTTTTCATTGGTCCAACTGTTCCAAGCTGGGGCTGTTGAATGACGGGCTGATAACTCTGGCCTGTGTGATTTACATTTAGTGGTATAATAATTAAGCTAATCTCCGATGGGAATCAAGCACTGAGTTGCGAGACAACCGGGTATAGTTCTTGAACTAGTACAAGAATATGGCAAAGCAAAACTCTCTGAATTATTTAGACTTCATTAGTTTGGGAAGCAGGTATTAGGCCGACGGCATTTCAGTTGGCAGAGGTCTGTCCCGAGGGAACATTGTTGATATGCCGTGAGGAAAAGTCAGCGTCTTGAACTGACCCATCGGGAGAGGCAGTGCCGGCGAGACAGAGAGAGGCAGTCCCTGGTGCAGCCTTGCTTGGGGAGAGATGTAATATATCAAACGCGCGAAGCAGTGTTCGACCATATTTCCAAACACAGAGAGTTGAAAATACGACGCGTAGAGCGGAGTATTTTTAATGAAATTCGAGATGTTTGGTTAGACAATAGAACAGTGTCTCGAGTGTTTGATATATCTTCTCTATCGAATCAAAACCTAACAAGTAAACGGAGAAGTAAAATCGTAAAAATGTATGCTAATTCTGAGACCGGGTATCCAAACATCCTTCACAGTTGTGACTTTCTTTATTTTACCTTGATGAATTATTAATAAGTTTGAGAAGTGGGTTTTACAAGTTGCCTGAGGCAAAACCCCTTGTTGCATCTTACTGCGACCTGGTTACCTGGGCCATTTTAATTTCCTTCTCTCACTCTCGATCGTCGCTAGATGCTTTGAGCTGGCATGTAAATTACTCTTACTTATAAAATGATCGTTAAACTATATTGAAACAGGAACAATAAAGATACCTGAACGCTATACCTAACACGTAGTTACTTCCCCTTTCTTTACATGAAAAAGTACCATCTGTAAATAGCACCATACACACCTGGGTTTACTTGTGGTAGATAGGGCGTCTGGGGTGCTTGCAGCTGACCACTAGGATATTGCACCTGACTTGGTTGCTGTTCCTGCTGTTGTGCGTAAAGAGACTGCCCTGGATACACTGGTGGCTGCGTTTGAGGCTGCGTTTGCAATACTGAAGTCACTTGAGGAGCTGTTTGTTGCATTTGAGACTGGACAGGTTGTGATACTGGAGTCACTTGAGGAGCTGTTTGCTGCATCTGAGGTTGAATGGGTTGCGATACTGAAGCTACTGGAGTCGCTGTCTGCTGAATCTGTGGCTGACCCTGTACGGGTTGGGGTGCAGCACTCAACTGAGGAACTATTGGTTGAATCTGAGGTTGACCTTGGGACGTTTGCATTGCTGGATTCACCTGAGATGTCGTTTGCTGAATTTGAGGTTGAAGTTGGGAAGGTTGCGTCAGTGAGGTCACTTGAGGGCCTGGTTGCGTTGTTTGGCTGACTTGGGACTGGTTTGGAATTACAGGCTGCTGCACCTGCGGTTGCAGCTGTGAGGTCTGAACGGCAGTACCTACCTGAGTTCCTACTTGAGGCGACACTTGAGGTTGGTTTGGCAGGATTTGCTGCTGAACCGGCTGCTGTGGTTGTTGCACCACTGCACCGGCTTGTTGCGGCTGGGGTTGAACTGGTGCTTGAGGTTGATATAGGTTTTGTGGGGGAGCTATCTGGCCTTGCCTGGCTTGTGGTTGAAGGTATCGGCTACATGTGTGAGGACATATACTCTGCCATTCTAGATCGTCTTTGCAAAGAGCCTGTTTGGAATAACACTCACTTGATAGGTCCATAACAGGATCGCCTATAGATGCGGAATAAAACCAGTGCATTCGTTTGTTAACCACAAAAGGAAAATTAGAGTGCATCAATAATATAATCGGTCAGGTACGTCGAATTGACTCTTGAAGCAACTCGCCTCCATGAAAAAGTCGCCTTGGCACGCAAACGGCTAGCCTCTGCAAATACAGAAACGTCTACTGAGCCTAGAGGCCATGGACTGGCATCCCATGTAGGTCTACTAGACCTCGTTGTCAAAACACAGATGAACTGTATTTTGTGAAATTGCCATTACCAGGACGGTGCCACTTTATTTTGTTAGTTCACCGCCTGAAAGGGAATGTCCGCTAAGGGTAATTCCTTAGTATACTGTGCTATCTCATAGCTACTGCGTACGATTTCCACGCCGTTAGTGCGCACATGAGCGCGCGCGCGTACACAACATAAGGAATTTCTCCCCAGCTAAGTTCGAAAGCGAAATAAATGCACATTTATTTTCTCTTAAACGAGCACGGTGACCCTCGCTTTTTAATGCATGAATATGAATTACACGAGGTATCTACAATGAATCTCTATTTGAAGAAAAGTTTAAAATTCTACTTAAAAAAAGACATTTCGATTTTAATGTCGTAAAGAAAACTTCTTTAGGTAATGCTGGGTATGTGGGTAAGCAGAAAATTCTTAACTTTATAATTTAATCGTCACTCCTGTTTAACTACCGTGGTTTAAAATGTAAGTTCAGGGTCTATTTTGTTTAACTTCTTTAATAGATTAATCCAATAAGTGCATTTCTTAAAATTATTTTGTGCCCCTTTCTACCAATTAAGGTTAAGTAAAGACCATCCTGGCACGGTCATCCCTATATTTTATTGCATTTTTCTATTATACATAGCATGATTACCAAATGGATGAAGTTAGAGAAATGTTTGAATACTTTGTCTTTTTAAGTGGAATCTGGGTCGTAGCTAGGGTGGTGCTCTGGGGTGCCTGTGACCCCCTCCCCCCCCCCACCTCTCTCTCTCTCTCTCGCTTTGAAAACCCCCTCTTTAAGCAAGCAGCCTACGGCCAGTGGCGAAAACGACATGACCATCTGATGAATACCCTCAGTTTGGGAGAGTGTGACTCCCCCACCCCCCAACGCCCCTGAGTAGAATCACCTGTAAGGTGTTCGACTGTAACAACGAAATGACCAATACGAAAGAAATCAAATAGTTTTAAATACCTGGTGTGCACATTGAACAAGTCATCTTGCAGTTCTCTGTCATGTACTTGTGTTCTGACACACAGCCGCCGTCGTTTGCCATTGCTTCACAACCTACCGCTTTGTTGTCACAGATAAATTCTGAAAATGACATCAGAAATGTACGGCGTTTTATGATGGGGAGGGTGTATTGTTGTGCAGGGCGCTGAATTATTTTCGGGCCATAATTTCACAGCTGCTCAGTTGCTGTGTTTATAGCTGCGATATTTCTCCTCAGTTTAAACATATGATCTCTTCTACTGTATCCTTTTATGACTATATGGACTGTGTTTAAGAACTTTTAAAAAAGGAACTTGATACTTCAGTACCTGTCGCGCGATTAAGTACAGACTGTTTTTATTGTTTCTCAGTTCAGGCGCGCTCCCATTGATTAATATAAAAAGTTTAGGTTTAACGTTACAAATGTTTGTTGGCGAGTGCTACGGTAAAGTGGATCTGATTCGCTCCGACGAAGGGCTAACGCTCGAAACGTCAGCTTTTGAATCTCTTTACGGTGGCCAATTTACTTATCAACCCAGTTGATAAAACCCAATTATCTGAATTTTTTAGTCGATTGGCTGTTTATCGATGGAAATTTATTTTATCAAATTTTTGAAATTTCATTTTATTTTATTTTTTCAAACCCCTTGCCTTACTGATTCCGTAAACATATAGAATTTGTGCTATCAGATTTAAGTACCTCTGCAGGTGTGAGGACAAATGGTGACCCACTCTTTCCTTACGCAAAGGGTTTCCTGACGTTTGTCCAATTCCACACCGCATTTACTTGATAAGTCAGTCACTGGATCACCTAAGAGATTAGTTACATTATTAGTTAGTCGTGAAGGGTCTTCGAATCAGCTCAGGCCCGGGTCAAACGCCGTGCTTCAATCCACCGTAAGGAAAAAGATGGCGACTGGTACATTTACCTATAATGCTTTGCGCACGAAAACTCTAAAAGAGCACATGAAAGGACAAAGAAAAATTGTAAGTCATTCAAACTTGACAAGAGCAACGCTGTTAGTGTAGGAACGACTGCCATTAAACCATATCTTTCCATATGCCTAGTGAGCTTAGTTTGGTTCGCAAGGTATTGTGGTAAAATGTACCGCCGCCATCTTTTTGCTTACGGTGGTAGGCTCATGACTGATTTTATTTGGAGCGGCTGAGGCGTTTTCACCAAGCCAGCCGCAAATAACGCCTGAAGAGCGACTTTGGGTTCAATGCTGATTATGAGCCGAACCGAACGCATAATCAAAGGTCTAAAGGAGCCATTTTGTCTTAACCTTGCAAAACGACTGACCAACAAGACCGCTTTAAATTTGTTATTTGTTTGTTGTCGCGGTTCGGTTCAGCTGAATTAAGTTTCGACCGGTTTGACTCAAAGAGGCGTTCTTTTAATCATTTGAGTCTATCCAAACTGTCATTAAGTTCGGCTCATGTGAAGTACGGTGTTTGACCGGGGCCTTACTGGTTGTTATATTTTAGATTTTTTTTGGAAAACAATATTCATCGCCACTATTTTGAAGTGGGAGTGCCAAAGAAATTAATCGAAGGAGAACAACCTACGCAGTGGGACAGAGGGTATATCTACAATTAGTATATACTAAAACAGTGGATAGCGTTGAACGCGCGCGCTGATTGGTTCGTCAAACTCCGAATATCCTGTGCCATTTACCTCCGAGCAACTCGAGAGAAAATGGCGTCTCAATTTGCATCCGCGACAAGAGAAGAAATGATCCAAATTAATTTTTTGTGGTGTATATTATCTCACTGTTTTAGTACTCGCGGTTCGGTAAATATCCACCACTAACCACCTCCACTTCGGTGAATAGTTGTTAACTATTAGCCTATGAATCATAAAAATTATAATTTCCTCGATTTTGATTGCTTAAGGTAATTCCCTTGAAATTGTCCTACTATCAAACTTTTTTTGAAACTTAGCATAATTAACATTCATGATATGAACATTAAAAAAATGCAATAAAAAAATGGGGTCACCGTGCTTGTTTACGCGTCAGCGGGGTGTTAAAATAGGGTATTTTTACTGTTTGCGCGTTAAAAATTCG
>Ga0126343_10000988_pt1 | contig 12478 bp, 8 predicted proteins | sample Cyp2metagenome_FD_92531 | JGI IMG/M metagenome (GOLD analysis project Ga0126343, IMG submission 92531) | Coral microbial communities from Lord Howe Island, Old Settlement Bay, Australia - Cyphastrea 2 metagenome | ecosystem: Host-associated > Invertebrates > Cnidaria > Coral ... | reverse complement strand
TTGTGTCACGAAAATGATACCAACATGTTCACCGGTGATTGGGCAGTTTTTTGATACCATGATTGTAGCATCAAGTGATAACGAGTGGTAATAATGACACATCAAAACCTACGTCTTGGAAAGTACCGGAAACTGTTATGAGCCACCTTAAGTCGCCTTAAGTCGCCTTAAATCGCCCAAAGTCGCCTTAAGTTACGGCGACTTAAGGTCCCAGAGTAGGCCTGTTCTAGAATGTTCTTGGAGTTTCTATTTACGGTAACATTTCATAATAAAACTATTTACATGATTATACGTAAATAACTTGAGACACTGCTGAGTGATCGTGACACGAAACATATTAAATATTCTAGAAGGTTCCAGACTATGATTTTTATCGATTCTCCATAACACTTTCAACATAAAATATGTCTTGAATTTTTTTCCAAATTATAATATTTATAGTTCGAGTCGAGAATAAAACAAAAACTGATATCAGCCTCATATTTTATGATCATGGTGCACAAAATCATGTACGACCTGCTAAACAAGACAGAAAGGCTAAGGTAACCAATGAAATCTAGCCGCTAGTGGCTAAAATAAACAGAGGAGCAATTAGCATTAATGAAATACTTAAAGACATTCAATCTTTCAATTTAAGAACACTTTTACCCGACGCCTGAGAAAAGAAGCACGACTCATTGGAAGACTCTCCAATTTGGACACCTCTCTATCTGTGTCATGTTTTCTGTTTTTGCTTGGTTATTTGTATTCCAGCTCTGCTCTGTGATACCAAAAGCTGCCTGCTTACAAGGTTAGTTCTTTATTTCTTTACTTGCAAATCATGCTTGGTATACCTTTCTTATTGATGGGACGTGCTTATTAACCCAGAACTGCGTGCTGTAGTAATATCAAAGTTTCAGTACCGTCAGATAATTTTGTTAAACATAACTTGAGGCGCAACAACCTAGCTGTTATATTGGCATGACGGTTTAAAACAAAAATAACTCTGCCTGCCGTAGAGTATAAATGGGTACCGGCGTTTCTTTATCAGCGTGATGAAAAAAAAAAGGCTCGAGGCCAATAAATAGCTTTGGATATGGACCCTGTCTTTTAAGTGCTATCACCAACTATGGAAATTAAAAGTGGGACACGTAATTCAATTGCTACTTATCTTCAGTCTATCGAGGAAACCAAATTCTTCAAGTTCAATTTATAGACATTGAACTTAGATGTCTTACCAAGTATACAAAATCCTTTTTCTTCATCAAAAATGTAAAACAAAGGTTGATACTGAGGTAAACAAAGGTTGCCGAAGGAGTGTAATGTTTTATGCTTTCTATATTTTAGAATTTTTTTTATATTTTTAGAATGCTAGTTATGCTTTTATCTTCTCTCTGCAATGTATAAAAAGAAATTAAATGAAATAACTGTCGAAATCATTAATCGGCATGGCGGAAAAGGGCATCAGCTCAGCTCATAACAACACATGTACAACGTCCATCTGAGTAATCCGGATCAGCAGCATAATTTACTTGAGGTATTTTGTTCAAAATAAAAATTCTACCGGAGAGGTCATGCGGAATTTGTTATAAAATGCGGTGCTAGTATTAGTAAAATTCTCTCTATGAAGTGCGAGGGTTATAGTGTACACGAATTTGCTTCTAAATTCTACAGCTAAAGCACACCTAGCTGTAAAGAACTATGTTATCAATTCGACGTGTTTTATATTGGTTGTTCTCTTATGTGTGATGATTTATTTCAGGACGAGATCGTGAGCTTTATTTCCCAAGCAACTTCTTCTTTGACGATAGACGTTTTCTCAAGCACAGGATTAAAACTGCGCATGTTAAGGGCTTAGATCACTGTGAAGTACTTTGTTATCAGCATGACAACTGTGTCAGTCTTAATATTAAAAAGGATCCTGACAGTGCAACAGGGCAACAGGAATGTGAGCTAAACAATTCCACTCACATGGAGCAACCTGAAGACCTCACAGTGGATAGCGCTTACCTTTATCGCGGAGCAAAGGTGATGAGATTTATATTTCAATTGACAACTAACTCTAGGCGAATTTTCACTGCGTTAGAGGCGAAGAATGATTATTTTTAAAGCAATTTCCAGAGTTATATATCGAGAACTGCCAAAAAAATATAAGGATATAAACGAGCTAGTACAAGAAAAAAAAAAAGAAAGAAAGAAAGACAAAACAACACCGTTTTGACACATTTTTGACACATTTGCACAGGATTAGACTCGACCGTTAAAAAAAAAATTCACAAATACCGGCGGGAAGGTGCTACAAATTTGAAAATCCAACAATATAACACTGGGATGTAAGCAAGTCATCATCTCGCTGAAATTTGTAAATGTTTTAGTAAAGGTCGAGGCTAACCCTGTGCAAATGTGTTTTCAATCCTCTGGACTGGATTATTGAGAGGTACCGAACTTGATATAGTTAACAAACGGGTCATTTTGCATTTATGTACGTTGGCCGGTGGGCTGGCGGTGGGCTGGACTAAACAGCTGCCCACTGTTGCGATCCTGCTATATCGGTTCCTGTCATGTTTGTGTCTTAAAACGTTTTTCTTTTTTTATGTAGCATCAGCCCTGTAGTCATTGTCTTTATTAGGAGTGGACGCATGAAAACCTTGAATTATGCCAAATCGATTGGTCACAGATCAGTGGGAATACCCGACGAAAATAGGACGAAATTTTCCGATTAAACCTTTCTCTTGCTGAATGGCTCTTGTCACCTCTTATTCTTTTTCTGAATTTCCTAATTTTAAGAAGTAACACCGCACTTTTTAAATTTAAGTGCATATTTCGACAGAAACTTCTGTCATCCTCAGTTTGAATCAGAAAGTACAAAGTTGAATAAACATAGTGTGAGCCACACTGCTAATAAACTATAATAACAAAAGGAAACATAAGAATGTGAACTATTACAAAGAGAGTTTTAAATTAACATGATAAAGTTGATGTATAAGTGTCGGCTTTTCGCATTGAATATGGATGGCTTCTTTTGTCTTAAGTTGGAGGGTGGTGGATACGTGATCTAGGAAGTTTTTGTTCTTGTTTTTCAAGTTTTTGGGTGCCCGCTGTAGTGCCTGCTATGTCGTCGAAACTACCCGACACCTTTACAGTGATAGGACGTTTTTAAACATTTGCAAATTCTGAACATTGCCGCACTTTATGCTCTAACAACTGTTTTAGCATCCTAGATGTCGCAACATGTATTTAAATTTGAGTGTGGTCGTGGTGTTATTTCTAAAAATATCGATATGTTATCTACTATCCAGGCCTTTTGCCAATTTCCTCATTAAGGCAAAGAACCGGTTTGTCAAAAATGGAAAGGCGAATCTCGGTAGGAATATTTCATCCGAAATAAGTGGACCATCTCCAGAGGTGATCCCGAATATTCCGGTCGGAAGAAACCGAAACGGGCCTTGCGATTTGAATTCCGACCGAAGTTTACGGAGTTTTTGACAGAAAGGAAAGCACCCCGTGTGATAAATAAACTGTGAATGAATACCTGAACCAAACTACCAGGCAAAAGAGGTGAAAAATAATAACACTGAAAATCTCTAGGTCCTTTTATTCAATCTTGGGTTACGTGATATCTGCCTTTAATTCTGAGGTTTTAATTCGATTATTGCTTCTAGTCCGAGGGGAAGTTAGCTTTCGATCTGACATAGTCCAGACTGTGACGGGTAAGTTTTGAACCGGCCAATCACAATTAAGTTTAGGCCACAAGAGCAAACCTCAAAACCACCAGTAATTACTGTTGCTGTTTGCGGTTTAGGTCCATCACGTATAATTGGCTTCACAAGGACCTGCCATGAATATTTCTTGGGTTGATGGTTTTCCGAGTTTTACATGAATAGTTTTTGAAGCTTGTTCTTGAGAAGATCTTCGTTTTGCTCCCATTCTTTTTCTTAAATCCTCATGGCTCCGATGGTACTGGACCTTAAGTTTATTTCAAACCCAACACCTTCAATTCTCATCATCTATGAGCTGATGTGGCTTATATTGGCTATTCAACCGTTGCTTAATAGTCCCCGGTATAAGAATACAATTTCTCGACCAATCAAAATGGTGGAGTTTTATATCCATCTCTGGGAATGACTAAAAATGCACTTTTTTATGGAATAATAAGCGGCCCGAAATCATATTTTTGTTGGTTGTATTTATTTTACTATTTGTAAACGAGAAAATGATGAGTTCTTTTTGTAAATAGTGTTGTTTTGGTGTGCACTTGCATTAGATTCTCAGAACCTATAACTGTCCTAACTGACAGAAATGTATATCTGGAAAGGAAAACATCATTTCTAAATGTGGGTTCTGTGGATAAATATGGCATGCATCATGTCGTCGGAAGCGCTTCTTCATCGATGAAACGTCATATGTACAAAATCTTGCCTTTTGGGGAAATACCTATCTTAAAGTACTGCTTCCTTGTTCTAGAACGCCTGTGGAAAGAATCCGCCATGCGACAACAACGCGATTTGCCAGTCAGGTTTTACAGACAAAGGATATCGATGTTTGTGCTATCCAGGATTCCAGGGAGAATACTGCGACAAAGGTACACTTAATGTGTTATCCTTTTTGGGCGCGTTGCTAATTGCTGTTTTTTTTTTTCATACTTTTTTTCTAGCAATTTTGTCTAGTTCTATCTCCGCATTCTTCTGAACGAATGTCGCCTTCACTACATTAAAAAATATATAGTATATATAATGAAAAAGAAATCGGAGACCGTTCGTTTTCGGTGGTGTGTTCCATGATATCTGCCCTACATTCTCTACGATTCTTTATTGTCTACGCACTCTACGAAGTCTAGACCATTTTGACAGAGAAAGGTAACCCCTTTAAATTAAATGCCATATTGAACAAAAAAAGGTATCCATCTCACGTACGTTCATTATTGGCCTGTACTTTGAATACGTCGTCAGAAAAAGTCACTTCCATGTGCCTAATAAGTGAGATCATAGAGTCATAAGGTGTATCTGTTGACAATATACTAACCAAACGCCCTTATTAATAACTAAACGACAGATTTGCCTACGCTTTCATATAAAATAAACTTGTATAATTTTTAACTTTTTAAATACCTGAGTCACGAGAAATTATCCCTTTTAAGCGAGGTCTCGAGCGGCCGTGTAAGCCTTTAAATGGAGAACACGGTGTGGATTCTCTTGTGCGTAATGCTAGCTAATCCACACTAGCTAGGTCTGCTACAACAATAGTTCTTGTACAAACGTTAATCAATCTGTGCTTTCTATATCGGAGAAAAAAAGAAATTCTTCTCATGTGACGTCATCAACTTTTTAAAATTACAAGCTAGCAATTCTTCTGAAGTTTTAGTGTTATCAGATAAAAGACCCAATGAGAGTCAACGTTTATGAAGTTTAAGCTCGACAAGGTTTCTCATCTTGTTAAAGAGGACATTTGAATTTCCAAACTTTTGCGTTGTATGATATTAATTGGTGGCAAGAGATTTCATCTCTCGTAGATCCAAAGAGCAATTATCGCCTACTTTTGTGCTAATTGCACTAGAAGAAGTATTACTTTCAATGTATCAGAACTCTAGAGTAATGATTTTTCGTTTCAGTGGCAAAACATAATGACAAACGTTTCTGTTGCTATACGGCCGCCATGTTGGTGCCCCATACAAACCTCTATAATTTTGGATGAGACTCCTTTCCGAATAACGCGATAATGAGAAACCGCACAGACCTAAGTCTTGGCGAGGTCGTTTGTCTATCAATTATCTATCATATACCTGATTCTTGGCTTAATCTCTTGAATGGTCACGATTTTCATTTTTGATGCAAATCACCAATAAGTGGACAAAGTCTCTTGATTCACAGGTACATGCATTTATTGCCTGATATTAAATGATTTTTTTTATTTTTACGCAGATATTGACGAGTGCGCTTCAGGAGTGCCATACTGCAGTGCTAACGCTACTTGCCACAATACTATAGGCTCATACCAGTGTAGATGCAAGGAAGGATTTTATGGGGACGGAAAGGAATGTGAAGGTAGTAAATTGTCGTTCTTCTCATCTCACTAGTTAAAGTTGTAGTGATTAATGCTATATAACTTGTCAGCTAAACATTTTTTCCAAGAGCAGACAATCGGCAAACTTATAATAGTTTTTTTTTCTGACATAATGAGTGTGCGCAAGACAACCACACAACTACAGTTCATAATCGGTTTGCAATATTACCACATACTATAGAGACGAAAAGTATGATCCATTTTAATATTTTCCCTAGCTTGTAGCTGGGCCTAACGATAACCGTTTTTGCAAATGAAAACGACATTAATATATTAACATAGCTGCTGCACACTGTTACAAAAAAAAAAGGTTTCTTCGTGTCAATGGTTCTGAAGGACATCTGTTAGGACTCAGCTATGCCAAACTGAACGACAGGATGCCATTATGTTGGATTCAGCAGTGTTGCAGCTGGCATTATAATTTGATCTTACATGGTATCAGTCTAAAAACTAAGTCGTCTTGCTAACCTGGCAACCTACACGCCTACTAATACAAATGCTGAAAAAAAAACTGATGGATAGCTTGTCATTACTATTAATATATTACAACAAAGAATAACTATATCATCAATTTTTTGACTTGACCTGCATTGAGCAGAACAGATAAACGTACTAAGATGTCTCTTGTCTAAGGTGGTATGGTACCCTAAAATGGACCAAAAGGTTTGTTTGAATATGGTGAAGAAAGACCAACTGTGTGCAATTGCAGCATGCCAACACTTCCTACTCTTTCACAAAAGATTTGACTGTCAAATAAGTATATCGTAAGATTTTGGTTTTGTTCTGTGCCATGAGCATACGTTTTGACGGTTAACTCTTATTCTCAGTACCTTTTATAGACTTTGTTTGAGAAACACCTTATTTTATAGAGGGGTAAGGTTCTAAAGAAACTGTGGTGCTGCGTCGGTGGGAAGTATAACGAGATAATTGGGTTTTATCAACGGGGTTGACAATGTGAATTAGCCACCGTAAAGAGATTCGAAAGCTGACGTTTCGAGCGTTAGCCCTTCGTCGGAGCGAATAGTTGGATTCGCTCCGACGAAGGGCTAACGGTGGCTAATTCACATTATCAACCCAGTTGATAAAACCCAATTATCACCTTATTTTATACTACACCCAGTGGACAAATTACATCATGTCACGTGACAGGAGTTAAAATACTTCCACTTTGTAGGTTCATATCATCACGACTCTTTTGGACTTTGATTAGCCTAAGTTTCAGGAATTCTACTTAAAAAAACTCGCAAAGGAAAAATGTTCACGCGAGGGCAATCGGTAAAATTTAAGAAAAATACACTTAACGTGTCTTAAAGTAAGGGAAATAAATGAGCCTATGGTGGCAATTTGAGGCAAATCTAACTTTCGCAACTAATTATACCAATCATGTTTGCATGTTTTTTTTTTAATAGTTTCGGTCATGTATGTTAAAACTAATTCATATTTTTGGCTCTTTGTGTCCCATACGTCTTTCAAAACGAAGTGACTCAAAAGAGATCAAACCTGGCGGTAATAAACCAGTTAAAATGCAAACCAGTTAAAATGACTGATAATCCAATGCCCCTTGTGAAACAACTCCAATCGAAATGAAACGGGTGATGAAATGGGGAAGATTTCATCCCATGTTAATGTGGCAATATTTCCTACATTTTTTTAAATTACAACTTACTTCGACAAAGTTACCAGAAAAGTATATTTATCCAAATCTTCTCTAAAACTTTACTTTTCTCTTCGTACTATTTTTTTAAGAATATCGTTACTCCAAAACAAATTTTATCATAAACTAATGTTTTTTCTTTCCATCCATGACCAGTTTTTTCATGCAAGGAGCTTTACGAGAAAAATGTGTAAGTTATAGAGTGACTGATTTTATCAACAGCTAGCCACAATCGGGGATGGAGACCGTCAGTGCGTGTCATGGCTCTCCCTATGATATGGGGAAATTTTGCTATTAATATCTTTTTAGAGGCAACTGTGCCATCGCGTGCGTACACGCTGCGTGGATTTATGCAGATGTAGCACAGGGGAAATGCCGTCCGAAAGTCCGTAATTTTTTATCATTTCTGCCCAAAGCTAAATACGTTTAAGTGTGTTAGAATCTTGCTTTAGTATTTTCGTCGTAAGCTGCTTCAGTTTGCACGACTGAAGTAAGACGTCAGTGTAAAATATCACGCTTTATATCCAAACCAAGATGTGTTCCGCTGTTTCTTTCACAAGAACTCTACATTACTCCGCTCCAAATTTCACATAAAATAAATATTAAAAGCTTTTCTATAACACGCCGAAAATCACATCTAGCATGATATATTCCGGGATGTAGCGGTGTTTTATAACTTAAAACTTTCCCTTCTCATACTAGATTTCGCCAGGGTCTAGCGCGACCGAATAGCAAGACTATTTTGCACGTTTGAGTTTCGCCCGAATTGTGTAAAAATCCAATAAACTGGCTGTTGTTGATGAATGAGAGGGCCGGCCAATGCTTGCCGTGTTTGTACAGTCAGTAAACATAAACAATTGGACTGCCGCAAAGTGTGAAAACATACATCGAACTCGTAAAATATTTCTATAGATTTTATAAAATTGCTGAAATGTGATAAATATTTGAAGATATGCGAATATAGCGGAAATAATAAGCAAACTACGATAACACTTTTTTTAATCAACTTCGAATAAGGCGATAGTCGAGTTATCACAACTGCTTGTCTATATATTTTAATTTCGCAGGGTGAGACTTCCCCATGCACTCTTTCGAAGAAACACACATGAACGTACGTAGCAGCCTTGTGGCGTTGGTATAGATTGTTGCATAATCCCAGCACAAAAGATGACGAGATAAATCTTTCTCAAGATTTGTTCACAAATGAAAACACGGACTCGAAAGTGAAAGTGCACGAGCTGCACTTTGCAAATGAGCTACTTGTACGTGATAGACTTTCCTTCAAAAATCTTTTGCAAAGTCGCCAAAGAAGCAAAAACAACGAAAAGCCATCAAAAACAGTCTTCGGTTATGATCAAGCATGGCTTGAGAAACTCACAAATTATCTCGATACGAGAGTAGAGAGTGTCGTTGCTTGGCGGATCTAAAACACAGGTCACGGGTCATTGTTTTACTGGAACAGCCTAAACCTTTACTAATACTAATCTTAAGCCTAAAAATTGTCTTAGTGTGTTTAGGCCTAAAACATTGTCTTATTGTAGCACTTAGGCCTAAGGCTGGCATTAGCAAGGGGGTTAGGGCTGTTACAGTATTGGTAAAGCAATGACCCGTGACCTGCGTTTTAGACCCGCCTGTCCTTGCTATATTCTTCAGTCAGAACAAATGCACAATCAACCCTGAAAAACTAAAATTACACTAAATTAAAAAGTATCGAACGAAATTAAACTAGTGAATAACAAATAAATTCTAAAGTAATTATTAGCGGTTTTCTGCCGCTCCATCACACCTTTTACAAATTAATTTGAACATTAATTGAAGAACTAGATGTGTCAGTAATCCACAGGTTGCTTATCACTTCTAATGAACTAACAGCGGCCGCAAGCTCAATGTGCATTATCAAAAAACCGAATTAACCACTGACAAAATGTAACACTTCAAAATGAGACAACCGCGGAACTCTTTTACTTCTAAACGTAATTTAACACCAGAAAATTAAACAAACCAGCAGTTATTGGTAGCACTTGATAGCGCCAAACTTTCGGAAGTAAGAAGAACAATTTATGTTCAGACCCGTGGACTGAAGACATCCGAGTATTCAGTACTGCCACAACTAGCCGAAGCCGAAGGCTGAGGCTGATAACCCTTACCGAGACCTCGATTATTCTGGATATCACAAAAACCGAATCTAATAACTGTTTTATTACACATTGAACGTGTTTTGAGTCGTGTTTTGGCCTCTTCACCGACGGCGAGCAGAACAAAAGCGCGCGAACTTGACATGATTACCCTTGGAAATCATGCACCGCGGTCATACATGACATGATTACGCATGACCTTGAATGTCCTTGACATGATTATTGAATAATCTGCAGTTATGACGTCACAGGCGCCGATTACAAAAATTCACTATACGCTTTCAGCCAATCATAAAAGAGATAGCGAGCTCAGTGTAAAACAATACCTTGAATGTTATGCTCGCAAAACGATTAAGGAAACGAAAAGCTCGTTGCAACAAAGGTCACACACATAGGAAAATGTAAAAAGACAAGAAAAATACTTTTGCTTACGGTGACTTGGGAGTTCAGTTTTTTCCTCGTGACAATCGCTGTCAAAAATCCGCGAAAGAATCTCGCAGCTAACACCATTTGATCACGCAACGGGACAACATCTTCGCGAAAACACGGCCACGATATGTGCATTGATCCTCGCTGATGTATGTCGGTCAGAATGGTACAATTTGCTCTAAAAAAATCAAAATTGTTATATATCTTAAGCGGGCGCGGATCCCAAGACTTACGGTCTCCGTCACCGATGAAATGGCTCCTGATTTTATGATTTAAGAGTTTCACAATGATATGTGGGCATGGCTGGTTATGAGTATTAGTGACTTACTGACCTGGTGCATTGGTTGATAATACTATCAACTACTATCAATGGATACTACAAATACGGTTTTACCTATCTTCTCTAACTCAGCAATACTCGTGTTTTTATTTTAATTTATTTTCTTTTATTTGTTTATTGCAATTCTCGTCCAAGTTATCACATCTATCAACTGCACGGTAAAGAGCTAAAGTCCTAAAGAGTTGATTGTGCAAGAAAAAAAATATAAAGATACATTACCTTTTAGAGTTTACTTTCGGTAATAATAATAATAATAATAATAATAATAATAATAATAATAATAACAATATTTATCCAGGGAACCCACTCGCCTTGGCGGTTTTCAGTGGGGCCCTGCAAATTATAATTTACAAAAATAAAAACTTAGTAACTTCTCGTTTAATTTCGTAGAACCAGCGAGACGAATCCTCACTGTGGTCTTGGGGAATGCGGAGTAGGTCGTTGGAAGCTTGTCATGAAGATCAACGGCTCAAAGGTTATTACATAACAGTGGCGGATCTAGGGTTGGGGCATGGGGCCCCGAATCCCGTTATTTTGGTTAGAAAAGAGGAAATGACAGAAGCAAGAAAAGCCAGCATTTGATCGCGCCGGCCGGCTGTTCTCTAAAATGAATTCTCAGTTTGAACGTATTATTATTGAATAATGTAACTAAAGTGTGTTGTGTAATTAACTTGTGTGAATTCTTGTCTCTCAGGAAACCTTTCATTATGATGCACAACTTTGGAAAAACAGCGAAACATTTAATATTGCAGGTGGAGAGACAATATTTGACACACAAGAGACCAAACTGCCGACCTACTGGGACACACCCTTCACAAAGATCTGTCTTGGAATGAGGATCCCTGGAGAGGACAAAATTAATTTTCTCGTCATAAACCAAGTAGCTGACTCTTTACACTCGCTGATTGCTCACGGGCAACATCGCCCCACCTCACTGAGGCGTGACAAGTGGAAGACGCTGATTGGTTTTCAGGCCTCTTTACAGCCCCATTGCAACATTGAAGGTTTTAATGCCATTTGCCCTTACGATAATCACTCCAAAGCAAGAATCGGTATTGTTGCCAACAATCAAAACGACTGCAACACCTGTGATTCCAGAATAGGGTTTGGTACTGGAGGAAAGCCTAGTAACTCCGATACCTGTGGAAACGTGGCAAAAATAGATAATGGATACCAATACATCAGGGCGATGGGTTATATTTTTATTCTATAAAACGCAAATTCAGTTTTTAACCCTAGGAAAACGGTAGTGGTTCCACAGCCTTTTAATGTACTCGCAAACCTCGTATTATGTTTCTGTAAAATTATAGTGAGAACTAGTGTAATCAACTTTCAAACACACCGGAAGCGACAGCTGTAGAAAACGTAAATAAAATCCGGACATCGTATATATGACTTAATATTTTACTACTAAAAATGCATTTTGTAACAGTTGAGCGACAAGAGGCGGTAACTCCCTAGTGCTTTAAATACGCGCACTTCAGATACCAAAACTGTACGCGAGAGACGCGCAACACAATAGCGACTTTAAGATTGAGGTTTTACTGTATTAGAGAGTTTTAGATCCGAGTTTACCGCAAACCTCTAACCGCGGTTTGCGGTTACCAGTTTGCAGTTCGACGTTTAAACATAATTCGATTTAGATTTAAAGAACCGGAAATGGAGCCATTCTAGGTTTTATTGTCCATTTAGAGGTAGCAGAAATATCAATCAATGAAAATAACAGAAATTTATGGTCACCATGGGTTATCTAGCAGCAAAGAGCTATAAATTCTTTCATTAGTTCTTCTTGCAAATTTACGGCCGCCATTTTCAGTGAATCAGAAGCCATGAATAGGACCTGTTTTCAAGATGCAATAGGATTTATCCAATTTAGCATTT
>Ga0126343_10000987_pt1 | contig 12479 bp, 6 predicted proteins | sample Cyp2metagenome_FD_92531 | JGI IMG/M metagenome (GOLD analysis project Ga0126343, IMG submission 92531) | Coral microbial communities from Lord Howe Island, Old Settlement Bay, Australia - Cyphastrea 2 metagenome | ecosystem: Host-associated > Invertebrates > Cnidaria > Coral ... | reverse complement strand
ATGATATCATGATTGAAATCGATAAAATCGATACACATCTCTCAGTATTTTGTGATTATCGATTTCGTTCGATTTTTTAAACTAATTAATCGATTATTATCGAGTAATATCGATTTTATCGATCTATCGATTAGCTTTCCGATCATCGATTTTGATCGATTTGTAACGCCCTGCAGGATCGACTCTATTTTGGTGAGGTTTGGTTAGTGAGATCTTTCACACGTGGATTCCAGACGATTTCAGGCATGGAATGGCCGTTTTTATGGATAAAAAACCCCAACAAGTGACAGATGTGACAACAGAAAGAGGTAAGAACCGTATTTTCTAGATGATCGACATTCATTTTCCACTGCTGCCCATAAGAAAAGGGCAAGTATTTCGATTTTATTCATGCCTCAACTTAGCACATCGATCCGAATGCGTACAAAATCGTTATTTTCGCCATATTCAAAATTTGAACATTTGGTTGGGTCGCCATCGAGGGCTATAAAGTTCCCGGATGTGACCGGGGATTCTACGCGACGTGTTCTTTTCATGTCCTTCTGGTGACGCGATCCACAGTGTTTTTGACCGAATATGAAAAAAATAATATGATACGATGAGAAACAGCACACTCAAAAACAGGTTTTCAAACAATGATCGAATTTTGGGCAAAGCAGTACGCGGATTGAAGCGGATTTCGTGATGTACTCGACGAGTGATTTTGATTTCTGGTTGAGGTGAACTTTTTTCAAAGTAAGGAAACTAGTGTCCAGGTCAGCGCTACCTCAAAGCTGACTATGTCCCTTTAACAAAATAATAACTACAACATGAGTGCGAGTGTGTGATAGCAAGTCTCCCGCCCAATTAGCTTTTCTCGACTGCTTTTTCACCTTTCTCTCATGAAGTCTTAGGCACGCCTTTTTCCAGCAAACCCATGAGTATTTGACTCTGTAGCTGTTGCAAGAAAAGCATTTGAAAATTTTGCTGTTCCTGCCTGCGCTGCTGTTCAGCCATGATCCTCAAGACATCCTGGTATTGTTGCTGGCTCTGTCTTTGCTGATCTATAAGCATTTGATGTTGGGCGGCTTTATTTTCTTGCTCTTTCTTCTTCAGTTCAATTTCCTCCTTCCGGATTTCTCTCTCGTTCTCGAACTTCTCTTTCAGGATTTGCACAGCTTCAGTAGTACTTCTTCCGTTTTTTCTTGTAGTAACTTCATCGCAACTTGTATCAGCATTCCTCTTTTTGGTTTGTTCCAGGCGCTCCATTGCTTTTAATCTACTTTCTTCTGCAGAGGCCTTATCATTTTCATTCTTCTTAGTAAGGGTATTTGAATTTTTTTTCCTTTTTAAATCAGCTGCCTGTTCTTTTTCCATGATTTCATACAATGCTACCTCTATTTCTGTTTCATCATCACTTGCAATGCCAGAACCTTGCTCTTCCTTTCTCATCTTTTCTTGGTATTTCGCAAGCAAAAGAGTAAGTCTGTCCCTCACAGAGAGCTTACTAACTTTGAATTTCGGTGAACTGATGCTATTTAAGCTTAGTACAATTTCACCCCAGATTTCCCCTCTCTTTTTTAAAAATCTAACATCTCTTTCGCTTCATGTTTTGCTTGAACTAGTTTCTCAAATCTTCCTGCAAGCGCACGTCTTCCCACCAAGGCACATCTCTCAAGCTTGCCATCTTGTTTTCTTAACCGCCTCGTCCCAGGGCGCCCTCCTTACTACATCTACTCTTCGTGCAAAGTATCCTGGTATACTATGATAGCGCTAGGCTCGTGCAAAAATTTAATCTTACTTTTGTTTTACTTTAATGGACTATGATAGCGCTAGGCTCAAGCAAAATTTTGTTTTACTTTTGTTTTTGTTTTTTGTTTTCATTGCACTTTTCTTTCCTTTTGAGTGCAGTTTTCATTTCACTTTTATTTCAGTCTATTTTAATTTCATTTTAATTTGATTTGATTTTTGATTTCAATTTAAGTTTATTTTCGCTTCATTTCATTTTTGCTTTTCAATGTATAAACGTTTGATTTAGTATTACTTGTCTTTTGCTTTACGTTTTCATTAAAAATCAGTTCATTTGAAAATATTTTTCGTAAAATCTTTGGCAAATTTCGAGTGATAGCCATAGGCCACCATAATGCAGATTTGCTTAAATTTGGTTTCGTTGTTAATGAAGACAAGTCCCTTTGGGAACCAGTTTATAATATAATCTAGCTAGGTACTGTATTGGACACTAATCAAGACTTTATTTCCGTCACCCTGAACATAGAATAACGAAGTTAAAGAGCAATATTGATTTTGTTCCCAAGGGAGGTTGTACCACTGTAAATGCGAGATCTCTGGCCGCTGTTGTAGGCCAGATTATATCATTCACGCCTTGTGTAGGTCATGTAACTAGGATCATGACAAGGTCGCTGTATGCTGTTGTAAATACCAAAGTGTCTTGGCATTCTACCGTTGAATTGTCTTAGCAAGCTTATGCAGAGTTAGTGTTTGGAACCAAAATGTGGATTCCCTCAATTGTCGCTCTGCTTGGGTAGTTCCGTGTATACCAGCAAAATTTGTTTCTTCCAATGCGTCAGATCATGCCTGTGAATTTCACGTGCGATGAAGTGGATTCCTAGAAGTTCAAATTCTGAGGTGGACCACTTAAGTAGGATTGTTGACTTTGATGATTATATGACGTTGTTTTCTATATGCTAGATTTTCGATAGATTCGCATGTAGTTATAATGCGAAGCTTTCCCGTTTCAATTCCAGATTCTATCAACCAGGGACTGAAGCTGTTGATGCTTTCTTACAAAACTGGCATTTTGAGAACAACTGGATTCTCCCTCCAGTTTCGCAGATTGCCAGGATTATTGCTCATTTGAGAGTGTAAAGCTGAGGGGACACTTGTTATTCCTTTGTGGAAGTCTTCGTACTTTTGGCCGTTGCTGTGTGACGACGGTAAACATTTGAGCACGTTTGTTCACGATTGGGTTGTGCTTCCGAAATTCAAGCATCTCTTTGTGAGAGGAAACGCTAAGAATGACTTGTTTGGGGCAAGACAGTTGTCCTTCATAGTTGTCGCTCTGCACACTAGTTTCAAGTTGCCAGAGAGGATTTCTCTATCAGGCTTTTGCACTGATGACAGTGGCTGTTGCCCTAAGTTAATCTCGAACCCAGATCTCCCACGACCAGGCGGAAGGGAGATCTGGTAAAGTTCGATTTCGAGCATGCGTGATGGCAGCAAGGCCCGATATACGGGCCTTGCTATTACTGCGCATGTATAAATAAGTCGTTGTGAATTTGCTTGAAACAGTAGTATTTTGTCGATGTTCTTCGGTCGAGAGGAAAGGAACGAATTAAAATAACTCCGAAGCAGAAAGAGGCGCAACAGAAGATTGTTTTGGACGGCCAAGAATGTTTCATAGTTCTACCGACAGGATACGGTAAATCACTGATTTATTTCTATCTTCTCTGTTTGACCGTGTCGCGAAGGACAGTTCGAAGGAAAAATCGATTGTGATCGCGTAGTCTTCCCGCTAAATGCACTGATCGACGATCAAATAAATTAACTTAACACACTTGGAGTCTGTTGTGCTAGTTTGAGTCTTTGTGGAGAAGAAGCCGATGGCAGATTTGAAGAAACTTCCAGCTGATATTTACTCACCCTGAGGTAGCGGTAAACAACAGGCACTGTAAAGACATCAGAGATATTTCTGTCAAATTACTGTCGTAGAAATGTTGTGGTAGTGGTAGTAGATGAGGTGCATTGCATCATAGAATGGTAATGTTTGCCAATCTTTTTTTTATATATATGCATCAGCCCGGCCGTTTTATCTTGTAATACGGGCATTCTGGTTAGATCCTCTTCAACTCTAGAGATTTCCCAGCGTCATTTAAAAAGTTATTATTTTCTTTTAGCCGTTCCACCACACAATCGGCACTTATTTTCAAATATATCTCACGGCATTTTGCCTTACCTCCATGGCCCGATGGCCCCCTATGAATGATATCCCGAAACTTACCGCGAGAATCGGGATCATTACAATAAGCCAATCACGGTTAAGGTATTATCAGGGCATCCTTCTTCACAGTAGCCAATAAAAAGTGGCCTAGTATCGAACTTTCCCGGATCTCACATTTCAGCGTCAAACAGAGTGAGATTTGGGTTCGAGATTAGCCCTATGTGTCACTAGCGCTAGGGTCTTTTGCACCCCTTGGTTGGAGTTTGTTGTTACTGCTGGTTGGAGTTCATTTTGTCATTATCTGTTTGCACGCTGTTATATATCTATTTTTTTGTTTTTTTTTTCTCCTTAGAAGTGGCTTGTTTTTCGTTTTGTAGAATTGAATTTACCCAAAAAAGTTGTTCTTGCTACTTCTGATTTTTGTGTCTGTTTTGTGTCTCTTATATAAACGTTCAGAATGGCCTATGGAGAGAAACCTGGGCTTTAAAGGATCGACTTACAGTCCCTTAGCGCCAGGCTTCAGACGACTATTTTGTCAGCGAGGGCTCCTGCGACGGTTCACATGTATGACAGCGTTCAGGAGATGGAAAGAATTTGCTTTAAGCAAGCATGGACTTTGTTACTCTCCAGCTAATCCTATGTACGTAGCTGTTTTTTACAATTTGTTTTAGAGTCTACTAGATCGAGCAGTTCTGTGGACACCGCGTTTTATAGTATTAAGTGAGCACTCGAATCAGCTGGTCTTGTATCCCCTACGGATAATCCCTTACTTAATAGGGTGCGGGAGGCAGCTAAAAGAATTTTAGAAGCTAAAAGGTGTCATAGGAAAGAACCCTTATCTACGTATTGAAGTTATCAAAGATATTATTTCTGCCGCTGATTTATCTAATACTCTTCAGTTGAGGAATATTTGTCTTTATGTTCTTTGTTATGCGGGGTTTTTTAGATCGAAAGAGGTCGTCAGTATTCGAAGAAGCCATATTACGTTTCATGAACGCTCAGTATATTGACAATCAAGGTTGAAAAGAGCAAAACTGATCAGCTTAGTCAAGGAGATGAGGTTATTATTGCACAAAGTGGTGGTAGCGCTTGTCCAGTTTCTGTATCTATTCTTCGAGATTATAAGTTATCTAGGTTAAACATCGATCCTCATTCGGACGAGTTAACGTTCAGACAGTTGGTCAAAACCAAGTCATCCTGTAAGTTGGTCAACAAAGATAAACCTATTAGCTATACTACCGAGTTTGGGGACCATTTGTCTTAGAGTTTGCGCTCTGTGGTACCTGATCCTTCTGTTTATGGCACTCATTCATTTAGGTCAGGGGGAGCTACCAAAGCTGCCAATAGTGGCGTGGACGAGCGTGTTTTTTTAGAGATACGGACGGTGGAGGAGTATTTCAGCCAAGGATGGATATATAAAGGGCAACATCACTTCTAGGATTTCAGTCTCTAAGTCTTCAGGAGTTTAGCTTCGAGCGTCCATTTGAGTCGCTACGAATTAGCCTGAAATAAAATATTTCTGCGGCTGCAGACGCATTTTATTTCAGTCCCAATGATGCAGCTGCATCATGGGTAATTGCGTGTGAGTATTAAAGCGTGGAATTGCACGTGGGCAATCATTGTAGGCCGACACCACTCATCTTTTTGTTGTTGTTTTTTTGTCACGATCCCTTGTCACAACTCACTGTCAATGCGTCATCACACATCAAGTTGATGCATTCAAGGATAGATTCCCCACGATTTGACAGTACTTTAAGAACAAGAAGATCTTTCGATCTTACAACCGCGCTTTTAAAAAAATTATGAGGCTGGATTGATGAGGAATAGATTTTATTTCTGCCTATGTAGTAGCGCAGTGCACATTTCAGAGCAGTCCTTGATGATTCCTTGATTACTGTAGACACCACATCACTTGAACAAAGGGCTAGCAACGAAGTCATACGAGTCACAAAATTAAAGAATTGCGTTATCCAGGGATGTTTTTAGTACAGTTTTTGATCAGGATCATTTGCGGTTCAATATGGCAATCACTTCCGGTCTGGGATCACACGCACGCACACACAAAAAAAACCCACGGGTAGGCTATGAACCAAGCTCGGCCCGTGGCCGCGCGGCCAAATAAAGGTTAATGTAAGCCTTGGAACGCGCAGATAGATGAATCACGGCGTTAAAATATGTCACTATCAACAGATACGCTTGTTGAAATGAATATCTCGTGCTTTGAGACTAATAATAGTAGAACATGATCCAGTGGATTTCATTTTCAAATGGCTCTTCTTGTTGTAAAAATACGAAATCAAAGGCAGCTAATAAATATGTATGCATTAGTGTCAAATGGCCATATTTGGAGGGGGTCCCCCTAGCTTGAAGGGAATAACGTATTTTGACCTAAGTTTTTGCATGATCATTTCTTTGCACACGGCAGCTGAGCCCGCAGTACGATCGGCTGTCAAAATTTTGGTGTCCTAACGAAACGACACGATAATAGCCTTTTTCTTCGCAGCTAACAAAAATAAAAACAGTGCGCAAGTTCCTTTGGCCTCTACTAGTAGTTAACTTGAGTATTCTGGGTTTAATTTGTCGAGAAACAGTATCTTTTGTTCAACATAACACAACTATTATCCTACTTGGCGATACTCGACGAACTACGAGCGAGTTGCATGCCGAGCGCCGGCGACCCATTTTTGGCGCCAAAATAGATACTTAGAAACGCAACATTTTTCAAATTTTTCACTTTTTGCCAACTAGTTTTAATTTTTGAAATTGTAAATCCCTTTTCGTGGATATTTAATGCCATCTCCAGTGAGAAAAGTTGCCTGATTTCAATGCCTTTCCTGAGTTGTTAACTTTACATCAGGACACTAGAATTTTTCCCGCTTGCTGAATCGTGATTGGTCAATTCAAATTTCCCGCGCGCCAGCTGTATGCAAGGCTTACTCACCAAACCCAATATTTGTGACAAGTTTGAGCGAAATCGGTGATTTGAGCTGTATCACCCCCTGCTTGGTTTTCTCACGGACACACTTATAATCTGTCAAAATAATCATTTCCGGCTGTCATCTTATGCATCACAGATCACAACGGCGAGATCGATCCAGTTTCGTCCATGTTTGTAATGGTTTCCGAGAATATTCGCATAAGTTGCCTCTAAAATTGTCATACAGAGTGTGGAAAGTGTGTTCCCACAGTGCCGCTGTTTTTTTGAAACTTCGAACCTGAAAGAGTTTCAATTTCTCGTGTTTTGTGTGAAAAACCTGTTATTCTCGTGGAATTATTTTTCAAGTTGAGAATTGTAGTCATTTAACGCTTTTTAAGAAAATTACGGCCATTTATTGGCATTTTTGAACTGTCTTTGAAGAGGGTTTAGATAAAGTTTTGAACGAGTAGTAGATTTGTACTAAAACAAAATTAACATGATGATGTAAAGGACCGCAAACGAGAATGCTGCCTGTTACATAGGATCTATAAACTAGCGTATCTAAAAGATAGTAATGCTGCCGCACATTCTGTTGATAGTGACATATTTCAGAGCAGTGATTCATCTATCTGCGCGTTGCAAGACTTAACATTAACCTTTATTTCTTAAAGCACTGTCAAATCACGGGGAATCTGCCCTTGTATGCATAAACTTCATGTGTGATGACACATCGATGGCGAGTTGTGACAAGGGATCGTGACAAAAAATCACACTATAATCTGAATTATGATTCACATCAACCTTTCTTTCACCAGATCGCGAAAATCGAAAGATGTGTCAAGTACGCTTCATTGCGACGTGTGAATATGCATTAATTTACACATTCCGTTTGTAGTGACATATTTTACGTAGTGATTTATCTACAACTTCATAATGACGCATTGATGGCGAGGTGTGAAAAGCAATCGTGACAAAAATAGCACATAGTGCTCTGAATTATGTTTGGACACACAAGGCTACACATCAATCAGCCCTTTCCCAGATAGCGAAAATCGAAAGATGTGAAATCTGTAGGAGCAGACATTTAACTTATAACTGCACTGATACGCATTAATAATGAGACACTATGCCGAGGACGCGTTCATCGCGATGAGTGAAAATGCTAAAGTTTTAGCTTAAATTCATATTTGGATGAAAGGACTAGACCGTAGCGTATATGAAATCAGCATGCTTTATGATTTTCGTTTGTTTGAATTACTCTGCAAGCCAGACTACAAGCTTTAGTAACGATGATTTCTCTTCATTTAACACATTCGATCACGGGAGACAGCTAAGAAATGAATTACTTGCTTTAAAATTAAGATCTCACAATTTGTCGCCCAGATGTTTCAAGCAGGAGCTGTTACAGAATGTGCCGCAGCATTACTATCTTTTAGATACCCTAGTTTTAGAGGTAAACCAGAGCAAAACATCACCACTAAAATCCACGCGAAAAGGGACGACGGCGCGGTGGTGTGGCATCCGTCGTCAAATCCTCAGGTTCTTTGTGGCGCAATGCACTCTGGTTTTAAGTGGCGCAGTGCAGTCTGGGTAAATGCAATGCATTCTGGTAAAAAGTGATCAATTCGAGAATTCGTCTTCCCTTCTATATATTTTTCTTAAATCCTGTTTATATTGCTGCTCGCTCGCTACGCTCGCTGCGCAGCAACAAATCTGATCAGCCAAAAATAGAAATAATAGCTGATAATTATGCAAGGCTGATACTACGTAAAAAAAGCTTACGGGGCAACGACATGATAGAGTCCAAACTGAAAGCCAAGAATTGCCACCGTGGAGAGCTGTTTCGACCTTCTTGGGTCTCGTCAGCATGGTGTAGCATGCTATGAAGTAATCAGCTGGTCGACTGATATTCACAAACCCACTAAATGCAGATGGTGATGACCTCAAATGAAACTCAAATCCAAATCTTTGCTAGTAAGCCACTTTCGATATATTAAATTCAGCTTGACATAAAGAAAGGAAATTGAATGCACATGTTTATTCATTTCTTTTGTTTGTGTCCTCCAGACCTCACTATGCAAGCTGAATTTTAATGTATCGAAAGTGGTCTATTGGCCGATATCACATGCAAAACGCGTGATAAGAGACAATGGGAAAAATCCAGAATATCGTGTCGTTGCAGCGATAAGGAAACTGCGGACAGACACAAACTATCCCGCAGGAAAATCATGGCCAAACCATGTTAAAAATGAGTAGCATATCGGATCTGAGAAGAGCTATGGCCCCAAAAATACAAGGCAGTGTAACATGATGATGCAAAGGACCGCAAACGAAAATGCTGTCTGTCACGTAGGATCTGTAAACAGATCTGATCAACCAAAAATAGACATAATAGCAGACAATGATGCAAGGCTGATACTACGTAAAAATGCTTAACGGGGCAACGACATGATAGAGTCCAAACTAAAAGCCAAGAATTGCAACCGTGGACAGCTGTTTACGTTTCGACCTTTTTGGGTCTCTTTTTTGGGTAAAGGTCTATTAATCATAATAGCAGAATAGGCAATTTTTTTTTCTGCAAATAAGCGTCTTCAGCATAATTAAAAGCATGGTTGCGATGAAACAAAGACTTTTCTGGGCCTTGAATAATTTTGCAATGACCCGAAGGATTCATCGCCCTATTGATGACCTCCTGTGGCGTTATTTTATGGACTTCTACCAGCATCATTAACACGAGCGAAGCAACAGCCACGCCGTATAAACAAAATGAAGGTCGCTTCTTGGCATTCACGAAGTGTCTATGCAAAGGCTCTCGCCAAGATTCAGGTCACAGCAATTTTTCATACGCAAGAAGCTTTTTCCACAAATTTATAGAGATTTGCATGGAGACGGCATGTTGGTGCCTATCTGGATGGGCACCAACATGGAGTTTTGCTTTATCTCCCGAAGTACTCAAAAACAATAAAATAATACTTTTTCCAACACAAGTACTGTTCAGATAGCCAAATTCCCCGAAGTAAGTCCGAAATAAGTCACTTTTTGACCAACTCGGCCGTCATGAACATGTCGCGTCACGCAAAAGCTTAGAAATTCAAGAGTTATCTATCAACAAACCAAGTACCCATTCGGAACCAAAAATTTGTACGGATATTAGTTTTCAGCTGCTCTTACACTTCACTAAAAAGTACAACAGGTACCGGAGGATCAGTAATTTTGCATTATGAATTTTAGTGACGTCACTAGAAACACGAGTGGAAGTTTGGGAGAACGAGAGATGCTGTCGGAGAAGATGAGCCGCAGGCGAGTGTTTCCACAGCTTTTTTGGGTGTTTCTATAACTCGATAGAAACACGGATTACGTGTTTTCTATTTCTTTTAGAAAACATCGCGACGAAGTAGAGGAAAACAACTATTAAAATGTATATTCTCTTTGCTCGCGCCATCATTACGTCAACAGCGCCTACTGGTTCTGCGGTCTCTATCGAGTTATAGAAAGATGACTTTTAACCAATCAGCGCGCGTAATTTCTTAGGACTGTTTCATGCAAATAAGCGTCTTCATCCTTCTGACAGACGAGACTTCATCATTATAATAACATGGTTGCGATGAAACAAAGATTTCTCTGGGCGTTGAATCCCTTTGAAATGACCCGAAAGATTCAATTCGTCGCCCTATTGATAGGCTCCTCAGGCGTTATTTTATGGATTTCTACCAACATCATTAACAAGAGCGAAGCAAAAGCCTCGCCGCATAACCTCGCTGAAAAAGCAACACGATATCGTAATGGCACTTCCAAGGCAAATTCTACACCATCGATCAAGGTGTTCGTAAGGATGGCGGGCAAACTTAAACAACACAGGACTCGTTTTTTCTGCGATTTTTTCAGGACTGCTGTTCTTTTCTGGCCCGCATCGTTCGGGAAGACAGTCGAAGTTCTTGATAACGAATCGGAGCAGGATCATTTTTTTGCCAATAACTTAACGAGTCAAGTCAAACGACACTTTCCAAATCACAAACTTGAGGTGGCCTTCCAGTCGTTACCCAAAGATGCGAGTGTTTTACAGTTCCAGGGCGCTCAAAAAACTTTGGGTTAGACCCGGCAACTCTGGAGCAGTTTCTTTATTGATCTTTACACAAACGACCACATTATAGCGTGGATGGACACCGATGTCGCATTTCTGGCCCGGTAATAGGTCCATGATAACCGCCTGTCACGAATATAGAGCTCTTACAACCTCACTCATATCTCAATTCCTGTAGTTCCATAGTGGCTTATGTTTCTGAAGTTCTTGTGGTAGCTGTAGTTGCTGTAGTTCTTGTAGTAGCTGTAGTTCTTTTAGTTCTTTTAGTGGCTGTGGTTCTTGTAGTTCGTGTAGTAGCCGTAGTTCGTGTAGTTGTTCGTGTAGTTCTTGTAGTATCCGTAGTTCGTGTAGTTCTTGTAGTAGCCGTAGTTCGTGTAGTTCTTGTGGTAACTGTAGTTCCTGTAGTTCTTGTAATTGTAGTAGCTGTAGTTCTTTTAGTTCTTGTAGTGGCTGTAGTTCTTGTAGTTCGTGTAGTAGCTGTAGTTCGTTTAGTTCTTGTAGTAGCCGTAGTTCGTGTAGTTATTGTAGTACCTGTAGTTCGTGTATTTCTTGTAGTAGCTGTAGTTCCTGTAGTTTTTGTAGTAGCTGTAGTTCTGCAGTTCTTGTAGTACCTGTAGTTCCTGTAGTTCTGTAATTCGTGTAGTTTTTGTAGTAGCTGTAGTTTCCGTAGTTCTGTAGTTTTTGGATTACCTGTAGTTCTTGTAGTGGCTGTAGTTCTGTGGTTCTTTTAGTAGCTGTAGTTCCTGTAGTTCTGTAGTTCTTGTAGTAGCTGTAGTTCCTGTAGCTCGTGTAGTAGCTGTAGTTCGAGTAGTTCTTGTAGTAGCTGTAGTTGCTGTAGTTCTTGTAGTAGCCATAGTTCATGTAGTTCTTGTAGTAGCTGCAGTTCCTGTAGTTCTTGTAGTAGCTGTAGTTCTTGTAGTTCGTGTAGTAGCTGTAGTTCGTGTAGTTCTTGTAGTATCTGTAGTTCCTGTAGTTATTGTAGTAGCTGTAGTAGCTGTAGTAGCTGTAGTTCTTGTAGTAGCTGTAGTTCGTGTAGTTATTGTAGTACCTGTAGTTCGTGTAGTTTTTGTAGTAGCTGTAGTAGCTGTAGTTCGTGTAGTAGCTGTAGTAGCTGTAGTTCGTGTAGTAGTTGTAGTTCTCGTAGTTTTTGTAGTAGGTGTAGCCCTTGTAGTAGCTGTACTATTTGTAGTTCTTGTAGTAGCTGTAGTTCCTGTAGTAGCTGTAGTTCTTGTATAGTAGCTGTAGTTCCTGTAGTTCTGTGGTTCTGTAGTTCTGGAGTTCTTGTAGTAGCTGTAGTTCATGTAGTTATGTAGTTATGTAGTTCTCGTAGTAGCTGTAGTTCCTGTAGTTCTGTAGTTCTGTAGTTCTTGTAGTAGCTGTAGTTCCTGTAGTTCTGTAGTTCTGTAGTTCTGTAGTTCAGTAGTTCTGCAGTTCTGTAGTTCTGTAGTTCTGTAGTTCTGTAGTTCTGTAGTTCTGTAGTTCTGTAGTTCTGTAGTTCTGTAGTTCTGTAGTTCTGTAGTTCTGTAGTTCTGTAGTTCTGTAGT
>Ga0126343_10000986_pt1 | contig 12483 bp, 7 predicted proteins | sample Cyp2metagenome_FD_92531 | JGI IMG/M metagenome (GOLD analysis project Ga0126343, IMG submission 92531) | Coral microbial communities from Lord Howe Island, Old Settlement Bay, Australia - Cyphastrea 2 metagenome | ecosystem: Host-associated > Invertebrates > Cnidaria > Coral ... | reverse complement strand
GAGCTTAGTTTGAGGGAATTCTCTTACGTTTTGTACGCGCACGCGCTAATGTGCGCGCGCTAATGACGCTAAAATCGTGCGCAGTAGGGATGCGCAATGCAATACCAAGGAATCACCTTAAAGCTCACACGCCGCTCCCAGAGGACTAGCAAAGCCCGCTGGGAAAAGGTGAAGTGAGCGCAATAAAGAAAACGGTTGGCAATGAACTTGGCCAGATCTCAAAAAAGATCTCAACAATTTTTGCTTTGCAAAGGGTAATCCTTATTTATTCAAACGACAGCTAATCCACTGATTGAATGGAGTGGTCTTCCGGTGAGCAGTAAATATTGGTTAAATTAAATGATTATCGTTGCCAGGTATCGATGAGGTTCCCGTAACAGAACGACATTGCTTGTGCATCAGATCCAAGGTTGGAGTCTACTGGAAGGACGTTCTGCGGGACCTGTCTATGGCCGAGATGGCCATTAGAAATTTGGAAGAGGACTACAAGCACTGTGAAGTTGCTGAAAAGTGCTACCAGGGGCTTTTAAAATGGAAAGAAAATCTTGGCCCTCAGGAAGCAACGGTTAAAAACTTGTGTCGCGCTATGCAGAACGTGGGCTGCTCAGAGGCACTGGAAGCGTTGCAGAATATGTCACATGAGAGTGACGGTTGAATTCAAAATATATCCGAGAGACGATAATTACTTAGATCATTTTCTGCTGACAGAACCTAGAGCTATTAGACGTTGAGTATGTTTCATAGTTTCGGAAGGTTTCTGTTTTACTTTAGCAGGAATTTCGTTGATTAGAGTTACAATCGCTTGACTGTTATCTGTCTGGAAATTGCATTCAATGTTGTTTGGGAGCTAGGGAATGAAAGTGCATAACCTAAGTAATATCACTGGTTAAGGTAGAGCACAGGCTCCTTAGTAAAAAAGCCCAGAATAACATGCCAGTCAGTGCAAGAGGGTTTAAAGAGCTTAGAACTAGGACATGGCTGTGTAACATTTACCCGAAATGTCTGTAGTTTTGCCATAAAAATCAACAATTTATTTGTAATTCGATAAAACGGACAATGAAGTCTAATAGGTCACTTTGCTAAGTTCAATATGTCCTAGTTCCATCCGCTGGTAGATCAAGAAGTGATCACTAGGCCGAAAATGACCTTAAAAAAATGGCGTGTTGACTCGCGATGTTACAACTGGAAAATAATAGTGGAAATATGTAGCAAATGAAGAGATTTTCTACAGTTTCTTGGAATAAGATGTTAGGATGACATTTCGCCTGAGCGTACTCGATGAGAAACACGTATTTATAGTTAAACGCTAGTTGTCAATTAACTGACCTATACTAAATATTAAACATTAAATATTAATTAAAACGACTTTAAAGATTCTCTCCTTGTTGTTGTTGTTGTTGTTTTTTTTTTCGGAAGGAAAACAGCTCAGACTGTGATAATCTGTAAGTTATCAGGATAGTATAGTTTTCTGATGTGTCTCGAAATTCGAAAGCCTTAATTGTAGCTAGACGTCCGTCAGTGTTTCTTAGAACGAGTTCACTGACGATATGATCACGTTGTTTAAATGCTACTCACAAATACTCTTGTAGCGTTTAGTTGGGGAGGTAGAACTTGACCCTAAATTTCACATACTAAAAGTTGCCAATGTGGCGCTGTAACGCGATCGATATATCTGTTTAAGTCTTTAATAACATACATGAAAAAAATTACTCAATTCTGATTGGCTGATAGCAGTGCAGTTCAAGTGTAACATCAGTGCAAAAAGTGTAACACCGGTCCAAATTACATATCAAAATTCTAGATTATAATTGGCTGAAAGACAATAGGATATTTTTTAAACCAATAATATCACGTAAAATTATGAGAAACTTTGAAAAAAGTTTTTTTCGAGTGAGAGAAATTAAAATGGCTGCATCAAATGAAGAAAGATTAACGCTGGCCACTGATGATACAATGAAAGAACTGCGAAATGGTGCAAAAAATGTCAACACCAGCAGAAGGAATAACTTCAATCCACAACTGACAGTATCCAGAAAATTTCCTGGCAGCCAGCAACAGCCGCTTTCCTCTTCAGCTTAATTTCTTTAACCGCCGAGAGCGCGAATGCAATTGCAACCGATTTCGATGCCCAATTCATCAGCGTTTGGATTAAACCAAAGTTCCACATCGCTCAATCCCACAATGATGAGAGCTCAAGAGCAAAATCTGTCGAAGACTTTCAACCACTGCCAGGTTTCATTCAACTTCAAGAGCTGCAAGTCTTCAAGACAACCCACTCCAAGTGTAAAGCCCATTAAGCGTCGTCGCGTCCATGTAATCGAGAGCGATTCAGACTCCGGTTAAACGATGAGTTTTGCAATACTTTTTGTATTATTTTGGCTTGAGATTCCTTACAACTTTCTTGTAAATCTTATTGAAAAATTGAAAACGTTCTTTGACAACTCCATGTGCAAATATTTTAAGTGAAGGGCGTAGAGTTCATGGTATTATCAGCTGATCTTCATCAGGCAACCAGTAAATAAATTATCAAATTCGAGTCAAATGCTAGCTTCCTGTCTACAATTAGATCTTCCGGCACTTCCTCTACGCAAATTTCTTCATGGTTATATTATTAATAAGTAATCATACGGTTTTTCTCGTTCAATTTGGAATTAATTTGTACTTGTGAGTTTTTCAAAAAACCGAAATTGCACTCGCCGAAGCGGCTCGTACAATTTCAGCTTTTTGAAAAACTCACAAGTGCAAATTAATTCCAAATTGAACTCGAAACCGTATAATTGCCTATACGAATCGAATAGTAGTAAGTCCCAGATTTTCTCAATTTCTGTATTGTTTCTGGTTTGTTAAATAGTTGGGAGATATCAGTACAGCATGTCTCAATACAGGGCTTTTGAATTACAAATGGCATTAAAAAACTGTATAACCACAGCAACAAACTGATGAGAGTGCCGGATCTTAAGTAGACCTGGATCACTAGGAATTTTAGAGTACAAAGTATAGACGCACACTGATCCAAACGGCAGATATGACCAAAATAAAATGAAAGGGTAAAAAGGACTAAATTATTTTAAACAAACTTGCCCTATATTTCGGTTTGCAATACAAACCTTCCTCAGGGGCTGAGTGGAAGAAAATGTGTGGAAAGAAAACCATTACAAATAAAAATTTAAATAAAAATACAAGACAATGATTGGTAGGCGATAAGTAACTAAGTGTCAGATGTGTCACAATCGTGTCTCATCTCCTCTGTTAATGCCAAACGGGTGCAATGTTTTGGCTTTGGTTCTTAAATGAGCCTCCCTAGCCTTTCTTATTGAGTCACGTTAGCTACGTATGAGCTCAATGGCGATTAAGCGGACGTCGTTGATGCAAGGCCAGCTTGATTGAAGTGTAGTGATACTGTTGTAGTGGTGCTGAGTCGTTGGTGATAAACGATAGAACGCCGGTGTTCCCCAAAGCGTTCACTGAGTTAACGCTTCGTCTCTCCGATGTATTGAAGGAAGACAAGTTTTTAGGTAAAAGCTTGGATAATTAAAAAAACTCACCACTTTGCATCTCGAGCCCCTTGATATACTGCGCCGGGATGTCCTGGAAGGGTAAAGCGAAGGTGACTCCCGCAGCGCGCGTGGCGCTCTCCGTGGCAGGCACGAATGAAGGTGGCCTATATGCACTTTCTGTGCGCTTCGCGGCTCGGTAAATATCCACTACCAGCCACCTCCACTTCGGTGAATAGTTGTTAACTATTCATTTTGAATTAGCTGCGGTTTATCAGCACTGGAGATCCATAGTTTGATTGCTATTCTGTCTTTTATGCTTCAAGACGCGACACTTAAATCCATAACAACAAGAGAAATATCATTTAAAGTACTCTAAAAGATTCTCACATGTCCTTATCAATTATTGCCTTAAGAAACTTTCTCGACGACTGTCTTGTCTGGACACCTTGACAGTGCTATCTGGAAGAGAAATTCTCTCTTCCCCAAACGCGTTACACTACATATCGCCAGAGGAAAGCTGCGAAGATGAGGCCTGCCAAGCAGAACAAAGGAGTGGGCTGAGACCCAAAAAAAAAATTCAGATGGCCGTCATGGGTGAAGGCAAACTGAGGAACATTAAAGCAAAACTGGAAGAGGCGTATTTTGCCGGACTAACAGAGAAACAACGTCGCACAAGTGCATGTGTCAACCGGACTGAATAAGAATCGTCGTGCGTACACTAACTTAACGACAGTCCGCAGCGACTAGACTAGACTAGACTTTTTCCATACGCATGTTATGTTCAAATTACGAAGACGAGGAGCAAATATGTATGTGGAACGATTGAAGAGAAGGAAAATAAAATAAATGGATTCGTTGACGCTGTGAGGAAAATATCGCTCTTTTATTTGTGTGATTGTGTGGGTCCTATATAGGTTATGAGTTAAAAAAAATATAACACAATCGCAACACATTTATACTACCTGTCCTGTAGTGACAAAGGAAGATCAGGGATAACGAGTGCTGAAAGAGCCCGGTAAAAAGCAAAGAGCAGGGAAAAAAACGTTTTTTTCCGGAACGAAACGTCAACGGAAACAAGGCAAAAAACGTGTTTCCGAGGCATAACCTTGTATTTCCGTGAACGTTTAGGTCTGATTCCGTCGATGGAAATGTCAAAAATTCAGATTTCCTCAACGCTCCCACGTGTTTCTGCATATGTTAACACGAAGTTGCGCTTATGGAATCACATATTTTCTTCAGCTGAAACCTGACGAAAACATGGAAAAAGGTGGTCCGGTTCCGTCTTAACCACAGCAACGGAAACATGAGTAAACGTCATCAAACTGCTGGCGGGAACACGTGTTAGCCGTCGTGTTTCCCCAACGGCTTGACATATTTCTACCTCGTTTCCGTCTACGGATTCTTGATAGTTCGTCCTGTGGAACCTCAACGACTGGCCGGTAAAATTAGAAAGAGACTACTGCATACCGTAAATGCTCAACACTCGTAGCTAGAGCCCGACCTAGGATCTTTAAGATCGTCTTGTTCGAAGTTATTCCAGTCATTCTTATTCCGGTTTGATCCCAAACGAACGCACCCTAATTAAAAGCATAAACCAAAATGAGGCGATGGAATATGAGACAAGCTTCAAATGAAGTCACATAGCTATGACTGGCATCTAGACTCACACTTCTGTTTCCGGATGTGGTTGTGATTTCGGATTGCGGCAAAAATATTGGCGGATCAACGGATTTGGTGAAAAAAAAATGCACAGATCATTGTGATTGGTTCTTTCTCTTTAAGGGGTAGGTATTATGGGAAGGGAAAGCCCTTTAATAAAAAAAAAAAAAATTCGCAAACTTTTGAAATCGTAAGCTTCGTGAGGCCCACTTGCCAGCACAAAATTTGATTTATTGCAAAGAACAGAACTGGCTGGGTTTGCCGCTGACGAAAAAAATCTTGTCGACTATTTGTAAATCTGTCGCTTCCATTTCGGCTAAGTGCATTGCTTATTTCACGAGTCAAAACCATTTAGCGACTTCCAAGTTCTTGAAAGGCAGCTTAGCTCTTACTTTGAAGAGTTAGAAAGATCCTTCTTGAAATTTTCTCTGAAAACAAGTAAGTGCAAGGACTGAATCTTTTTTTTTGCCCTGTCATGTGTCCTGGTTTGGTAAGCCTTTTATCGATCCATTTAATAACATTCGTTTCGAATTATAGCCGTGAAATATTTCACAGTAGATCACATATGTTATTGATGTTGTTCTATAGCGACCACTTGTGACTACTATGAGTGTCAACACCTTGAGGACGTGTATTATGTTTGTACTGTCAACGGTGGTTCAGAGGCAAGCTATAAAAGTTTGTGGAGGTATGTTCAAAAGATAGGTATCTGGCCAGCATCTTTGGTCATTGGTTTGTGTTCTCCCATTTAATCACATTAGCAAAATGTCAAGATGGCCAGAATGAAACGGCAACACTGGGACAAACAGGCAGTGTTGTGCCTTGTTTCCCCTCGCGGCATAAATATGGGCTCAGTTGACCAAAGTCGTTAGTTGCAGGTGGCTAGATATTGGCCACTGTCTATTTTTGTTTGAAGTGTTTTAAGACAGAGGCGGAGTCCAGGTGGACAAGCACGCAAAAAAAAAAGAACGAGGTCATTATAAATATCCATCCATCTTGACGGTCGGAACAATTTTGATCATTAAAAAAGTTACCATGTGAAAAAAAGCAGACAATTTTCTTTCAAGGAGCAGCGAGTGCCCGCACGGGTAGCCGATAGCAGTGCAAGATTCAGTTCATTTCGAACGGTCAATATGATTGCTCAGTTTTTTTTCCCAAATAAGGTACACTGGATTTCACTCTGGGTGTCAAAAACACTAATAAATATTATTTTAACGTTGTGAGGTTGGTTTTTTGCCCGTGTCCTGCAAAAACGTCGTCAATATAATACATCCGCCTCAAATTCCTTGGTACAGATAATTGTGCTATTCCCATTCAATATTCGCAATTTAGATTGTTGTAACTTCTCGATCAAGAGCTTATGCTAATATGGTAATATTGTAAACAGCTAAAACCTTATTTAACTGAATTGTTCTGGATGAATTGTGTTTTTCATTCTACTAAACAAATAAAGAAGCCTCGACTATGCTCTGTTCTGTTGTAAAGCACTTAGAAAGCGCTAGAGAACGAAAGAAGTGTAGACGAAAACACAAAACGTATTTGAGCGGTTTCCATACTTCCTTGTTGACATAAACAGCATAGGCAGCTCGTGTTTTCACACGTTTTCTGATGAGCAGGGATCCCACGTGGGTGAAAGCGCTCACCTTCAACCAATGTGGCCAGAGTACAATTCTGCCCATATTTGGGTTGAGTTTGTCGTTGGTCTTCCATTGCTCCACGTGTTTTTTGCTGGGTACTCCGGTTTGCCTCGCTTCTGAAAACCCCGCATTTCCAAAGCCCAATTAGAGTAGAAGAGATGACCTTAATGAAAACTAGCTGAGGGTGACGAAGCTCCGTCTCTAAATACTAAATTTCGTTCTTACGACGTGTACGTTTCGTCGAGCCTATCGATGAATGACATCCGGTTTACTTCGGCAAACCTCTTAACCCAAACGACACTGACTGTTCGTCGATGTTTCGCATGCCTCAGATGTATTCTAACCCAGAAGCTAAAAGAACAGCTATTCGCAAGAGCAAAAAAAAAAGACCAGAACGGCATCCCCTATTTACAACTGAGACTGAGGGCAAGAGATTTAGATTACCCATATTCTAAATAGAAAGCTCTTTTATTGGTAATCGGGCGATCTTAGAGGTCACATTAAAACCAGACCAGTTTTTAGCATATCATGACCTGCTAAAAGCTGGTCTGGTTTAAAATCAGTTTAAAAATGTAGCTTGTTTGCTAAGGGCATGCTGTTGCTATGGAAACATTGAGTGTCACAGAAAGATAGCAACGTGGTCACCAATGATTGGGCAGCTTTTTGACACCACGGCTGTAGCATCAAGTTATAAAGAGTGGCTATTAAGCACTTAATGAATGGCCCTAAAGGGAAACAGAGAGTTTTCTTTTCCCAAGACTCTCGATGTTACCTGCTTCGAGGAGAACACTAAAGGTCGAGGGGAAACAAAAGTCACTGTTTCCTGAGGGGCCAGTCGTTAAGTGTTTTGTTATACCACCCGGCACAAAAGTGATGCCTGACTTGGGGCTGTTTGTCTATGCACGAGCAGTAGTCAAACCGAGCTGACCTATTGCAAGGACACACTAACACTCTTTTTCTTCTCAGGTAGCTAAAATAAAGGCAATATTCAAGTTGCTCTACCTTCTTTTAACGCTTAACACTAACATGATGTAAAAGCACCACCTCCTTCACGTGCACATTCTTAGTGATGGGAAACCTTTATGAAGTATAATACATCAATAAATTAGCTCTAGATTTCTGGGTTTGATTTGACGAGAAACAGAATATCTCATTTCTGGCGCCAGATTAAAAGCTTGAAGACATAAAATGTTGAAATGTTCCTCTTTTTTCATCCAATATGCTTTTTGCGAATTGTAAATCCATTTTCTTGAATAATGAATGCCTTTTCTAGTAAGAGCCTTTGCTCAACTTCAGGGGCTTTTAGACATCAGGCTGACTGGCAGACTAATTTGCCGCGAATTTAAGGTGCACAACTTCATCACGAGCGAGTGGAAAGTTCAAGTTTTTGTTTCCCTAGGAGGTTACTGAGTTTTGTTGGTCTTAAGCGGCCTTCACACGGCAAACTAAAGTTGGCAAACTCGTGTTGGCAAACTCAAGTTGGTGTGTGTGAACGTCGCAAAAACAGTCGGCAAACACATTGGCAAACTGTTGGCGACAAATAGAACGTGTTTGCCGAATGTTTTTGCGCCGTTCACATACACCAACTTGAGTTTGCCAACACGAGTTTGCCAACGTATGTCTGCCGTGTGAAGGCCGCTTTAGAGAGTTGATGAGCTTTCACCAATGGCACGTGACAAGTTCTCCTGCAATCGAAAGACGTATTTGAGTTGGGAGGTATAAGAGAATGACTTATCAAACTCTAGCTAGGTAGTTTTTGAAGGGAGAAACTAAAACGTCCTTCTTCCTTCTGTGACATTTCGTGACCGAGTGATAAGATCGTTGAGCTCAATTTGTTGTTGTTGTTGCACAGGGAGCCTGAACACTTTATTGGAGATGAAATTCAATGTACTATTACTTACTTGTGTCCTTGTGTCTTTTTAGTCGTTTAGAAGGTATTTGCATGACGCAAAGGCGGTTTACATTTCCGAAAACATATTATCTCGCGTGTCACTTTGTAATCATGATGCCCCGATTACGTCTCAAGTTTCGAGTAACGTCGTTAAATATTGACTGTCATCGGGGGAGTGATTGTCACTCTAACTCGAAACTTGAGACGAAATCGAAGCGTCATGATTACAAAGCGGCACGATAAAGCCTTCGCGTAATTAGACTACGATCATTCTCTCTTTTTTCTCAGTCCGTCAAACATCGAACAAAACGCGCGAGAATGCACACGCGCGTGACTGAAGGCGCGAGACGGGACATGCACGAAAAAAGAGAAAAGCTTTTTCCTCGGTGTTTCGCTCATCACGATATATATACACCTTTTCGATTTGCGAATGGCATGCTTAAATATCAAATTATCACATTTCCAAATCGGTTTTACTTGCGATGACAGGGTAAAATGAGAGGACGTCAAGAGACATAATTTAATTGGATACCGCTAATTAGATTTTAGATTTCACGCCAAAAAATCAGTAGACCGTGAAAGACCATTCTCTGTGGCTGTACGGATAGTCTCTCTTTTTTCGGGGTAACATCTCAATTGCACCAGGTATGATCAAATTGATATAGACTACTTTTAGTCCTATGTTCCGTCTCGCGCCTTCAGTCACGCGCGTGTGCATTCTCTCTCGTTTTGTTCGATGTTTGCTGGACTGAGAAAAAAGAGAGACTGCTCGTAGTCTATAAAAGCAAAAATAGCAGTGTCGATATCAAGAAGGCTAAATAGCAACGGTCAAGAGACAGCCAAGCAGAAACATTTCATTAAAAATCTAAAGCCCAGTATTTTAAATCCTAGAAAAACGTTGAAATTGATTAACGATTTGTCCTCAAGACACTCACACAAGGTAAAGAATATTTCTATTTTTCTTCTCGGGCTGCCGCCCTCGTTTCTCACGTCTCGTCTCGCAGCTTTGCCGCTTGACGCTCACACTGAAGAGGATGAACTGAAAAAAGAGAGAGACTGCTCGCAGTCTATCGGGTCATGCAAAACCTTTCTAAACGACTAAAAAGACACAAGGACACAGGTAAATAATAGTTCTTTAAATTTCATCTCCGATAAAGTGTTCGGGTTCCCAGTGGTTGTTGTTTAGATTTCAATAAAGAAGAAGGAAGAAATATCAATATGCGAAAACTAGAAGTCGCACCCGAGGCACGTGATTTAGTGTACCCTTTCAATTACCCAAAACACCTTCAGAGCTCCAGTTATATATAAGAAGCTATTTTGTTTTTTAGCTTTACAAAGCGCAATCCTTAATAAATGCAATACATACATGGAACTAGACACAAGCAAGCCGGAGACGTTTTAACCATGTTCTTTACTCTAATGTTGTCTCATTCAATGATATTTTTTTTCTGGAATGTCACGAATTTATGTCACAGAAGAGGGAAAGGCGTTCTCATCTATCCGTTTAAGTCACAACCCAAAATCCACGGATGGCAATAAATCATGTGAGTATTATCGAAATTGAACTGTAACTAGCTTGCAATGTCATTTGCATTTGAAATTAAAGCTTCCCCGCATTAGCCTCAGTTCCAAGCTACTAGTTCCAGTCCGATACCAAGAATACGAATATGGCGTGTGTTGGAGTTTGTTTTAAGTGGTAGTTTTTCAAGAGTTATGCATTTAGCTTTTACCAGAGCTACCCCTTCATAACAAAACCAAAACAACTGACAAAACAACAAAAGCAAAAAACAAACAAACAAACAACAAAAACAAACAAAAAAAACAAAATAGAAACACAAAAACTGTTTGTTATTTACTATTCCATGAGAGAAGGTCAGTAGTTTAACTACATATCTTTATTGAACGAGCTAATATTAACAGATTTGTAATTCATCTTCCAAAACTCTTGGTAAAAGTATTATCAATGTTTTTTTTTTCGGAAAATCACATCTTATTTCTTGGTCTTTAGCCACTTTATGCAGTTCTCCATGCTTGCTGATATCAAACTCGACGGATATTTTAGCTGTTAACTACAAAACGTTAGCAGTAAACTCCGTTGTTTCGGGTTTAACAAGAGCTGTTGCCTTAGATGTACATTTCAGCTTGGGTTACATATTCTGGAGTGACGAAACAGAAAGAAACATCAAACGCTTCCACATTGAGAAATCAGACACGACAATAATTATTACTAGCATTGGAGTTTGTGTTGGACTGGCGGTAGACTGGAGGACGCCACGGCTCTACTGGACTGATACCACGCATGGTACCATATCAGTATCAGACGTAGATGGCAATAACCAAAGTCTTTTAATTTCCTCGAGCCTCGATAAGCCCAGCGCAATAGCTCTGGACCTTGATAGCAGGTATCTTGAATCCCATTAATAATAATTTACTACTTTGTACCCACATAGCTCTGGTATCCGACAACAAGTAATTGATATTCTACATATCACTTTTTTTTTACATACATCGTGAATGAGGCGAGTTGGTCTCATAGCTGTTTTGAAAAGTTACTCTCACAGTGTTTCTCTCGACTCAGGAGACGTACGGTCTTTTTAGACAAATAAACCCAACTATGTATTCAGTCAGTTACCTGTTAACCAGCGTGGAGACATTCAAAAGTCACGATTTAACTCAGAACCGACAGAAACGCCCACGCTATCAATATAATTCGTAAGTTATATTGATCTTACAGATTAATGTTCTGGAGTGACACTGGTGCCCGTCCAAAAATTGAAAAAGCTTCGCTGGGTGGAAATCAAAGAGTCGCCATTGTAACAACATCTCTCTTTAATCCGAATGGTATTGACCTTGACAGAGGAAATCAACGCATTTATTGGGTGGATGCAGGATCTGACAGAGTGGAATCTATCAACTAAAATGGTAGCAACAGAAAGATACTTTTTCAGGTGCTTGGTATACACCCCTTTGGAGTTGTGTTAGTCGCCCCTTTCCTGTTTTTTACCGATTGGAATACAAATCCTGAGGTTCACAAACTGGAAGCTACGACTGGAAAGTGGCTCCGCAGCTATAGCATCAACGGCGGAAAACCTAGGAGCTTAGTAGCCTTTGACAGCGCTCGACAACCCCAAGGTAAACTATGAAGGATAAGACGACTTTAAAAGTTTCACACATTAATGTTCATTCCTTGTAATAGAGCTGTAATTCTATACATTTAAGCTTCCAAAAGGTGGAAGTTTTGGCTGTGTACTGACAACCAGATGAAGCAACAACAAATTTTAAGTGTATGTTTGTTGTTGTTGTTGTATTATTTCCCAACACCTAACACATCGTTATACTTGTTATTCAAGCACCAAGTCCCTGTGCAGTAGCTAATGGAGGATGCAGCGTTTTTTGTGTAACGAAAACGTCTGGTTACGAATGTGTATGTCAAACCGGCTTGACTGTGAAGGAAGATGGCGAGACATGTGAAGAAAGTAAGTACTCTTTCCCCCCACATAATACTTTTTTTAAATGATGCGAGAGCACATTTACTAGTAGTGATTGATGTAGTTGTACTTATTCCATGGCAGGGCAGTGCTCGCAATTTGCAATGTATGTGTGTGTTTTTCTTAAGGTCGGAAATTCGAGAACACCTCAGTTTGCTCGTTAGTTTTTTTTTTTTTTTTTTTTTTTTTTTTTTGTGTGTTGTTTTTTTTTTTTTTTTTTTTTTTTTTTTTTTTTTTTTTTTTTTTTTTTTTTTTTTTTTTTTTTTTTTTTTTTTTTTTTTTTTTTTTTTTTTTTTTTTTTTTTTTTATTT
>Ga0126343_10000985_pt1 | contig 12484 bp, 8 predicted proteins | sample Cyp2metagenome_FD_92531 | JGI IMG/M metagenome (GOLD analysis project Ga0126343, IMG submission 92531) | Coral microbial communities from Lord Howe Island, Old Settlement Bay, Australia - Cyphastrea 2 metagenome | ecosystem: Host-associated > Invertebrates > Cnidaria > Coral ... | reverse complement strand
CGCTCGCTCGGTCGGTCGTACGCTGACGTCATAACCAAATTTTCTCGGCTTGATGGGTTACCAATTTTTCTTACCCATGGTGCTTCGCTGGCGCGCTTCGCGCGCTGAAGCTCCGCTATAATTTCCACTGTAAAGCTGTATATTCTGAGTTAAGTTTTGATACATGTAGTGAGTTCATGTGGATTTCACTCGTTGACATTCTTAACTTTACGAAACCTGCAAGGACAAAGTTCCAAATAGTGTTTCCAACTCTGTAACTATACTGTAAATCCTTGAATTTTTGGCCCCCACCCCTTGAATAAGCACCCCCCTCCCTTGATTAAGGACTCTCTTGCCTCCTCCTAAATTTGAAATAAGTGCCCCAGGTGCTAATTCCAGGATCTATGGTGTGCAGTTCAGAGAGCCATTTTACATGCTTGTAACCAAAGTCCTTTGCAAAGAATGAGTGTCAACAGCTCAAGTGGCAGCTGACACAAGTGCTGAAAGCATCTTATTCTCTTCAAAACTGACGAGTATTCCACATCCATCTGTAGTTCTCAGATTAATTTCATTAGGTTTAAGGGCGACTTCTGTTGTTAAAGCGGTTTCTGTGAAGTTTTTTGACAAACACATATAATATTAACATTTGCTAATATTAACATTTGCTAACTGTCACTGGAATATTATAGTATACTGTAGTTGCTACCACAGTGTTCATCTGGGTGTTTTGCATATGCATAACAGAACAACCTGCTTCACCTGCAATAAACAGTAAAGAAAACAGTCGCATCTTTTAAAGGGGTATAAAAATTAATGCAGAAAAATTACACATGGATAATTATCTTAAATTTGCTGCTCTTCCATTCCCCTTCCTCCCCCTCCCCATAAAAATAGGCTACTTATCTAAATGACTGGTGTCCAAGTGATATTTATTGCTTTTCTGTAAAGGGTTTAAGAAAGAAAACGCCGGTTAGAAATGGCATGCTTTCCTTCAAGAAACGTTGGAGCTAAAATATTAACATGAAAAATTAGGCTTTATTCTTACACATGTATATAAAGCAACTCCAAATTCTGGTAGAGTTACATGTCATTTTGAAATTCTAAGAGGACTAGGAATTTAAGAACATGCAAGCAAAGGAAATTTTAACCATTCTTTGTTCCTGCCAATAACTATTCTGACTGCTTTCTCTATGTGATTCAAATAGTTGCATGATACATAATTTTAGATATTTATTTGGTACCTTCAGCTAAATTGATTATATAATGATTTTATAATTTGATATCCATAGTAATCGTTTTAAAAATGTTCAAACTGCTTTCATGGAAATTTATATATAAATATCGAATAAATAGGCTGATGATCACCTGCTGATTGTGCACATAAATATGGGTTATTTATCTAGTGTGTGGTCAAGATGGCTGGATATTGGCCAAGTTTTTTTTTTGTGTGTGTGTGTGTCAAGTCAAGGTCCATTAACTTACAGAAAAGGAGTGTGGCCAATATAACCTCTTACTGACCGAGCGCGAGGGCCATACTGTATTCCCCAGTACGGCTCAAGCTAGCTAGGTTAGTAAGTAGTTTATTATATGGCAATCGGGCCATGCTTGTTTTGAATCTGTGAGGTTTGAAAAACAAAAAATAAGCAGCTTATGAACGTTTCCACGGAAACGGTCTGTATGGTGAAATCTCGACCACGAAAGAACCAATCAGAAAGCTCGGATTTGCCGTGCCATATAATAACCCATCTTGACCGAACAAGCTTCAGTGGTCAACAAATGATTTATTATGGGACTTTCGAAGAAATTTTACTTGCGGGACACAGTGGGTAGTCCAGAGCAGGCAAGATACACTGTAGCTCCCTCTTGCCCCCTTGGGTAGCCAATGACGGCACAGGATTTGATTCATCTTGCCCACTCAGAGAACAAGTACTATAATAATTTGTGTTACATGATCTATCTGTGTGTAAAGTAGTCAGTAGTTTACTGGTTAACTCCATGGGAGATAAAACAACAACAACAGGTATGGGGTAGAGGAAAGGGACAGAAAAACAGGCCCTTCCATTTATTGAAAACAAACTGCCCAAGCAGAACCAGTACAATACAGAATGAACAATAATAACCAATCCTGACAGGGAGGGAGGGAAAGCCAGCTAAATCGAGCACATGTACGAGTTCTAGCAGCGTTCTGATAGTTCTAAAGCGCAGACTCCAGCAAACCTGTCTCCAGGCTTCCCTCCTCCCCAGAGTTAAATGTAAAGAAAATGAGTATTATTACTGCTTAAATTATCAACTTTGTGTGTCCTTTTCTGAATTGTAAGATATTTAGAGCCTTTTGGTTTGTGCTTGCCTGCATTAGATCAATATTGAAATCTCCTGCAAGCAGTACAGTTGGAATTGTGGTTTCTAGTATACTGAGTGGCAAGGATGAGGAAGAGCATGAATTAATTGTAACTTTTGTTTTCGAGTGATAGAAACCAATGACATGAATAAAGTGGCTTTAAAAGTATTTTAGCAATGAAAAAAGTGTCTTTAAAAATATTTCAGCAACGAAAAAAGTGTGTTTAAAAAATTAAACTGGTTTTAAACATTTAAACTGCCTTAAAGTTTTGAAACTGGTTTGAAAAATTTTTGAACCAAGGTAAAAATTGAACCAAAACAACTACATGTACTTTCGGAATTAAGCAGTGTACGAACGAAAGATTCTAAGTACGTGAAAATGCTTTCATAGACATATTTCTAAAAAGAAAAAAAAACCTACACAACAAGAGGCTTACCCTACCTGTCATATAGCACGGCAGTCATTTAATTCTTCCTCCCGGTGACGTTATAACTCCTTTAATGATTCCGTTGATTCGTCCACGGACCACAGTCGAAAGACATTGTAGCTTTCAAGATTTCGATGTAAATATCGTCACTAGTAGGATTTTGTTGTCGATTGGTCGCAGCAAGTGTGCCTTAGCTTAAAAAAACTTTCCAGTTCTCACCCCACGAAGGAATCGAACAAAAACATCTTTGAAATCCATATCGTGTTACGCCATGTTGTTGAACAAAATTCACACCTTTCTAGTACCCCATAAAACCAGTCAAATACATGCCGAGAAGTTCTTGATACAAAAACAATACTCAGCAGGGGAGGTAGGAAAAAAACTGCTTAATCCAACTGTGATGAATAAATTAATTACGATCGAGTGAGTGAGGGAGGCAGGGAGGGATCCAGTGCCATCCGAGTACCTACTAAACTCATGGATGTTTCTTATCTATGAGCAAAAACAAAATAAAAGAAAGGAAAGAAAGTTAAAGAAAAGCAGAAACAAATACAAAATATTTCCATGTGTTTTATTAATATATTGTAATTTTATTGTTTGCAATACCAATTTCTCGCTGTATAATAACTTATTTCCTTTAAGAGTGCTAGAAAGCCGTCAAAATAAAGCTTTTCTTTGTGCAAGCAGCTATTACAGAGTTGAGGGTGAAAGGGGTTTTCAGTTAATATTGTTCGGAAAATTGATTGAAGGATAAAAATTTAACCGTTATTATCAAGGAGGTCTTCGACACCAGTGATATTGTTTTCAAACCAACACTTATATAAAAGTGGTTTGCCATCAATCATAATGTTGCAATTGTTCCGAATTATTTCTTTGTGGGGGAGAGTATCATTTCCTAAAGCATGTTGTGAACTGAGCCACTGCCTCAACACTTCGCGATAGAAAACTAGGAGGTTGTTAATTTGCAGAGAGTTAATAATTTATCTTAGTTGCAGTATATCATAAATGACAGTCCACCGAGATTCTGCAAAGCAGCTTCAGTGAAGATTTTCCAGGATGCATCTGTTTTGGATTGCAAACGTGGTATACAAGCAACTTTAAGGCTTTGATCATAGTGTTGAAGTCAGTCATTTTGAGACCGCCGTGTTTCCTCTATTCAATGATGGTTGACTTTTTTTAGCGGAGCTCCGGTAGCCCTTTGGGCCGCCAAGAGGAGCCCCATACTCAAACATGTACAGGGAAGAGAAGAAAACCCATGAGTTGATTTTCTCATGGTTATCATGGCTAACGGTATTGCACGCGAGCACGTACGCTCGACGACGACGGAGTCGCGCATCATGGCGGCCATTCTCCAAATAATAGGTTGACAGAGACATACAGCCTTGGTTTGCCGTATACTTCTGTGATATTGGACATCCATGCTATAGCAATTGACACCTGTCAAAACAGAGTACCTGCTGACCAGTATCACATTACGAATGAAAGACCAGACAAAGGGCAACCTTGTCTAACACCTCGTTCTAAAGAGAAGAATTCAGACGCATAACCATTGTTTGGCAGTATTAATGAAATTCCATTCAATAGTATCAAAAGCTTTCTTAAAATTTAAGAAAAGAGCGATTCCAGGAATTCTGGTTTCTGCAATGTACGACATGATGTCGGAAATTAAACGGAGATTTTTACCGTACCGGTTTTTGACGTATCCAGTTTGATGCAGGTTAATTATTTTCGGTAGATCTTTTTCCAGCCGTTTTGCAATAACTTTAGTTAAAATATTGTAGTCAATGATAAGAAGGGATATTGGTATGAGGTTGTTCAAGTAGGGTAGTATCCTTATTTGGTTTTGGAATAAGCGTTATAATTCCCCGTCATTGAGAGATTGATAGTGATTCGTTATCAAAAGCAAAAGTATCAAACCAACATGTAGTTCCTTCCAAAAGTGCTTATAAAATTTTGCTTTTAATCCATCTGTTCTAGGTGATTTCTCAATTTTAAACTCTTTTAACGCTTTGAGACATTCCGCTTGTGTCACTTTCCCTTCACACGAGAACTTATCATCATTTTCTAAAGAGATGATATTTTTTGAGAAGGCAGAAAGAGCTTAATCGTTTAGATCTGGAGATTTGTTTTGATCTGAGCTAAATAATGTTTTGGAGAAGTGCATTTGTTCTCGAGGAATTCCAGATTGGTCATTGGTAAAATCGCTGTTTGAAAGTTTCAATTTAGTTTCAGTCTAGTTTTAAGGCCCGTTCAAACGATCATGATAGTTGATGATAGTCGATGATAGTTTCAACTATCACGCACGTTTGAACACGAACTATCATTCACTATCATCAACTATCACCAACTGTCATGCAGTTTGGACATGTTCAAATTCGACATGATAGTTCATGATAGTTTTTCCGTTTGACCGAGCGGATGATAGTGCACGATAGCTTTTCAGTCAGCGGGTGTAACCAAGGCGGGTTCAATGAAATATGGCTACCGCATTGCCATCGTCCTGTGAAGAACAACAAAGCAATAATTTGGACGAATATTTGGACGACAGTGACGCTGACAGCGAGAAAGTGAGAAAAGCGAAAAAATCTTAAAAAACAGTCAACGAGAAGTGGAGTGGTCAGTAGATTGATATGCAACCTAATAGACGAGTACGAGGCCCGGCCATGTTTGTGGAACATCTTTTGCGATGACAACCACAATCGGGATGTAACTAGAAATAATACTGCTTTGAAATTTAATGTCAGGGAAGGAATTACTTCTGTATCGAAAAAGATCCTCGGAAGTGACGCTAGCACATTGCGCGATTTCGACAAACTATCATGAATTATCATGGACCGTTTGATCGCAAACATGATAGTCAATGATAGTGAATGATAGTTGAAACAATCATCGACTATCATCAACTATCATGACCGTTTGAACAGGCCTTTATTTTTATAGTTTCTTTTTTTCTAGGCGCAGGTAGTACTTGGTGTTTTGTTCCCCATGCAAGTGCCATCTGACTTTACTTCTAAGAATCGCACACAGTTTAGTCTTGTACTGCATAATGTTTTTAATCGCAGTCTGGCATCATAGATTTCGTTAATAATTTGCTTGTTGTGTATTGGGTAGTGTTTCAGCTTTTTTATAAAGCTCGTTGATTTGATTCTAAAGATTGATTTCAGCAGATTCTCTTTTCTTCGTTTTTTTTTTTTGGAATATTTAATTGTAAAACCTCTTATCTCCATTTTAATTAAATAACATCTCATCCCTACAGCTGTAAGTCCTCAACGTCAACGTATTTTTGTTTAAAATTAGGTATTTCAGCACACAGATTAGAAACGTAAATTTCGTCTTGAAGAAGTGACTGGTTAAACATCCAGATGCAGGGCCTCTCTTATGTTTGAATTCATCAGATTTATATGTATCATAATTACCGAATGGTCTGTTTCAGGTGTGTATACAATTTTGAATTTATCGGTTAAAGCATTCAGTTTTGTAGAGATCAGAAAAAGATCAAGGCGGCATTGTATTTTAAAGGATTTGTTTCTCTACATAAATTGTTCTACACTTGGATTCAAAAAACGCCAAATATCATTTAAATCATAAAGATTACACACTTTATTAATTTCTTCGACCACCCTTTGATTTCGTGGATTAGGGTTGCCTTCTCTTTTATCAATTTCTGATAGCGTGCAGTTGAAATCGCCTCCTATTATGATTGTATCTTCAGAAAATTCTTGAGGCTGTTCTTGTAGCTCTTTGAAGAACGAGACCTGTTGATTTACATCGTGTGGAGCATACATGTTGACAACTACAATTCGCTCCAGATCCGCCAGCACTAGATCTTATATAATGTATCTGCCGTTTTTGTCACAGATTTGTTTTTCAACTTTACATGTAATTTTCGAATTTATAAGAATCAAAAGGTGCCTTTGCTATGATTTGTGCCGTGACTGAAAAAAATTCACCGCCCCATTCCGCTCTCCAAACATTTTCACATTATTTTGAGCTGTAGGTCTATTGTAGAAAGACGAAAGGGCAATTTTAGAGTAGCCATCTCAAGACGGTACGGCATTTTAATGCTTTGTTTAACCCTTTAATGTTTACCGACAAGCATTCGTTATCGATAGGGCTATTCATAAAAAAGTGTTAGAACTATTGAAATCCCTTGATGACTATGGCTATGTACGTCCGTTTGCATTTGCATTTGACTGTGATACAATAGAATAAAAAGAATGAATTTGCATAATTTTTACGTTTTAGCAATAACAAGAAATTGAATACAAACCAACAAACAAACAAAACGCTGTAGAAGATTGAAGCTGGAAATTGCTCGTTTGAAATAAATGAACTTTTAAACTGAACAAAAACAATCGAATAAAATAAAACAGAAGATTTACTTACTGAATTACGTGTAGTAGTCAAAATAAACCAAAAAAAATCAAGAGGTCTAAGAAGACCAGAACATGGACAAAACATAACTTGTTCGCGTTTAAGTCTAGTTGAAGTTTCTACATTAGGGAAAGCCCTTGTAAAATAAGGGCCGGGATCTTGGCAGGATCCCGCAGCGAATCTCGCAGTGATTCTCGACGGGAAGCAAAAATCCCGGCGGCCAAAATCTCTCCAGGATCCTACCGCGAATGTCACCGAGATTCTCGCCGGGAGGCTATTTCTCGGCGGCCAAAATCTCGCCAGGATGTTTCCCCGAATCTCGGAAAGATCCTCGCCGAGAAGCAATTCTCGACGGCCAAAATAAAGGCGCTATCTTGACGGGAATCTTGCCAATATTTCGCGGCTGGAAGCAAAATTCTTTGCGAGATTCATTTGCGAGATTCATCTCATCTCGACAAAATCTTAGCCAAACTGTCTCGAATTTATTTGGAGACATCGATCGTCTTTTAAATAAAGGTAAATTTTACCAGTGTTTCCGTGCTTTGAGAGTAGTTAGATACAGCCTGACAAACTATAACTTAGATACGGCGGTTCTAATTAATGCTACTTGAAGATGTTTTCAATGTCGGTGACACAAAAACGGCGTCACCGATTTAAGAAGAAGTTCTGGCAAAATTCAAGGTGCAAATTTTGGAGTTTACAGATAGCTGGACAGCGAAACTGAAAAACAGACTGGTAAACAGACTTAGAACAACACGATTTAATTAATAAGGTAACAGAAAAATTTAGTTACACTTGTTTGGATCGCAAGAAGATATAAAAACTCCAAAGCTCATGTTCACAAATTGACGTGATACGTTTTACAACAGAATATGAATATTCTTGTATTCAACACCTTGCGATATCTGCACGTAACAACATTTAAGGAAAAGAAAATCATTGCTGAAATAACAATGAATGGGAAACTAACCTTTTACTCAAGCGAAGAAGATAACATGATCTACCAAACTTGTTCTGTTAGCTGAAGCCGTGAAGAAGCAAATTTCATGAATGTCATTTCAAGCCTCGTCAAGTCAAAACTTTAGTTAGGCATGAGAACCATCGCTATTATAAGGGATAAGAAGTACAACCTCACCCAAGTGTGATTGGCATTCAGTAAAATTTGTTATCTGCATCCAAAGTCCAGGTTTTGGAGTGTGGTAAAATTGTTCAGTGTGTATATGCTCACCATTCCATCGAGACTAGCTTGAAGAAATGTCCGTGAAATTTCTCGTAAAACCAGCTTCCACGGATTGAAAGCTCACACAGCTGGCACGCAATTTAGGCTTAAAACAATTTCAACAAAACACCTTTTTCCTGCAAAAAGGTCCTTGTTGAAGCTTTAAAGTAAACATCGCAGGCAAACAAACAATGCGGCCCTTTTGTGAGGTGGATTCTTTAGCAAAACTCGAGGAAGTCCTAAGCTTTTTCAAAGGCCAAACGCGCGGAATGGCGTGTGCTTTGTTCCACGTGGTTTTAGTGAGCCAATTGTATTGCCAAGTTAACGACCATGGCGGAAAGATTCCCGTGCCAAGTTTGCTATTTGCGTGGCCAGCGGGAAGATGTTCACCAAAAGAGATTTGCCGAATGCTGTCACAAAGAAAATTTTCAAGACCTTTCAAGGCCAAACGTTAATATTTATACAGGCAATTTTTGGAGTTCGCCATCGGAAGATCAGCGCTGATCTCTGATGACTGGAGTCTTGGGAGGAAAGAGATAATCCTAACTATGGAGAGTATAGACTTCTAAGTTTAAAAAATCATGCAGAAATTTCAAGCAAAGAACCTACACACGGAAGATTTTATCTTTCCTCTTTCATTTTTGAACATGCGGCTAGTCGTCGCGTCGCTATTAAACGCTCCAGTTTTTGTAGACGCGATCAGCATGCTTATTGATAAAGCACGCGTGCAATTTCGTCTACGTGGCTCGTTTTCGACATGCGAAACTGTATAAAGATGGAGTCGCAATAACTATTAAACGTTAACTAGCTGTGGGTCACAATAGTTTTAGAACGGTACCTGCTTCTAGGGTCAAATCTCAAGATCAGAGTTTAACGCACCCTCACGGGACTTGCGTCTCACCCACGAGAATGTGGAACTTCTCAGCGGGAATTTCTTTGCAAGAATTTTTCTAGGCAAGAACTTATAGAACACTTCCAAGATTTTGCTCCCGGCAGGATTCTCGTCGTTATCCCGGAGGAGAGTTTTTTCTTGGCGGGATCGCGGCGAGTACAGATTTCTCGGCGGGATTCTTCACGACATAAGCGGCGGGAATTTTTCCCGGGAAGGATCCCACCGAGAAAACGGGCCACCTAGGCGAGATCCCGGCAGGATCTCGGCAAGTGACGGGAATCTTGGTGGGATCCTGCCGGGATCCCGCTACCTATTTTACAAGGGAATGAGTGTGTTGAGCATCCTATAAAGATCTCTACGAGAACTAAACGATGATAATACAGATCAAGAACCCTTATCTTAATGGACAACCAAAGATAGGAGGGTATACCAAGTATACTACTTACTTGTAATTAACATAAAGGTTTGTAGGAAAACAGTCTATGTGATTTCTGGCATTTCTTGAAGTGGTTCCATTTCAGTCGTGTTGTGCTCATCCGGATCTTCGGTTTCTTGAGATTGAACATATTGGTCATGAGATTGGGTATTTATCCATTGCATGGGGATGATGTTAAAAGTGTAACAATGCCCGTTTACCACAAGCTTGTCGCCGACAATTGATGTCTTTACATTAGCGACTTGTTTTGCTTTCTTTAAAGCCGGGACTAGAAAATTCTTTCAACTCTCTCGGATATGAAACGGTAAGTCCTCGGCTATCCTAATGCTTAAACCTTCCAGATCACAGCGTTGTCGCCAGACACAATCTCTGTCGCCTCAGCAGGTGAACCGCAAAATTATTGGTCTTGGTTGAATTGCATTTGGGCGTTTCTTGCCCAGGCGATGGACGCCGCACAGTGGCATGTTGTTGACACTGCTTTTTTTCGATTTCAAAATCATTTTTCAGTATATAAGATGATTGAAGCTCTAGCCTTCGACTTCATGAATCTTGAAGAGTAAATTCTATCTTCGGCTGTAGATGATTTGGCGGGTCAGCTCGCTTTTTTATCTTATTTGCTCGTTCTCGCACGTCGCCATGCATTCTTTGACCTCGTCGTGTTCTGCTTGCGTGAACTGCAAAGATGTTTCAAGAGCAACCACTTTATCATTGAGGGCTTTTATTTCATCTTTTGCTGCTGCTAGGAGGGCTTGTAAGCCAGCAATCGCTACGCTTTTCTCTGCGTTCTTTCGTTCGAGTGTCTTGTAAAGTTTTAAAATTTCCTCATGATGGTCGCCATCTTCTTCATGCTCATCACTCGTTGCACTACTTGGTCTTGCTCGTTTCTCTTTGCTCTTTCCTTTATCGCCCATATTTATGCTCCGGGCATCTTTTTGAGCTTTTCAAGAACGTTTGCATAAAAAAAATTCAGAAGTGAGCTTACATTTGGCTCAACCTTCTTCAGGAGACTCAAAATTTACTTCCACTCTTTATAAGCTCATCTCCAGACTCCTTTTCTAATTGTGAATCTACATAAAGTGAATTCGATTTGTCTGCCATATACGTAAGTTGCCTACAAAACCAAGAAAAAATCCTACAAAGTATTTAATTAGTGAGATACTGAATGCAGAATTTAACCTAAACGTATTTGAACAACAAAAAAATCATCTGTTTAACAATGCCTTCAAAGATATAGCATCCTTAGATATAGTATAAAGCAGTAGCGGGCCGTAGAACGTCTTTTGTGCCTCAATATAGTGTGCGTTTCTCCAACAAACCAAAGAGATTCTCGGGCCCGAAGACTTTTCGGGGCTCTTTTTCGGGGCTCTTTTCGGGTGGATAACTCAGGTCTTGGAAAGCGTTTCTCAAACCCAAATCTCACCCAAGTTTTTGGAGTCGTTTTCTGAGGATTCAGCTAGCATGACAGCGCTGCAATGAGTTGGTTCCCCACGTACGCTGCAGAACAAAACTTCTTTTGGCGAATTACGTTCAATCTTAAGTTCTTGCTTTCATTTTTCACCTTTTCTTTGGTTGAGTGCGGCAGTTTTGTATTTCACTTATTAAAGTGCATATGAACTGAAAAATAATTTGTGCTTATTTGAAAAGCCTTTCAAAATACAGAAGAATCATGGTGCAGAATGACTTTTGTTTTGACGACATATACTTACTTGCTGGCATAAATTTATTTTGTCACACCAGAGCTCCCATGTGGATTCTCGGTGATCTCTAATTGGTTGCGGTTTATCCTTTACAAATGCAAATTTAACCATAACTCTTGCACTTGCGAATACCCAGTGGGACTGAACCGTCCATTAACTGTATAAGCATTCAACAGACAATAGAGTTCCGAGTAATCCCGATGGCTTCCAAAAGCTGTACTGGTTAAGATCATATGATCATTTGGTAGTTAACCCTGCATCTCATTTGCGCCGGGCAGCCGGGCTTAATCTCCAGTAAATGCCAGTAGTCTTTCCTCAAATCCGCTTTTTGGGCTTAAGAATTTATTTTATCAACGGTTCAAAAAAATTGTAAGCCCTCTTTGGCCTGCCGGAACCAATCTCTTTCCGGCTTAACTGTAGAATACCTTGCCACTCAAAATAAAGCACATACAGTCTGTCGCCACTGATCAATAATTCGAACGAACGAAATGCGCAGTTAAATGCGCTCGCGAACCGAAGACTTACGTGCGACCTCCCGCTTACGTTTCGAAGCTACTGAATATCGTCATTACTTAATAAGAGTTCGCACATCAAACATGATTGTCGGAAGATCGTCTTGCTCTCAGTGAAGGAGAGACATCTCTTTAAAATGGAGATGTAGTTCTTAAGAGAACTGCTGTTTTCCACTTAATGGAATGGAACTCCGAAAAAGAACTTTTCTGTAAGATAGATCTGGAATGACTCTAAGGGTCGATTTACACGATACGACTTTATCGCATGCGACAAGTTTACGACAGGCCCACCACATGAATTGTTTCGTGTAAATCAAACCTACAACTCGCTTGCGACTGTTGTATACGTCAAAAAAATTGTCGGAAGATTTTAAAACATGTTTTACAACGCTGCGACAATCGTAGCCGAAACCTATACAACATACGTATTTTGGGGCGGAGGAGAACTTTTCTTGCTTCACTAATTCAAATTGGGGAGCAGGGATGACGCAGTGGTGAGAGCGCTCGCCTCCCACCAATGTGGCCCGGGTTCGATTCCTGGACCCGGCGTCATATGTGGGTTGAGTTTGTTGTTGGTTCTCTACTCTGCTCCGAGGGTTTTTCTCCGGGT
>Ga0126343_10000984_pt1 | contig 12488 bp, 7 predicted proteins | sample Cyp2metagenome_FD_92531 | JGI IMG/M metagenome (GOLD analysis project Ga0126343, IMG submission 92531) | Coral microbial communities from Lord Howe Island, Old Settlement Bay, Australia - Cyphastrea 2 metagenome | ecosystem: Host-associated > Invertebrates > Cnidaria > Coral ... | reverse complement strand
GTGCAGTTGAATTGAGGAAGATACTTGCTACGAGAATAAAATCATGAAAGAGTACACATTGGCTGGTCTTGCATCAGAGAAAAAGTCCCTCATGGACACGAGCGGAATTCGAATAGACCAATGTTTGCTAAAATAGGTCCCATTTTTCCTGAAATTTAGAAACATGACAAATAAGCAGGATTTCCTTTTGACAGAACTTAACTTTAATAAAAGGGGCTCGATAAGAAGGGAATTACTCATCTTGAATTGAGCTCTTTTAGAGGACAACCTCCAGAATAGTGAACTCATCGCCAAAGCACACCTTACTAAGTTGAGCATACTGAATTTGGTTACTCTCGAAGATATGTCGTCTGCCGCAGGTAAGCTACATTGAAATGTTTGTACATGTTTGGTGTGTTGGGAGTCTTAAAATAGGAGAGTCCTACTCATTGTCGTGTAACTGTTGTGATGTGGGGAAGTTCTGATATATTAATCCGGATCCTTTGCCGAGTTGCTCGGTTTTTGAAAGTTTCATTGACTTGGTTATTCTTTATGTAAAAAAGGGGAATGATTTACTTATCCAGGGAACAATTTTGAGCACTCAATCTTGAATTTGTTATTAGGCCTGCCTGCGGGTTGTCGAATTAGAATGCCACTAAATGCTGGTTTTTGTAGAGTGAGGAAGTCTGGTTACTCTGATGAAAACCCTAGCTAGCAGCAAGGAAAGTTGCCGAGACTTTACTAGTTACTTTGCTAGTTACACTATTTACAAATCTTGCGCTGCGATATTGCAACGTGAACAAGGAAATTATAGAAATGGAAGAAAGAAAAGTACCCAGTGACAAAAATTTAAAGAAGATTAAGCTTTCGTGTTGGTCATTGACAGGAACATAACGAACATAACTCGGACACTTAAATGAGCCCAAAAAACAAAGTTGTATATGTTGATTCTGGGTTTTTGTAAATTTTTGGGAAAAAAAAGTGTCGCATTGACTTTGTGCTATCGCAGTGAACGAGGAAAAATAACAGCAAATTTTCCCGTTATTAGCAAAGAATTTGTCCGCGAAATATCAGATGCTCTGAATTTCTAACAATTCGTTGTAAAAGGGTTGCATCTCCCTATCCACCTGCGCGCATAGCCCTAGGAAAAAAATTATCGCGGCTAAATTTAGCCGGCCTCAAGTTTGTGAAGTTTACTAAAACAAAAATGCTTTGTATCGCAGTATGAGAATCAAATAGAATAGAAGTGTCATTCACTAGTTTTTAGAGATCGTATTTTGTCACGACATTTTTCCTTATAACGGTTTCTCTACGTTACGTATAATTTCCTAAGAAGCTGCTATCTTTTTAAGAAATTTATTCTGATACATAATATGTCATGTCTTTCGTTCTAATTTTCAGAAACCTCATTGTTGCTAGTCTTGTTACTTGGACTGGCTGCATTCTCCTTTGGGACTACAATTGAGAGAAAGAAAAGTACATTATGGAATATGTTGTATATTTGTGACGATGATCCAAACTTGGTTGAGTTAGTCTCCAAAACAAAAATGGCCTATGTAAGTATCGACGAGTCTGTTTTTTTTTATATAACCGCTAACAAACATCTGGCAAAAGGCAGCCTACGTTATGGTTGTACTTCAGTTCATCTGAAACACTGCATTCCCGCAGAAGAAATCTTGCAAAATCTTTCGGCTAAAGCAATTCTAATAACTAAACTGACGTATCACCTAATAGACCTAACATATACTGATACATAAAATTTCTGTTGGTTGCATCTAATTGTGAACGCTTCATCGAAAACTGATGATGCGACGGATTATAGTATAGCTTCGTATGCACCATGTTGTCACATGAAACTTCGGATACTGATGATACTCTAACTCGGATAAAACGACAGTTATGTTTAAAAAAATCTTTTAATATAATAGAAAAGAAGCTACATCAGCCTTAGCTGGTTTTCATGGTCGTCTACCCCGGTTTAATTGGAATTTGCGGAAGAAGGATATCCGGAGAACCCGGAAAAAACTCTCGCAGCAAAGCGAGAACAGACAACAAACTCAACAAACAACTCTGGCACCGTAATCGAACCCAGGCCACATTGGAGCAGAGAGGCGAGCGCTTTAACCACCGTGCAATCCCTGCTCGCCAAGTTTGTATTGGTTTGCGTTTGCGATCTGCTAAACATCAAATGTTTGACGACGATTCGGGTAGCTCTCAATACCTTTTAGATGATCTTTCTCACGAAATGCTCGCGCTTAGATGCAACTGACCTAAGAGGCCGACCGCACTTTACAACAATGGCACTAGAACCATTGGTGACTATAGAATGAGTCTAACGTACATCTAATGTACAAGATTAGAATTTTACAGTGTAAAAACGCAAAATACTCTTGTAAAAACGAGCCGGCTTCATTCTATTGCCAACATGTGAAAATGTATATGTAACATAAAACAGAGACATCACAGTTTTCACTCTTCGAGTTTCCTAACTGTAAACTAGCAGACTAAAGCGTTTCTTGTAACTGACTTCTCCATATCTGCTATGGATACAACACGGCACTAATAACCCTTTAAACATCAAAACAGAACTAGATCTCCCCAGCTCAACCAAAATCATCATTAAGCTATATTACAAGTATACTAACACACACATTGAGTTTATCGTAAATATCCAGTAAGAAAATGTGCTCAGAGATGCAGAATTAACTTTTTTAAGATCAGTACATAATGGGTATGCTAATCTAATTCATTGTTAACATTATTTTTTCAGGCGAAAAAACACTTTGGAGACACTGAACAATCAAGGGAAGTTACCATAAAAGGAGTGGAACTGCTGGATAATTATGACACGATGCCAGTAAGTTTGCACTCGAAACTGTTGCCCCGGCCATAGATATCTCCAAATAAAATCCAAGTCAGGGGTTGTTTATACCCTAAGTCTAAATGTAAAGACCCCACAAGATTAAACAAGACTGGGGCTTTTGCCAAATGCATAACAGAAACTAACAAAGTAATCAGAGGCTATTTCTGTTACCAAAGCATAGCTGTTACTGAGAAGGCAGAATAGGCAGAATTCTCTTGACCACTTGACTAATGTATTAAAAAAGTAAAAGGTCGTTAAAAAAACAGTTCTATTTTCGACAACCTTGTTCATTGAGGTAAAGGAAATGCAAAAAAAAAAAAAGAAAATGAAAGGATAATTATGTAAACGCTTCTTTGCCTAATTTCTGATTCAATACAAGTGGTCAGCTCTGGAAATCATCATTCTAACCGAGAATGTAATGACAATCGTCACTGCGACTGAATACGTTTTTGTGTATGATTTTTCCGTGTTATTTTAGAATTAATTCTTGTGAATTAAGTTCTAACTTTTTGCTTCTGTTCTTTTCCTTTCTCACTTCACTCCGTACATCATTCCCGTTTTGGGGACTTTTTGGGATTCATATTTATATCATCGACACAGTGTTGTAATATGTAATGTCTGTCTCTTTTTTTTCAGTTGAGTACATTTGTATTCAAAGCCTACCGACAACTTTTTATATTCCACTCCATTTTCCAAGACATTTTAAGTCAATGGTCCAAAAGTCACGAGGAGAGGGAACCAATGGTAAAGAAGCTGGAAGTAATAGTGAGCAGCACGGGCAGGCTTAAAAACTACATGGGTAAAATGGTATGAGAGCATTATTGTCAGTGATGATAGTTAAATCAGTGTCAAAACATTCGTTGTGTTTATTTCCCGCACACATTCCATTAACGGGAAAATTATGAAAACTATGAAATAATGAAATGATACCAATTGATGAACGCACCACTTGCATGGCAACTACATTTGTCCTAAGGAGGCATTCTTCCTTATAGGATTAAGTGCACACTCCAGCCTTACCTTTGCTAAATTACCAAATGCCAATGGTCAGTATCATTAATCTATAGGATTGTTCTTTCATCAGGTCCTTTTGTGTCATCAGCCTCTCCCTGAAGTAAGGCAGTTCAACACAACAACAATTTGGACCAAGTCTCCACAACATCAAAAGACCTGGATACTGGGCGTTTTAAACGAATTTGAAAAGAGCATGTTGTACCTGCCGTCTGCATTCAAAATGCATTTAAAAAGCAGTAGAGTGTAAAGAGAAATGGTGTTTTCTCATGAAACCATGTACACTGTATCAGTGTGTTATAACGTAGAGTTTGTAACAGCTCAATGTCCTTTAAGATTAACTGTTCTTTATTACTTTTTTTAAGTAGTAGTATGATCACAACTCCATGTCTGGAATGTTTTTCAGCACTTGTTTTTAAGGCAAGCCGCGTTTTAATCAGAGAATTAATACAAGGAATATATTTTGATTGCATATTTAATGAATAATTGTGTACTCAATAGACCAATTTCGATATATTAAAATTCAGTCTAAAACAATAGACCTCAGTACGAGGCTCGTGGGAATAAACCCCACAAACTCTGTAGTTATTCCCACGAGCCTCGCACTGAGGTCTATTGTCTTAGACTGAATTTTTATATATCGAAATTGGTCTATTAAAGATGACATTTGTTTGTTCGAGAATCAAAGAGAAAAATAAAGAATCTCATTAATTCTGAAAGGATAAACTTTCCCTTCCAACTATTGACTATAGCAATAATGTCAAGCAGCGGATAACATAGTCTTTATAATAAGTGACGTATTTTACAGTATTGTAATAAAAATGCATTCAGAGGAATTGTTCACTGAACCTGTTTCAAAACCCCAGTAAATGGTTAAATCCGAGACTCGCCGAGAATTCCAAAACCCTCACTTGAAGATTAAAAAAAAAACCAAGACGACACTTCAACGAATTTAGACTCTGAGAGAAAAACAAACACATAAAAAAACCAAGACTCAGTGGCTCATGCATGTATCACAAGGGATTCCGAAATTTCCAAATTGGATGAAACGTTTCTGTGACCCATAATTCTCTAGGTTTCATTCATCACCCAACCCACTGTACCTGAAAAACGTGCGCTTATAGACATTATGGAGAAAACATTTCTTTTTAGAACAATATTCTGCAGTATTAGCATCGGGGATAAGCACCGCTGGAAGGTCGCAAATGTACGTGCGAAAAATTTGGGCGGACATCCGAGAAGATTTAAGAAAACGGGATTTTTCTTTTAGTCGCGCCAAACAAAGATCCCTGACTGTTTCACAGTCTAACATCTAAGCAGTGACTTCTATTATGGGAAGCGCCACTCACTTTTCGTGTTCAACCAATTAATATAACAACTTTTAGATCACAAAGGGAAGAGCGGAGTTCATCATACAAACTATACATCTCCCTTCTAGTTGTCAGAGTTTTCGTTTTCTCACACACGAATAAAGATTATGGAACGTTTTATGAATTTCCACTTTTATTTATTTACTTGTTACAAGACTAGTTGAAAGCTTAGAACATAGATACCACTGTTGGGTGTTTTGGTTGGACTAACACTCAAGAGTTGACATCAGGCTCAGAACAATAAGTTAACAACTCAGTTTCGAAACTCAGTCAATTGTAAATAATCAATCTTATTTCATTTCTGCAGAGAGAGAAGACAACTCTGGTTCCGTTCGATTCATAGCAAGAAAGCATTCAGGAGAACATCAAAGGATAACGTTAACTATTAAGACTCGTAAATACATTGTTTACAGAATGAAGCCGATCTGCTTCGATCAGCTGTTGGAAGGGTTTAATTTGAAGAGGATTAACAAGATTGGGCAAAAAAATCAAAATAACTCTGCATATAAAGCACAACATTTGTGGTTATGTCTATTTCAATTTAAACGTCCATATTCTGGACTACGGGCAGACGACTCGTAAATTAATTGTATCATGCGTTCTCTTTTTCCTTCCACTTCTGTGAGAAAAGAAAACCTGATCGCAGTTTACCCACAACACCATTATGCCTAATGAAAATGCTCCCACCGGCATTCGTTGGCTGTTCTCGTTCTCTGAATACATTAAAGTAGAAGAGAAATTCAACAATGGGTAATGCACAAGCTTGGAGATCTGTGACGTGGGTGTGTGAGGAAGTATGGGAAATGCCAGTCAATTCTATCCACATCCCACTTGTAGTTCTGATAACTGACATGATAATGGCCATGCTTCGCGTTTACTTGCTTGTTCTCTTATAACCTGAGTGTGGTAATATCATTATAATGGAACAAACAATCGCGTTCGACTTTACGCATACCTGCTTCTAAGCTAGTGGTCATATCAGGCGGTAGCTATGATAATTGATGTTTAAAGTTAACTTCGAAGTGGCACTCCATGCAAGCCGCAATTATTTTTCCTATCGAAACTTCCCTTAATTGAATTTACCCGGTTACTTTTTTGAGTCAGCTAGTAGGTTTTGTTTCTTTGTTGCTTTTTTTGCACCTGATCACTAGTTAAAAATAAACCATTAAAAAAGCGCAAGTGCATACAAAATGAACCTTCATGCTCTCACAGGCTTTTACATGAGTAAAGGTGTCCTGTGTGATGTGAACTGATAGTCTGTATTTTATGAGGAAACTGTAACGTTTCAATATTCATTATCAATTTGTCTTTAAGCGGCCAAATGAAATCTTATGTGCTAGTCGAGTATATTAAAAGGCAATGAATGAAGTTTTTTATCGGAACAAAATAGTTGAATACTTTCCATGGTCTTTTGTAACGCCATCGAAGTTTGCCAATTTTTTAAAAAAACTGAGTATTCGTTAAAGCTTGTACCTTCCGGTTAAAATTGGAAAAAGATTGCTCGTTTAGGTTGTAGTGGTTTATATATTTTGTCTGATAAGGGATCTCATGTGTGTATTCTGACATACTTCATCATTTAAGAAAACAAAAAAATGGATTTTTAGGCATCGCCCCACACGAAAAGCGCAAAACGCCAAACTGTTTTTCAGTCTAACAAAAAAGCAATGACTACAATAATGGGAGTCTTTCCCTTACTTTCCATGTTCAACCAAAAACCTTTAGATTCGCAAAAGGAAGAGCGTAAACCGTCACACAAACTCTCTCATGTAGTATTTAGAGTTGTCGTTGTTTCGCGCACAAATAAAGATAATGAAACGTTCTTTGAACACCCACTTTTAATTACTTGCCTGTATTACAACACTAGTTAATAGCTTGCAACTTATAATATCCCACTGTTGGGAGTTTGCTTTATTCTAACAACGATCAGCCAATTTGGTGGAAATTTGAGCTAAACACTCATGAACTGACATGATGTTCAAACCACTCTGCATGACAACAACTCGCTTAGTTTAATTGTAAACAATCAATCCTTCATTTCTATAGATAGCGAAGTAGTTCAGCTTCTAGCAGGCAAACGTTATTTGACTGTAAATGTTTTACTCGCAGAATAAAGACTCGTTTGTTACTAGTTACATCTTTTTACCTCCCACTCTATCTTGCCGTCACTGAAGAAACGGACGCTGAGCTCGTTGGCTGGTTCGTCCCAAGCAGTACGTTCATCATCGTGTCCGCACCACCATTGCAGGGAATTCATCAGACCCGGGAGCTTCACCACTTGTTTGAACGCGTTCTTGTATATGTTTTGATTCGTGATTGGCAGATGGATATAAGATGCGCTTCTACATCTATCGTAGGTTGTGTCCACAGTCGTGCAACTCCTGCATTTGTAAATCCACCAGTAAATGGTACCATCCGTCTTGAAGGAGAAAATCAACCGATTCGCCATTTCTCCCCAACCGGTGCGCTCCCTGGAAGATCCACAATACCAGTAGATTTCTTTGTTTGGATGTGGCAGGTCGATTTGACCATAGCTCCCTTTACTGTACCATTTCTGGTTAACCAAGAGGTTGGCGTTCCTGCATCTGTCAGTTGTATCCGCGACATGGGTACAGACGGCAGATGCAGGGGAAGTACAACTGGAAATGTATAACATGACAACAATCACGGTCGCAAGTGTAGAGCAGAGTTCCATATTCATGATGATTTCTATTGTCAGTCGACTGACCCTTTGTCGTGGCTGCAAATTAAAGGGGTACAATGATGAACTGATTGCTATATCTTTCTTGCCTACGTTTTCTTCAACTATATTTATACCTGGACGCTTTTCTATATAGGTGACCATATATGTGGAAAATGCAAGGAACAGTTCGCAAGATGTCTAACGTTAACGTGGCCAGATGACTTAGAAAGGGAAAGCGAAAAGTGTACTTGTTGATAGCAACAGCAAAGCATGGTAAGCTGCAGAAACACAAAACTCAATGTCAGAAGAGGAGAATGCACAGTTCAGTAACTACACAATCTTTAATCCTTTTTATGCGATATCGGTCATACCTAATTCTCTACGCTCACCAAACTAAGAAGGCCATGGGTACATGAAATGGAAAGTAAAGCATTCGCACTTGTCCTGTGAAGCCGTAGCACATATTTTGTTTATAGTGCCTGTTGACATAACTGCTATTTTGTTCACTTCTAGTTTTAATATCCTCTTTGTAAGAATGGTAAAAAGTGTGTAGAAAAATAATATTCTTTGAATTCTTGTTAACCATTTCAGTACCAATTAAGCATATGCGCATAATTAATGGTGGTGATCTTTGTACCACTTGTGACGTCATCAATTTAAATGTGTTCAGTTATTCTTGATAAGCAGATAGTAGAACTAGGCTAGGCCTTTCCGCACAATGTTCAGGTTTAGATATCGACGACATTCCGACGTCGAAAATCGAAAATCAACTGAGCGTTATCAGTTTTGGTGAAAAGATGGTGTGGGTAAAATGGTAAACTATACCCATGCAACTTTCCACGTCGGCCAGAAAGAACATGCAACGCAAAAGGTAACCAGGTGCAGAGTAAAAGGGTCGAGAAAAAGGAAGAAAGGCAAGGGGCAACAAGAAAAACTGAGAACGGGTGAGGGAAAAAACGTCCAAATTTTGGCTTATGCGCATGCACGGAATTCAAAAATATTTCTCAATTTGGTACCTGATCCTCGATCAGAATCTCTGCTTTCTTAACAAAACATAGGCTTGTTTTTTTAGATGAAGTTTGGTATTCAAAGCGGGTTAAACGTGGTTTTTTTGCATAATTTAATTGCATGGTAAAAACGAGAAAAGTTCTCAAAATTGACAATTTCCGTCACGTTCTCTGATCTTCTCTTGAGCAGGGGAAGGAATAGGGTGTATTTAAGACTTATTTAGAATATGTGTGATCATAATTGGGCAACCATCATCAAGCTGTTTCTACGGTAGCTTGGATCAGATCTCCAGTTTCTGTAGCCATATACAGAACTTGCTTCCGTCCTCGCACATGTTCTTGGATGTAGGCTAGCTAAATGGAGTAAATTTTACTTCAATTCTGACTAGTATGCTGTTGCCTACGAGATGGTTGTAAAAGATTAAGCTTACCGTGTCAGTAATGTGGGTACAACGTAGCCGTTCCTGCTGTGCAGTCGTTCTTGTTTCTTCCACTCCGTGTAATCAGACACTGATGGGGACGTGCAGTAGGTTGCACCTTTAGTTTGAAATATTTTAATGAGTAGAATTCTACCAGAATACTAATGCAAATGCTGTAATCTGATTGGTTGAGCCATTGAACACTTTCAGCTATTAGTCTGCATTGGCTGGATGCGAATGGATAATTCAATCCCAGAGAAGTGAAAATGAAGGACATTTACGGTTCTTGATATTTTAAAAAGTTGAAATTATTCAAATATTCAAAAAGCTGATGCGTAGGTGCACATAACTTCAAACTACAATTCTTTTCGGGCGACCATTTTCAGGCGCAAAGTTAAATAATACGCCAAGAAATAACTGGAAACCGTCATTTGAAGTAAAGTTTTAGCGAGAAATTCTACAAAAACAATTAGATTCTGAGCTCGAGATTTCTATGAGGTGATAGACGATTCGGCCTTCGACCTCATCAACTATCACCTCATAGAAATCTCGAGCTCAGAATCTAATTGTTAAATATTGTACTTGTATGATTAATTTTTAACGTCACTTTTGTATTAGGCTCTGTCAAAAGCTTTAGTGCTTTTTTATTTCCATAGTCTTTTCAAAGTTGCTGGAGACACGCGCAATCCCATTAGGGAAAAAAAGAATTCCAGCTTTAATGCCAGTTAACGAAACTGTGACCGTTCTGCTTGACGGTTTCGCCCTTTAAATTAACGAATATCGAAACAGTCTTGTTCTGAATGATGACGGATCTTGCTGTTTTTCTCATGTTCTAGAATACGAAGCAAATACAGCTGAATAAACTATTGTTGCACAAAATATCAGTGGCATTTAAATTTGCGAATCTATTAACTAGCCTCATCTTAGTTTGAACTGAACGGAATATTTTTGAAACTCTGCAGTGGTTAAACTTGGAACTACCCACTAGACGATTTCGCTCGACCAAAAATGCCGGCTTCACTACTTCATTTTCCGATATGATTAAAAAAGTATTCAGAGTGAAATCAAAAACGCCCAAAATATGAAGATGGTCGAAGATGTTAAGTGACAAAAGAAAATAATTCAACTTGGACATACATGCCAGTGCCACACCCTACTTGTTTATCATTTTACAATTAAGCTCAGAATTGTAGAACATAGCACAGCCAGAATCACTGAATTTAACCAACATTGCAAGGTTATGTAACTGTATTTCAAGGACACGCAGGAGTGCTGAGATATGCTCTTGATAAAGTGGAATTATGTTGTACTCGAAAAATTGACTCAGGACCGTTGCCCTTAGTGACGAAAATGGAGCACGTACTTTTTGTCAGATGCAAGGTATAGTTTATTTCTTTCAAATCTGTTGTTATCTACGAGATGGTTGCAAGAGTAAGCTTACCGTGTAGGTTTAAAGTTTCTGTATGATCTATTTCTACGTTCGCGCTGGCGTGAAATGCGCTGAAACCACTTAAATCTTCTGGCACTATCCGTGACATGCAGTACGTTGCATTTTTAGTTCACGTTGTGATCGGATGAAATAGAATGTTGTATGCAAAGTCCATTTTATTTGGATCTGTTCACGGCTTAAGTTTTAGTGCTTTAATAAATATTTAAAGAGCGTGAACGTTTAGCTTTGCGCATTCTCATCGGAGAAAAAAAATGTAATTCCTCTGCTTGACTGTGTAGATTCAAGACACACCTTTTAAAAGTTGTGACTGCGCTCTTTAAAAAGAAATAATGGTAAGTTCCTTTAAACTGCGTTAGATGGTGCACGTTTGGGTAGATTTGAGTGTTTACTTTTCATGTCCTAAAAGATGGAGCAAACCCAGCTGAATATATATTTATGTATGAACAAAATAGTTGCACGAACTGTCATTTAGTTTTCAATCTATGAATAAGCAATGTCACGAAAGCAGTGTGGTGCTTTGCCGATCTATCGACTAGCCTCGCCTTGTTTTGAAATGAACGTAATCTTTACAAAATGGCAAGCAGTTTCATTCGGAGCTACTACGTTTCGCTCGACGAAAATTGCTGGCCTGGCTACATATTAAGGTGATTCTATGGCGAGCGAAATATAAGGAGCATTGAAACAATTCTCAAACTTCGTCCTCTTGGTAATCATGTTATGATTCCCAATATGATCGATGATGATTATCGTCTAAAGTTTATATTTCATTACACTAACGACTCAATCTGACAATTCCAAGTCAATGGATTCCATCCAAAGGGTATCTTAAACTATGATTACATACAAGACACGACTTGATACCCAATGTAAATACATGTACGCGTACACAATATGTTGCAAAAGAAAAGCATAAAATAAAGACAAAATTAAAGAAAAACGGCCTAAACGACTACAAGTTCGGTCGTCGTATCTGATCTTCATCTGCATCCAACCGTGCCAACAATTCAGGCTGTAAAATGCATAAACGGTCTCTTTAACAAATCAGTAGTAAGCTTGATCTGGTCGATGGTGTAGCCTCTGTGTTAGAAATTTATAGCCATACGCTGAATAAGGTAATCAGCAGAAGGGTTCCTCAGGCCAGCTATGGTCGATGGTTCATCAGGTGGTCAGAATGCAAGGAAGACTAAGTCTGCTGCCTCGTCTTCTCCGTATAACTGAATAAAAAGCAAAACAAAACTGATAATGTACCTGATAAAGAACTGGGGAACTTCCCTAAATTAGTCCCTCATTGGGGGAGACTCCCATATAAAAGGACGGTGGTGCTCTGTCGGAAATTGTGAAAAGAATCCCTACGAGGTACCAAGAGCATGTTTTATAGACGCTGCCTTCACCCTTTAGAAGTAAATAAAATCAGGTGATTTTCAAATATCTCCTGTGATATATTTTTCATCTCAACACCTGAAAAGCTACCACGAAAGCTAATGCTATGGACTTTTGAGGTTGAATACCCTAGGAGCTACCAAAACCACTTTTTAATTCGTAAAAGGTACGACAAGCAACTCCCCTTCCCAACTCCCCCCCCCCCCCCCCCCCCCCCCCCCCTCCTTTCTTCTTCCTTATTGTTTTTGTTTTATTTTCACCCCCACACACTCACTCTAAAAAAAAAAAACGCTCCTCTCTTTTTTTTTTTTTTTCTTTTTTCCTACACT
>Ga0126343_10000983_pt1 | contig 12488 bp, 12 predicted proteins | sample Cyp2metagenome_FD_92531 | JGI IMG/M metagenome (GOLD analysis project Ga0126343, IMG submission 92531) | Coral microbial communities from Lord Howe Island, Old Settlement Bay, Australia - Cyphastrea 2 metagenome | ecosystem: Host-associated > Invertebrates > Cnidaria > Coral ... | reverse complement strand
TAAACGTTTGCTTCGTGCATTTCCAATCGCGTTCGTTCTAGTCAGCTTTTCAGATTACCTTTTTCAGTCCACCTATATTTCAAGGCCGTCAGATTTCTAATTCTGCATCCCTTCCCATGTAAAATTTTAGGTGGGATCCCACCTGGGATCCCAGGAGGGGTCCCAGGTGGAATCCCAGGTGGGTCCCAGGTTGAAAAATTAAAATCCCGGGTGGGGGTTATAGGATCCCAGGTGGGTCCCGGGTTGGAAAGTAACAAATCCTGCCCGGGGGTCATGGGATCATCACAGGTGGGTCCCGGGTTGGAAAGTTACAAATCCCGCCTTGGGTAGTGGGATGATCCCAGGTTGGTCCCAAGTTGGAAAATTATGGGTTAGGGTTTAAGGGTTTTACAGGACATGAACTTTAACACTCAAAGCATTTATCAAAAGGAAACACTTTTAATTTCCTGACAAATAAGTTAAAACAACAAATATATATTAAATCTGTAAAATCTGATGATCATATCAACATTAAATATGTATTAATGTTAAAAATTGCTCGCTTTCTAGTGAGCCATAGTAGCATTAGTAGTCTTGAAGCTTTTTTTTGGTCTTATTTAAATTTCTGCATTTGTCTGCAATTCTTTGCCGTAGATTAAGAGGCTCCCTCTTCCAATTTTTCTCTAGCTCTTCTCTATCCCAGTCAAAATGCATGGCAAGGTGTGCTGAAGAAGAAATAAAACAATTTATAACCGGTTATTTATTATACATGTAATCAATAGTATACTGTACTTTCATTAAACTGTAAACAACTACGAATAATACTATTGATAATAGAAACTCTAGTTTTTTTACAGTTTCAAACTCCTTTGAAAGGACTGCAAGTCCACTTTAAATCATCAATTTAAAATATTTACAGGACAAAATTTTCAAATTAACAACTTACACTGAATTGCTGCTAGGATATTGCTATCCAAAGCCTTTTTTCCATTCTGCCCAGATATGTTAGACTCAGACTGGGTCTTCAAATCAACTAACAGGTTGAGGAGATTAAAGGCCAATGCCTTAGGCACTCCTCTTGCCAGCTCCTCAGCCCTCCTAATTGATTCTGGGGAAGCTGTTACAGAAAACTTCCTATTTCCAACATAGCCTAAAAGAAATAAAGCCATATATAAAATATATACCACACTGGCAAATACATGACTGTACACATTTAGTAAAGGGTAGATCCCTCTAATACTTTGAAGGAATCACTTGATATTTAAGGCAGAAAAAAGTGCTATACAATTGTACAAAGAAAGAATTTCCTTGTACATGTATATGTAGCACTTACAGAAAATAATTCAGATACCTGTTTTTTCAGTAGCCGTAGATTCCAAGTCTGGATCATTACTTGAATCACGCAGTGGTTTCCTTGCTGGAGCACAATCATCATTGCCATTGCTAGTCTGAGGGGTAGTACAAATCAGTGAAGCTCCTGTTGCACCACTGTTCAGATGAGATGACGTGTGGCTAACCACCACATTCACTGGAGGTGGCCTTGAGAGCTACCAGTAAGTTGAGTAAAGGGTATTTCTGTCAGACATTTTTTTTATTGTTAAAGTATCATTTTTAAGTATCTTCAAAGATGTATTTCCTCAGAGTCCCAAAATTTATGCTAGGCAATTTTAGCTCATTAGTTAGGTAGGGTAACACCTTGATGGTGGCAAAGTAACGTGGCACAATGAGCCACAAATAAGGATGTCTATAAATTTGAGAATGAATGTGGGCTGCAGTTAATAGGCCCTCTAAGACTAGACAGACTACAGGACTAGACAATGCAATTAATCAAAACGTAAATTGGGACATTTAATTTGAATTACCTTAGCCTTTCCTGAAATTTTTGAGGCCAGTTCCTCTAGTTTTTTTTCAGTTCCTTGTTGCCTGTCATTTAGTGTAGCAATGGCTTTCTCAATATCATCAAATCTGTTGTGGATTGCCTTGGTAGATGTGGCAAACATTTCCTGTAAAATAGTAACATTTGAACTTTAGTCAACTGAGAATAATCTCATGATCTCTATGCATTAGTGGTGTATATCCCAAGGATGGAAACCAAAACTAAGAGGCATGATTATTCTCTGTTCTTGTAATACTGATAATTTGGTATATAATAATTTATAAGCATAATATATATCAACTTAGCTTGGTCGAAATAATGTCATCTTTTACCTGCAATCTTTCAAGGAAGCTATCTCCACGATCTTGGTCTGGCTGGTTTAATAGCAAGTAGTCATCAGCATTGGCAACATTTATCTCTGAATCATTTATGAACAGATCATGATCCAGCTCATCTTCAGATTCATCAAAGCTGCCTTGCTATAATATAAATATAATTACCAGTTAGTGAGTAAATGCCATTCAAGACATAAAGGACAAAAAGTACTTGATTAAGTTGAAAATGATACACACTAAGGGTTCAACATTTCTTTTGAACATAACAAGCCCTGTGGGTTAACTTTTCATATTGTACCTCGGTTTTCTCCATGGCTTGTGTTCAGAAGAGGAAACCAATCTTTTAACACCAGTAACATTTACTTAAACTTAATTTATTACCTGCACAAAGTTTTCCAGGTGCTGAAAAATATGTTCACTTTGCTTTCGGCTCAACGTTGCTTGGGCACAAGCTTCATCTCTCTTCAATTTCTTCTCTTGTTTGTTCTGAATTACAACAAGCCACAAATAAATACATGATCTGCACCTGCTAGGATATACATTGTATATGACCACTGAGGGTACTCAACTTCAAACAATTACATTTTATGTGCTTGTATAATTGTCTGAGTATTTTGGGTTTCACCTAGCTGTGTTCATGAGTGGACAGTGTTTGATGTCAGCTGTGATTGCTGTGCCACAAACTATATGACACTTGGTCGCGAGGTAGGGGTTCTGTCTAGAATACATGTAATTTCCGAGAGGTATTCAGTATTTCAGTCGCATTTATATTTTTTACATCATTTCAACTTTTACCTGAAAGTCAACTGAATTGTCTGAAGGTTTATGCCTCTTTGTTCCAGTTTTAGCTTCCTTCTTTCCTTTTGAAATTTGTCCATTTCTTGATTCTGTACTTCTTGCTTGTAGCTGAGAAAACAGAAAAACAAACCAACAATGACATGTTATGAATGAAAAGTATATTCCTGTGCTGTCTTAGAATCCAGTACGGGTTAAAAAACCACAAAGCTCAGGCCAGGGGCGGATCAACTATTTTTCTTACAAAGGCATGCGTCATTAATGGCATTACAGACTGGCAAAGTAAACAAATTTTGAGAGCAAATATGAAGAAGACGGCTTCATCTCAAGGGGGGGGGGGAGGTGTAAACTCTCTGCACCCTTCCCCTAGTTCCGCCACTCAAGCGCCTGTTCCTCAGTTTTCTTTCAAAATGTCAAAGAATCAAATGGCAAAAGCCCACCACTGACCTGTACATCATTTGGTTCTTCTACACGTTTTAGACGCTTCACGCCATTTTTCACCTTTTTTGCTTTAGTTTCTTTCTTGTTTTCAAATTCAACCTGAAAGACCGAGGATAAGTTAATGTTATTGGCCACCCTTGAAACAGAAAGGATTTAGTTACATCAGTTCATCATTATGATGCATGAGCATAACTAATAATAAATGATCATTATGCGGGTATTCCGTTTGATGTTTACATAAAAGGAAAAGGCCTCAAAGCACAAACCTCAACACAAGAATTCTCGTCATCGCTGCTATCAACATTTTCCCACTCCTCCAAAAAATTGGACAAGGGAATGTTCTCTTTGTTATCCGCATGTCGGTCAAGGAATTGCAGGAATGCAAGTTCACACTTTGCAAGTTCGTTGCGTGACTTCCCTGTGGAATAAGGATGACAAGCCTTGATTACTTTAGAATCCTTACCTTGTGCGCAAAGCTTAATTCCCACAGTAAGGTCAGTTCAAAAGTTAAGTGATTTCTCTTTGTTCCAAATAGCATTGTTACTCGATGGCGAGTACCGGTTCCGGGTACCAGGTACTATGATCGAAAATGTTGTGCGACGCAAAATGTTCTTCAAGTAAGTCTGTGTTTTACTCACCAGTTTTTATGATAAGTCCTTTCCACGCCTGTGACTCGCCGACGTCCACATCAACCCATGTATTTGCCTTAAGTTCGCTAAGTTGTTGTGCAGTTCCCAACACTTTATTCCGTGACATTTTCACGACCGAGTAGTCATCCGGAAAGAACACCAACAGCTCCTTGTGTTCTGCAAATCGATCGAAGCCTGACACTCAAGTTATTTGGAGAAAGATCGCAGGATATCGTGAAAAATAAAGTCCTTTCTGAAATGTTTCAACAGCTTTTACCTGTGGATTTTCTCGAGGTTCTTGCTTTCAAAGTATTTGACATAATGGCGTTGCAATTCCTGGAGTGAAATTCACGCGACCGAATGATCAATGTGCGAAAAGCGTGATTCTTACCAATACTTTGGCGCTTCAACACCACTATCCAATCACTGCCAGCCAAATTGAACCCGTGACAAAGGACTTGCTTTGGTCGGCAAGATTAATGAAAATTTCACTTTGAAAGACCGCACGCAAGCGTCACGTTCGCGTCCACCGCAACCGAAGCAGGCAAAAAACCGTCTTGAACTACAAAATGGCAGATTACAACTTCTAATCGTCAGATAGACACGAAGAGACAATTTAAATATGGTTTTCTGATCAAGGAGATCAATGATTTTACATGTAATACACGTGACAAAGGGCTATGATTCAATGAACATTTCACTGTGAAAGACCGAACGTGAGCGTCACGTTCGCTGTGTTTACACAAAATGGCGGGAGAACCTCCGGCAAAGAGAGGAAAATATGAGACTTGGATGTTGGATCCCAACGTGCCGATTCCTCGAACTACAAAATGGCGGATATTTAACACCACAAAATCTTCAGATCGGCACAGAGAAAAAAGTGATGTTTGGCCTTCTAATCAAGAGGATGAAAGCTCATGCGAAGCTGCAAATGAATCCAACGAGTCAGACAAAATGGAACCTTTAGATCAACCACCTGCAATGGCAAATGAAATACATATACAGGTCGACCCGGACATGTGTTCAGACTATGAAGAAACGAGCGACGAGGAAGACGACACTTTTATTTTCTCATCAGAAAGTGAACCAGATGAATCGAAATCACCAGATGAAACATGCGAGAATGAAATTTGCCTTGAAAATGTTGGAAACATCAGTGACGAAGATAATACTCTGCTTTACCAGAACGCTGGAATCTCCAATATGGCTGCACTTTTGATTTTCCATCTTTTCGTTACGGAAACTAAACTGTCAAATCATGCGATGGAAGATCTGATCCGTTTGATAAATGCTCTGTTACCAAGTGGACACAAATTCGTTCGTTCTGGTTATTTGTTAAAGAAATATTTTGTCACTTTGTTTCAAGAACCATTACCAAAGAAACACAAATACTGTTCTATTTGCATGGGCAGTATTTCAGCTTTAAGTAACTCCTGTGGTAACGAAAATTGTCAAACAGCCAATGCAACAGTCAAGGAGTTTTTGGAAATTGATCTCCGAAACCAGTTGTCAAGGCTCTATCAAGGTACATACTGCTACTAGCTTGGTTATTCTATTGTAATAAGACTGGCTGTATTTTTTATTTTTAAAACATTTTAACTTATTAATAATAATAATAATAATAACAATAATAATAATAATAATAATAGTAATAGTAATAAAAATTATGATGATAATAAAAATAATAAGTTATGAAAAATATGCCAAGATTCACACAGATTTGACTGCATTTACCTTTTGTGAAGTTTTATAGGTTTTCGATATAGCGATCGCAAATGAAAAAAAATAAGTTAGAGAACTGGAATTGTGTATAGTGAACGTGTAACACAGTTGGCGAAACTGGAGCATTACCATTCGGTATATTATAATCATTATCATCATCCTCATCATCATCTGCATGCTAAATCTATTCAGAAATTTTGTATCTAACATTGGTGAAGCTGAGTTTTTGACGCCTGCAATTAAATTAAACTCATATTCAACAAAAAGGCTTGCAAATTATCTTTTATGACAGTTATTGTATTGGAGAATTTTAAGTGAGGTCACAAGTGGTCAAGATTCTGCCATACAGAGCAACTGAGCTCAGTTAATAAGATGTTTACATTAATTATGGCAAGCAAGTTAGATCAATTTTAATAATTTGTTTAATTTACAGGTAACTGGTTTGTACTAACTGACATTTTGCTTATGAACAGCATTGAGCTGTTGTTTTTTTTTCTTTCTCATCACACTTTTTGGCACTTTCATAAAAAATTATTGGCATATTAGAAACTACTTAATATTTTTGCAATTTAAAATTTAGACTGCTTTGAAAAAAAAGATTTCCACCAACCAAATTCATAGATTTGGTAGTTCCCTGTCCTTGTGAGACACAGCTTTATAAGGACAATTAATTTTAGTCAATAGCAATTGACATATTCAATTGTTTTTGACTGCAGATGGTAATTGTGTAGTGATTGGCAGTGGTTGGTTAATAATTGTTTATCGGAAATTATTTTAAATTTGTTGCTTTGCAAGTTATACCCATCTGACTCTAACAAGTCATCTCTGTAAATAATTTATAACAGTGTTACAATTTGTCTGATTCGTGAATTTTCTCTCTCTGTTAGATCCTGAGTTTGTGAAGAACCTCCGTTACCGGTTTTCCCACGACTATTTGAATGAAGAAAATATCCTTGACATTTTTAGTGGATCATCATATAAAGAGCTTCTTAAACCTGGGGGATTCCTTGGATCAGACAGTCCTTTAAATTTGTCATTTTCATTCTATACTGATGGTATCAATCCTTTCAAGTCTTCAAACAAGCAAAATCTATGGCCCATATTCCTCATGATTAATGAGCTTCCACCTGAGCTCAGGTAAGTCAAACACTTTTCAGGTGGCCAACACAGTTTTTAAGTGCCTATGCCTAATTCACAATATTATTACTTTTAAACTAATTATGCTTTGGTGCCCATTTTTTTGCAAGAGGCATGGCAATTAGGCTGATTAAGGACAAGGCTTAAAAAAAAATGGTTTTTGTTTATTTAAAAAATCCAGTCGTTAGATTTTCTTCATCATTTGCCCACTACGAATTGACATTAAATCCCTTCTGTCAACACTGTTGTAATAAAATTTTGACATACTTAGGTAATTTTTGTAATTCGCCAAAATCATTTTGAATCGGATCAAAAATTCCCTTTGTCAAAATTCACATTTCTTGTGATAGATCATTTTGTGTGGTTTCTGAACTACTTTTTTTGCCAAATTTCTTGAAATTCTATGGAATGCATCACTGAAATCAGCATCTTTCTACGAAAGTAATACTTTTCATACTGGTTTGTTTTACTTTGTAGGCAGTGTAAAAAGTATCTCCTTCTTGCTGGACTATGGTGCTCCCAGAAAAAGCCCAACATGCTCACCTTTGGACGTCCAGTGATGGATGCAATTTGTGACCTTCACAATAATGGTAATCAAAGTACTTAGCACTGCTTTATGACGAAGCCTAGATTTGTAATGTTTGCATGCTAGATTAAGATTATAGCCAGGCAACATATGAGCTGTAGATGCAATTTACCTCCATGTGCTGTATCCTGAGTTGGAGTTTTTAAAATTGTTGACTGAAGTTGTAACAGTTGATGATCAAAGATATGCCAGTTCCATATTTTTAACTAAGTATACATGAGTGTATGTAATCTAAGGTAGTCAAACCCACAGACAAAATGTATGACAACTTTAAGTGGTCTCTTTGTTCTTCAGGAATGACTGTGACTACAACGTCAGGTGAAGCAACTGTTCATGCTACTTTGCCTCTCTCCACTGAAGACCTACAGGCCAAAGCTCTGGTCACAAATATGAAGCAATTCAATGGAGAAAATGGTTGTTCTACTTGCCTTGACACGGGGAAGATAACAGGGAAAAACAGCCTTCATAGGACATGGCCATACAATCCCCACTTGAAGTATAGGACACACAAATCAGTCATCAAATGTGCTTCACAGGCTACAAAACTTGGAAAGCCTGTAAGCTGATTGAATGCAACACTTAAATTTTAAGTCCATTTATTTGCCATTTTCAAATTAGTGGTTAGTGTCCCTGTTCTGTGAGAGTTCACTTTTGTGTTATTATAGCCCATTATTATTATAGCGCATACATCAATAAATAAACAAAGCCACACATCATGTAGTGTAATGTGGGGGGACAAAAGTTTGCAGTTGGCATGAGAAGCGACTTTGATTTGTGTGACCTTTTCAAGCTTCCCTTGTCACCAGCACTACCGCACTGGAAGCAAACAAGAACTTGTGACCTTGAAAGCCTTTCTCATCTCCCTGGTACTAGTTAAATACAATTAACTGTTTCTGAGGTTTGCACATCACACTCCATTAACTTCGTTTTACTGCTTGCGCTGTAAAGCTTTCGAATGACATTACAACTAATAAGATTCAATCTGCAATTTTTTATGTGAGATAATTAGTTTTGGTTAAGGTCTGAACTGGCATACAAATTCATTTCAACTAGAAACAACACCTCAGTAAACAAATCTGCTACCATAGGAACCAATATCAACAAGGATTTGAACAGGCAGTCAATGTTGATGGACCACATGGTAATTTATTTTAGGTGAAAGGAGTTAAAGGTGCTTCAATCTTCATGTTGTTCAAGAACTTCAATCTGGTAGATGGCTTCGTACCAGACTGGATGCATGGAGTTTGCTTAGGTGTTGTCAAAAACTTGATAGCTCTATGGCTTAACAGTGAAAACAGATCTAAAGCCTTCTATGTTGGAGATAAGGTTAGCTATGACTTTCCTGTTAAGTTCAGTAAATTGATGTTGAGGTCACAAAAATGATTGTCTCGTAGCAGTAACTGATTATCTGAGCCTGCTTGATCAATAGTCCAGAGGTGGGATTTTAGGATAAATGAAATTAATTAAAGAACCTATACTCAGATATTTTTGCGTTAATCACAGATTGCCACTATTGACAAGCGCCTGACTTCTATAAAAGTACCTGATTTATTACCAAGAAAACCAAGATCACTCAGTGACCGAGCACACTGGAAAGGTATCTATTGAAGCAAATTTTTTTATACATCATTACATGTATCTCGTTATAACTCATATCTACATAATTATCATTATAATGAACACATGAACTATTAATAATTTTTATGATACATAAGAAAATCAGACTTTAATAACATACACCTTGTAAAACAATAAAATAATATTGATTTGCATCCAACCTTTATTTCAGCCACTGAATTTAGAGCATGGTTACTTTATTATTCTGTACCAGTCCTGAACGGGATCCTTCACCATACATACCTGCAGCACTATTCGTTGTTGGTGTCAGCTATGGCTCTTCTTGTCGGTGAAAAGATAACCCCAAATGAGCTAAAAGAAGCAGACAACTTAATTGACCTTTTCTGTAAAGAACTTGCTTCCCATTATGGTAAGTTTGAACTCAGACATTTATAGGAATATTAAGCACTTTGTTTAGTATAAGTTAGTTAAAATGTGTTTATAGGTAAAAGTCAGAACTAACATTCTTTAACCAGCTCTTTTAGTCAACTTCACTTAACTTACAGGTAGAGCAGATTTAGTGCAATCTTAAGTTAACCTTCAGACCTTTAAAAGTATTCCAGATAGCCTTAAACAGTGTACAAAAGCATTCGTGAGAAAACAGTCATTGGGTGCCCCTGTTAGATATACTCTCACACCATATTTTTGTTACCGTAAACGTCCGTGTATAAGCCGCATCCATAGATAAGCCGCACCCCCAATTTAGAAACGCAGATTTTGGAAAAAAATAAAAACAATAGAGTTTTAAGTTCCAGTAGAGTTGTACTGCTAGAAACAAACAACGGTGCAAACAAGGACAAACAATCGCGGATTCAAAACACCAACATAGAAGTTGTTGCCATCTTTCACATTTATCAAGTCTAAAGAAAGCGACATTTCATCTGTTGTACCTTTTTTTTCGTTTGAATTTACAACATCTTTAACTTAAAATGGTTTTGACTCGATTTTTCAAGATTATCACTTCAAAACACGCCATTAGGTTGAAATTTCTTCGCCATTGACCCGCCAAGGAAACAAAACGAACGAGTGCTTAGTAGCCAAGCTCTAAATGTGGGGAGGAGTCTGGGTGTCAGTTTTCAAACATGGCGAAATTTACATTCGATTCAGATGTTCGGGGATGCGACGTTCGTCTGTAAAGATGCTTGGAAAACCCGCAATCGGCGAAATACTTCATGCAGGACAGGAGCTTGATAATGCAGTTGGCAAATTTGCCGTGAAGATGGTCCAAAACAACGAAACAGTCGGTGATTTACCGTGCGAGTACTCACAAATTTTGTGGTTATCGCACGTGGCGGAAAAATTACTGTAGACGCCTGTGCGTGGGAATGGAGATTCCTCGTTGGTTGGTGTTCAGTTGTTCGAGTAAAGTGAAAATTAATTGTTTGAAAGAATTGTTGGAGAGCAAGATTCGCTGATAAACACTTACGACGTTTTATAAATAGTAATTAGGTTTTTGAGAACTCCAAACACAGATGTATCCGTGGATAAGCCGCACCCTTGATTTTTGGCTTCAATTTTGTGAAAACAAGCGCGGCTTATACATGGACGTTTACGGTATTCTGTTTTCAATTAGGTGACAAGGCAATGACCATGAATGCCCACCAGCTCCGGCACTATGTGTATTTTGTACGTCGATTTGGTCCTTTGTGGGTTTACTCATGTTTTGGTTTTGAAACCATGAATGGCTGCCTGACAAACATGATTCATGGAACAAGACACATTGCAGAACAGGTACATTATAATCATTTAATCATCGTTATTATTAACAATTGTTTATATACATGCTAAATCTATTCAGAAATTTTGTATCTATCATTGGTGAGGCTATGATTTTGATGACTGCAGTTAAATTAAACTCATATTCAATAAAAAGGCTTGCAAATTATCTTTATCATTAACCAGTAAGTTTCAGTCAACATGTTGACTACCATTGAACATGATCTTTTAAAACCTTTAATGTATAGGTGGCATTCTCATTGTCCGTTGTGAGGAACCTTCCAACTGTCGTGAAAAACCTGAACCCTGCCAACAATTCCAAAGAAGTTATCCAGCTAGCAAAGAAGTTAGTGGGGGAAAAAAACAAGTAAGTTTCTTGTAAGCTGATAAATTATATATTTTGATCGCAATTAGTGACAGCGTGATTTTTACAATATTCCCTTTGTGCTTGATAGTAGATAAGAGTGATTATAAATAACTTGGTGCTTGGCACCCTGTTGGCATTTACAATATTGAAAATTATGCTCCTTCATGAAGGAATACATTTCGATATTTACATTTCTTTCTAGTCCCTCAAAACTGTTGGGATACTTTGTACAATTTTTGAGTTTAAATCAGTGTTGTTGTTTTTTTCAGAAATTCACCAAGCCTTGAATGTTACTCTGGATGCCTTCTTCTTGGCAAACCCAAACATCAATGCTTAAGGAAGAAACACAGAGAGGCCCTGAATACCTTTCTGTCTTGTAGAGGAATGCCTGTCATCTCCAGCACTCAGTTAGTTGATACTTATCTCCGGTTAAAGATAAAAGCACAAACCATCACAAGCATGTCTTATACAAGGGCAAATAAGACCTGCAGCTATACTGTGGAGTTTTATGACAGTAATGGGAAGATTCAGTTTGGAGATGTGTGCTGCTATGTGTACCTCCAAGCTACACCCGTGGCCATTGTCAACACTTACAAGGTTATACCTGGCTCTGTCATTGACTACAAAGGCTTTGGTCTGACAAAGCACATTTCAAAGGTGCTTGGAACCAACAACTTTATGGCAATTAAGCTGGATCAGATAAAACAGATTTGCATTAAAATAGAAATTCCTGGGAACAATGATATTTACATCAGTAGATTTGCCAATATGGTGGAAAGAAATTAATTCTGCAATTAAGTGGAAATTAGTAGTTGTAGTGATTTTGTTCAGGACATCATCAATTAAGGACATGTCCCTTGCTTGGGATAAAATTCTTGTTTAAAATTAACTATTTTTATTACTGTTAACAGTAAGTCGCTTTGTTCTGTATGAGGAAATAGTGAATAGACACAAGGGTCAGTTTTGTTTATTATAAGAAAGATGCTACTGTCCTGTACATTGCATGGTAAAGTAATGATCGTTTATTTAACAACATTGATGGAACAGTGATGCATTATGTTGCCACGTAAAAAAATTCCAATTAATAAAATATTGTTGTCATTAATACCAGCAGGTAGTCAATGTATTATATCAATTATGCATAATACTATTATTACTATTACTATTAGTAGTAGTAGTAGTAGTAGTAGCGGTAGCGGTAGCGGTAGCGGTAGCGGTAGCGGTAGCGGTAGCGGTAGCGGTAGCGGTAGCGGTAGCGGTAGCGGTAGCGGTAGCGGTAGCGGTAGCG
>Ga0126343_10000982_pt1:10000-12496 | contig 12496 bp, 12 predicted proteins | sample Cyp2metagenome_FD_92531 | JGI IMG/M metagenome (GOLD analysis project Ga0126343, IMG submission 92531) | Coral microbial communities from Lord Howe Island, Old Settlement Bay, Australia - Cyphastrea 2 metagenome | ecosystem: Host-associated > Invertebrates > Cnidaria > Coral ... | reverse complement strand
CTGAGCCTTTTTCCGAGAAGGATTTGTGATTCCCTTGCCGTCGATGTAATACTGATACGATCGTTTCCACTGTCGCCATCGTTCCGCGACCTGAGAGGAAGAGCCTGTTAAATCTAAAGGCGGGAGCGCTCTTTCTACTGAATTCGACATCCTCGTCGCCAATTTGTAGTGTCGAGCCGCAAAAACTAAGCCACGAAGGCGAAAGACAACAGCACTAGTCCGTACACAAAGTACACGTTTTTAACACACACACTTCCCGCGCTCGCACTTCCCCGGATGTACACTTTCACACGTAGAACCGCTGTCCTAATATACTACAGTAACCTTCAAGAGAGTTGTGTCTCGAATGCCCTACATACATCAAGATCACTGATTTTTTTCGAGTATCTATGGACTTAAGTTGATCTCTCATAGACAGAACCACTCAAAAAAGTGAGATCTTTGGTAAAATCATCATTGATGTTGATAGGGTTACCCTAGCATGCGGCTTACCCTAACACTCACTCATTCCCCTTTCTTTTATCTTTTAAAGGTAGCCAGGGTTATCCGGTTAGATGGTTACCATATCTGGATGCTACGGTTGCCATGGCAGACGGGTTATTTTCTTCCCTTGTAAACACTCCAGGTAGAGCTAACCCGCCTACCCGGGTTAACTTCCTACTTGTTTCCAGACCCATTTGGAAGTGACCACGCTTCTTAATCCGGGCTATCATTTCCCTCCAGCTAGGGTTAACCCGCTTGCTAGGGTAACCCTCCTTACTTGTAAACAGGCCCGCGCCCTTAGGTTCTCGTACAATACTTCCAGGTTTCCATAGAAACCATAGAAAACTAGTAAGTATGAAATAAACAAAAGTGCCTTGAGAAATACAACCAAACTGTAGCTAAGTGTATATTGTTTTAAGTTTTTTTCGTTTCAAAAAAAACTAGTCACAATACACACACAATGCATATACAAAATCAATGCTGACAAAATACATACTTAAAAGATCACGTATTGTGTCGGGGTGACCGTGCAGGCAAAATCCGTCTGGGGTCAGCAGGCATACTAATTATTCAAATGCAAACTTCCATTGATAACTGGCGTCATTTCGAGTTTGGTGTTTTCAAATGAAATCCCTGCCACATGTTTGCAAAGCAATCGCATAATCAAAATGTTCGCCAATTTTACACCACGAATTCAGCAAATCAGGCTAATAAGGGAGCAGCTAGAAGGATCAGTAAGTAACCTTATTGAGACTAGAGATGAACTTCGCTGTTTCCTCAACGAACAATATGCTACCTCAAGCGAATGGCAAGACTTCGAGCGAACCTCCGAGCGAGTTGACCGGCTGAATGCCTCTGCAATTCAGCTAACAGAGCGAGCAAACAGCAAGCTACAAATCGCTTTTGTTGGCTCTGTTGGCGCTGGAAAATCGACATTGATAAACGCATTACTAGGAGAGGACATCATGCCTGTGACTCGAGCGGAAACCACATTTTGTATCGTGGCAGTGACTGGGTCGTCTAGCAATCAATGGACAGCGACTGAAAGAACCACTGGTAGAGTCTTAGAGATCACCGAGTTCCGACAGCTTCTTCACGTTCTTAAAGCCCGAGAACAGAGAGAAAGACTCGGCATTATTCCTTCCAGCATAATTGATGTGAGCTGGCCTTCTTCACGTTGCAAGGCCCTAGTTGAAAGCGTTGTCTTGTACGATACGCCTGGTATTGGAGAACGGAAGGCTACGGATGACGCAGTGATTGAGCTCTGCAAGTTTGTAGACGTTATTGTGGCCGTCATGGATATTCACAGTCCTACTCTAAGAACCGTGAGTAACGAGTTGCATAAGAGCATTTTATGTAATGTAGCACACGGGATAATTTATGCAAAAAACCATGTGTTTTTCGAAGCGCAACTTTAAGTCATTTACTGTTCTCGTATGCATCAACGGTATCGGCACAGCCCAGACTAAGGAAGGCGAGAGGTATCGCTCATCTGTCTTTAATTCCAACAGTAAGGAGCGAAGTGCCAAAACGCAGAGCGATATTCTTTAATAGTTACAAATGCAGTTTGTGGACGTCATCTTTGTATTAAATCAAATTTTACTTCCGCCATGGTCCTCTAGATAATTAGCTTACTAAAATATTCTTTGATGCATTTATGTTACCTCTTGACGGGAACCCGTTGTTTGATCGTGATTATTTTCTTTCCCTTCATAATATAGGTCTGATGGCGCAAAACAGTCGCAGAATTGCTCCCGCATCGCGGTTTCTAAAACAATAGACAAAGCACTAAGCTGTCACAATTTGCTATAGGCACTAATACCGAAAGTCAATTACTGCTATAAACAAGTTGTCAGTTAGTTTTCAAATTCTACGTGAAAAACCATTAGTCCTCAGGAAGTTTATATATATATATTTTTTCAAATGTTTATTGATAATCACATTAAATAATTACATTTACAAAAACAAAACACTTTAACAGGAGACATTAACAGAGTAAAGCAAAATTAATTA
>Ga0126343_10000982_pt1:0-5000 | contig 12496 bp, 12 predicted proteins | sample Cyp2metagenome_FD_92531 | JGI IMG/M metagenome (GOLD analysis project Ga0126343, IMG submission 92531) | Coral microbial communities from Lord Howe Island, Old Settlement Bay, Australia - Cyphastrea 2 metagenome | ecosystem: Host-associated > Invertebrates > Cnidaria > Coral ... | reverse complement strand
AAGGTATCTTCACTGTGTATCGTAACCTTCTCAAACTAATGATAAAGTTTCACGTTTCTTAGCTCTACCCTTGGCAATTGGTGGCCCAGTATTGAACAGTTTGTTACCGTCGACTGATTTGTGTGAGTGGTTGAGGTGCATTTGGCCCACAAGTGACGCTGAAGTTAATGCAGTTCAGGATTTCTTTGTCGCCAAAGTAAGGGGATTGCATGAGGTAAGAGTTGCAAGTCTTAAACTAAATATTAATAATTGTCTAGTTAGCAGAATATGTATAATTATTGTTTTTTTTCCAGAAATACATGAAACATCAGTCTAATGTAATCCCAAAAAACCATGAGGCCTGCAGCCGATATGCTGTTTTCACAACGTCGAAGTCCACCAGAACACCTGAGCACATAGTTAATTGAATTTTATTTTACTTTTATTTTATTTTATTTTGTGTCCTTTTACAGCCACTTTAGTTTATTTTTATTCTCTTTCTTGCTTTTTTTGTCATTTCCTTGTTATTTGTATTTTACGCCATCTAGTTTTGTGTCAAAGATTATGCATATCTTTTTTTTCCCATGAGAATTCTGGGCCATCTTAGTTTCCGTGTATTTGAGATTTCCCCCGGAACGCTTACTGACGAGATCAACTTTCCTTAAAAATGTTGAAGCGACTTAATCTATTCAAAAAAATGATTCACTGTCGTTTATTTATTTATTTGTTTTTTTTGCTTGTTTCATTACAGGAAAAATCCGAAGAAGTGGCAGTTGATGGACTGAGCGATTTGAAAGAAACAGCTGACTTAAGAATTCGTGGCTTAAAGCGTGCTCTGGAAGACGACATCAAATTTGTTCAAGACGGGGATAACTTTCTGAACAAAAGAAGACGGATAACAGATCGTCTTCAAAATTCGTTCGAGGCATTTGAGATGGCAGCTCATGACATTTGACGTTACTTTAGCTAGCGGATTTACAAGAGCGTGTGGTGACCATGCAATTCTCACATAGCCCTTAGCTTAGAGACTACTGAAAACATAATAATTACAAGGCTTCTTGTAATGATAAAAATCCAAAACGATTTCCCTCTTATACTTTTTGAAACAGTATACTGAGTAATGGTTGCTATAAGTAACTTTTTATGTAGCCTACATAGCCTTCGTTTCATTCCGCAGCGCGCAAGAGGTGAATGGAAAGCTTTGTAGGCACGCACAGGCGTTAATACAATAATTGTTTCTGCATTATTTCCCAGAGACAAAATTGTGAAGAATGAGTGTGCTACTGAAAGGATTTTTATCGTTTTCAAATTAAAGTCATTCACAATGGATTAAGGTCGGGGCAGTTTCACTTTTTACTAAGTATTGAGGGGATTACAGTAATAGATTTATTTCTTTGTTTTGACGGTACTTGCTACACGCGACAAACATGCCTCGGCTATGTTCAGGCTGAGATCTAAGGAATGCGGATGACAAAATGGCTCACACTTCGCGCGACTATTTTTTTTTATTTCTATTTTCATTCTATTCTTTGATATTGGGATCACGACCAAAGGCTTTTCAACCCAACAAGTCTTTTTTTGTTGGACATTATGTGACCTTGGCTATCACGACATGTTGTTGTGTGGCAACCGCATTGCAAACTGCTTTGTGTGTCAAGAGTAATAGTTTAAATTTTAACAAATGTCGTGATTTAAAAGATCCAGCTGTACCTCCCGACAGTGACCACCCATGACGATGAACCAAGGAGGTCGCTTCTGGGAGGTGGACGTTTAAATAGGTATACGACCGCACGTGAGTACTCAATTCTAGTTCTCATGGAAGATCGACAAACAACAGAGAACTACAAGGATTGCAACAAGTAAGAAGTTGCAGACAATGTAACCTTCTAACTCCTTCCTAATTAGGAGCCGGGAGCTCTCGATACTGTTGACTCTCGATCAATGACACGACCTAGTGCTCAATACTGTACTAATTGAAATTGAGGGGGGCCACGCTCACTTTCGTGAACGTAACTCTTTTGCAGTCAATTGTGAGGCATTATAGGGATACATCAGTAGTTTTGTTTCAAGAGGTTACATTTGCAGAACCCAATTCGCAAAGGGAACTCACTTTATTTAGTCGCTCTTGGTTTTTATACCATTTGTCTTTTTCAAATATAGTTTCAGTTCTAATTTCTTATGCAAAAGACCTTTGGGTCGTGGAAATGATTGTCGAAAGTCCAAAAAAAGACCGTGATCTGCATGGACGAGTAAACTGATTAGTAATTACCCTTGTAATTTGTAATCACCCAAGAACAAAGTGCCGTCCGAGTTAACAACAAGACCACCCAGGAGGTGTTTAAATTCTTCAAGTTTCCAATAGCTTGGAAAAAAAACCAGCCAGCACTAAAGAAAGGATCAACCTGCATATGTGTAATCCTAAAATTCTGAGTTTAATCCCACCACGCAGACAATTCAGTTCACCAGACAATTTTTTCTGAACTAAAGGGATTTTTTTTTTACACTTGGATTTTTTTTTATTCAGATTGTGCGCGAGAAGTAGCTCTAAACATCAGAATGATCCCTGGGCATGCGCATATCGCGATGAGCACGGAAATTCTGGAGTAACTTCAGATTTAGTGGATTCACTCTACGAAAAATGCTGCTCTGGTAACTGAATATTCCACGAAAAAAGCGGCTAATTCTCTTGCGCTACGGTGACTCACTTGCCTGTATAGAGCTTCACGTTCGTAATTAGCCAGGTACATTGATCAGACCTATCTCCGCATAGTTCAAAGTAAATAACTTTATTTAGTCTTCAATATTTCGATACGAATCCATATTTTGTTCTCCAGGCTTTATCGATTTTCAATGAGTACGATGTGACTTGTGAAAAAGAGTTAGCAGTATGTTTTACACTTCTAAACGGTATATTTTACATTGTCGAAACGCCACCTAAACCTCATGCATAGTTTTCGCCTTTCTGTAATCTTTCTCTTGACGTTTTCACCGTTCTTCGTCTCCTCGTGCGAACGAGCAGAAGTGCAGTTTTCATTCCGCCCCGTTCCGCTTTCCATTGTTTCTTCGCAAATTTCTTCCTTTTCTTTTCGGGGGATCGGTCTTTTCTGATATCCAGTTAGAATAGGGCGCAACACGAGTGAAAAAACTGTAACGACCTTCGTCCCCGCATCCTTCGCCCCAGCTCACTAATCCCGCCACAGTCCAGCGATAGCCTCGGGACTTTGAATCATATCGCTCACGCACAAATGGTCCCCCACCGTCACCGCGACATGAATGCTGTCCGCCCTTGTCATGTTCGGCGCAAAACATGACGGTGCTGTTAAATGCCTGTCTAGTGTTATTTCTGCAAACTTTATTGGACGATATCGCCAACGCAATATGAACAGTCACTTTTGTTCGGCTTTTCTTGCGGTGCTTTTTGGAAGATTTCCTCTCTTGTTTTACTTGGGTTTGCTTTTCTCCCCACCCCGCTACAAAACCATGTTTTCCAGGCATGGCTAAATCATTTTCAGGCATTGCAACATCCGGTAGGCATACAGGACTTACATACTTTCCAAGTTTGACCTTTCGATTCAGTTTTATAAGCGCTATGTCATTTTCGTGGCTTTGGCGTTTATAGTTGTCATGAATGAAAATCTTGGTTGCTTCAATAATTTGCTCCGGACTGGTTTTCCTGTCACCCAGATGATGGCCACCAGCTCTTACAGTGTATCTATGGAGAGAATGGCGACTCCATTAGATAACGAAATCAGAGTCTAATAAGGCTTCTGTGGCATGGTAAGACGAAATATTTCTACCGTACCCCCACCTTCACCCCCTGGATGGAAAGGCCTTGTGAGAACAAGTTATCCTGCTTAAGAATATACAACGGGCAAACTGGCCATTCTCCCAAACCAGAAATCCAAACCTAGAAAATGGATATGATAGTGGATAGACAAAGAGCCAGTTGTCATTTCTTTGTGTAAGTAATTATAATCTGACAAACACTGTACCCTGATACCATCAAAAGATGCATGGCTAAAAATTATGGTCAGCCAAATTGATATTTTTTCGACCTTCTCCCCACTCCCCCTTCTTTGTTGAAGAGGCGCGTCAACCTCTCTTGTTGATATGTGGAACAGGATGCTGATTACCTGGACGCTGGCCGAACGATGGGTCTCCATGTTTTAGAGTAAAAGCAATGTGCGGCAGTAATGACCCATTCCTTATCAATAAGAGCTCCGTTGCAGACGGGAACTCCTAAGAGACACAAACAAATACAATCAGTGAACCACAGGGATCATAACAAAGTAACAAACTGACAAAATAATCACCCAGTTTTAAACAGAGGCCTGGGAAGAGTTAAAGGGCTTGAAATAAACTCCGATGTCCCACGCTCGTGCTTACCGTCCCAGAAGATATGAATTTGCCAGGGCCATACTCCACTTGTCGCCTTGTTGCCGCGTACATTTCTGGCTCTTGGTTTAGTGACACTAACACCGCATTCACTGGGATCTGAAAAAGAAGAAGAAAGCTTCTTTGTTGTCGGAGTGTCAGCACTAATTAGTTACTTGTAAATGCAACCTAAAACAGCCACATCACGACGCAGAACAGACTACCTTCTCGCTGTTTGCCAACTAAGAGAATGTATGGGAGAGGTTACATAGCGTGTCGAAGACAATTGGGTGAAATAATTCTTACCCAATTTCGTTAACACTGAAACGCTACAGAGGACATTGATTTACTGCATATGTTTATTTCTTGAAAGAGAATTTCAAATCATCGTCAGATCACAAGATCAAAGGTCTTTGCTCACCATTGCAATTCAGTGTTTGGTTACAGTAAAACCCAAGGCGGTAACTTGTAGCAAGCAAACCGAGGCACTTGCCTCAGTTGTTTTTTCGTTTTCGTTGTAAGTTATTAGGGACCTTAAGCATCGACAACGAAATGGCACGACGACGACGGCCGGAAGTAAAATTTTCCCGCGCGAGCGTTCTACGCATGTGCGATGTTGTCAAAACGTCGTCCAGCCTTCGTCGACG
>Ga0126343_10000981_pt1 | contig 12497 bp, 6 predicted proteins | sample Cyp2metagenome_FD_92531 | JGI IMG/M metagenome (GOLD analysis project Ga0126343, IMG submission 92531) | Coral microbial communities from Lord Howe Island, Old Settlement Bay, Australia - Cyphastrea 2 metagenome | ecosystem: Host-associated > Invertebrates > Cnidaria > Coral ... | reverse complement strand
TTTCGCTATAAGACGCTTTAGACGTCCCAAGAAGGCGAAAAAACATCATACATGAGTCAGTTAAGGTTTCATTTAACTTTATTGAGATATTCAGACCAAGACGTGATTTAAATGTGCAATTTTTAGAGTTTTATTCATAACCCTCATAGATTCTCTTCGTAAACACGAACACATCGAGTGGTCCGCCTGTGGAACAACTGAAGATAAAGCCTGAGAGTTTGATTGATTATCTTGGGACTATTTCACTGAAACGTTTATTGGTATGAAAAAGTAGTACAATATTGGCCTGGGTATGATGCTGTTTATGTCGCTTGCTGTTTCTATGACAGTTTATATCGAACAGTTGATTTATTGAACACTAGTTTAAAGTAGGTGAAAATGAAAACGAAGCTAACGACACTAAAGTTTTTTCACACCGCTAAGATCAGATCAACTTCAGTTTCAAAAAGAACAATTTTCTTTTTTTTTTGGTACGCTTATCCAAAGCTCGTAAACTTGTTCGCGGTGGGATGTTAAAAACGGTATCCTTGATGGCTAAATTTTTCATGTCCTTGAGACACTATTTAATAGCTGGTCTTTAGCTAATGTAGATTTGAAAATTCACCTGTACGTATACAAACATCAATATTACCGTACTGAAGGTTTAATGAAAAGCTCCGATAGAACTAGATACCAGAGAATTATTCGTCCATCTTTAAAAGAGTTTTCTATTTCTTCTTCTTCACTGATATCCAAATTTCTTCCCTCCTCTCTGAAGTGTAAGTTACGAAGTCTGTTTCTCTCACGCTTATCCTCGGCCGAGCACTCGATGGATCTACTGTGCTCGACTCTCCACTATTCTATGCATTGTCACTGTTGTTCATAGTCCTGTCACAACCACTGCTGTGTCCTTCCATTAATATTAACTACTCCCCTTCGTCGATTTACACATTACTTATTACTTGCTTATAGCCTATTCTACTTTAAATATTGTCTCGTTTTGTATATACATATGCATTTGTCCTTTAATTTTATTTGTCTATTTATTTTGAGGGCCATAGGTTAGAAAACTGTAATAGATCATTGCGCTTCCCTCTTTAAATAAAGTTATTGTATTGTATATTGTATTGTATTGTATTGTATTGTACAATAAGAACTACCATTGTTAGTAAAGGCTTACCCTGAAGAACTACAGAATGAAAAAAATCGTAATTACAAAACTTTTTGAAAAGCAAAACACGGTCTGAATGTATAATCCCGCAGTTGCTGGGTGTCCCTGTGGTATGATGTACAGGTGGGACTGTGGTTTAGTCGGTTGGCTCGGCGCCAGACCACAACATCCATTTTGCAGGTGGCTATACGACTAAAGCAGAACGAAGAGCAGAAGAAATTTCGTTTCAAGGCTTCGATTGACCATGAAACAGGCTGAAAGCGTGTCCACACATCCCAGTACTGGCGATCATATCTATGTCCTTCGTTCTTTAAGCTACACGCATCATGGTAAGAAGTGTTTCCATTTTTCCAACCTCTTTACGTTAATATTTGTGATTTAACATACAAATTGAATTTAACCCAAGCCGCCACACACTTGGATAGTCAACATTCCTTCACGTTGGCAATATGGGTATTTTGATATTTTCCCACTCTAATTGAAGACGAAGAAATAACACTCTTGTGATCCTTCATTAGATGTGTTTTCCAGGGAGAAAACACTTTGTCTGGCAGTTCAAAAGTAAACTGATTTAAATTGCTTGCTGAATCTTTACGTGCTATCCTTTAGTCGTGTTCACCAAAGTAAAGAAGGATATTAACACAACAAGCGCTTTTAGGCATTTTTGATTGCAATGAGTTTGATGGCTTCAAGCAGGCTGCCAGATGGTGATGAAGAGCAGTAACTTAACCAGTGCGGACACTGGAAAAGTAGATTAAAGTTGTGCAAGAATATGAAGCTACACGAGTTACTAATGTATTCAATTTCTCTGTGAAATTTAAGCATGTCTCCTGTCGCACCTCGGGAGTTCACAGTCTTTAAAATCTTTAAACAGTTACCGCGAAACTACAAAACTTCGCAACCCATTTTAGGAGTTTACGGGTAACTCCAGTTGTGGTGACACGTGGGAAGTAACCAAAAGGTGCTTGAGTTTACGAAAGAAAACATTTCTATCACGTCGTTCAAAGTATATTTGAGGCGTGAATTTTGTTAAAATTCTTTCAAGAAAGGTGATCACACCTAACCTCTCTCCCTCCGAATTCCTGCTACACTCTTAGAACAGCCAGATAGCTGACAACCGCCGTTACCTCGAAATCTAATTCACCACGCAGATGCTTTTATCGATCGATACAAGTACCGCACAAATAAATGCGTTGTATTTTGACTTCTCGTTCTTTGTAACAGGCATCTACATGGGTGATAGCAAAGTGGTGCATTTTCAGACCCCTCTTGAAACTGGACGGATGGACAGTTCGGAGATCGTAGAAAGCGATTTTCAAGAGTTCCTTGGACCTGAATGCTTAGATTGGTACTTGTATAAATACGGCGCTACTGAGGAGGAATTCAGCGGATATCCGCGTGGAACATGTACAACTAGACACAGTGAAGAGGTGGAAACTGTGCTTGAACGCGCGCGCGAGGCACTGCGGGAGGGATTTGGACAGTTCAATATAGTGGGTAGTAACTGCGAGGACTTTGCTTTGTACTGCAAGACGGGACAGCGATCTCAGACCAGCGGTCAGTACTTATCAGCCATGCGCAGAATAGAGGCGGCTCGCCAGGCTGCAGCTACTGGTTACAAGAGTCCCATAGTGTATGCTGGCTGTGTCATGGGCTGGTTCACAGCCAAGGATTTTAGAATAAACTCGGAAAGTTCAACAAGCGTTGAGAAAGTGAAAGAAATGCCTTTGAAAAGCAAGGAGGGGTAACATTCGTCTACCCCCGCACTGGCTGAATAGTAACCACGAGTGCCAACTGAGGTTGGAATTTCTCAACAGAATGAAATTCAGATTAAACAAGGACTTCATCAGAAGTTCGAATAACAATTGAACAAAAACTTTGTACCAAGTTTATTTATACTGTATTACAAACTTCTGTGCGACTATTTCTAAAAAAATGTCCAAAACAAATGTTTAAGTTCATATAAATCACTTCAAAGTTCTGGTGAAATGAAACTGATGACGAAATTTTACCCGTGTCAATTTCCTTGAACTTGAAGCTTAATTTCTCGAGTTCTCATGGGTAATTGTTTTCGGTGTCATTTCAGACTATTCATATCTTTACCGATCTTTAGCTTTAAGAAAATGTAAAGGACTGTAAAATACCTGAAAATATTCTGGTACAAGTTTTTGTCCACTAAAAATTGAAATTGCTCAGTCGATTTCCCATAGGATTTCGTGTTACAGTTAAACCAAGTGAAGCGTACCCCTCAAGATTACATTAATGAATTGATTATTTGAATATTGAGCCCGCTAGTCATTTCAAAAATCAAAATTAACGTAACTTTTTTTAACATTAAACCCATCCACAGCATTCTTGGAACGACTAGTGGGTTCAATTTTCCAATAACAATTCATTATCTAGTTCTAGTAACTTTTAAATTTTTGTAGTTTTTAGTTAGGGCAATTGTTTTCATACAGGGTTAACCTCACGATTTCCCTTTTCAGGATGTTTTTATATTTGTGTTGTAACTGAACCTCCTGAATAAAATGTTATGTTATGTTATGTTATGTTATTATTGCATTCTTGAAACGACTAGCGCGTTCAACATTCAATGCAAATTATCGATTCATAAATGTAATCTTGAGGGGTACGCTTCACTTGCTTTGAGTGTAATTTTCAACACAACCACAGTCAAATAATGTTACGAGAAAACTACACGAAAGTGAGAAAATGTTACAAGCAACGAATAACACGTGACCTGTTTGTCACCTGTTGATGATAAAGCGTGATGGAAACATGACAACGAGGATTAACCATAAAATACAATACTATACAACACGGAGCAACTGGATGACAAGTTTACTTGATAAATAATTGTAATTTACGATAATTTCACATCTTATTAACTTTATGTCTCTGTTCTTGGTATGTAACACGATTTTGCCTGGACTCACGCCGACTTGATCGCTTCACTCCCAAGCTCGATTCTGAATTTTAGACATTTTCTAGTGTAATTCTTGCCGAGACAATTTGATTTTAGATCAAATCTTTTTTTACTAGGTTCGATTTCCACCACTCCCGTTTTCCCAAACAGCGGTTGAAACATCAGCCTAGTTTTTACCCTAATATTTTTTCCTCTTTTTTTTTTCATAACTTGTCTTCTTGAATTTGTAATAAAAAGGTAAAGACGAAAGTTGGTAATTAATTACATAACGTTAACGGTTTGTAACTGCTACTCGATCTAGCCCGTCGCGAGTGGCTTGAAACTTCACTGAAGCCAAGTTGTTATAAATTTTTCGACAACACAACCTCCTGTAATAAATCGTTCACCAAACCTATACTATTGTCGCAAATCTTTTTCCTTCAACATTTTCTTGCCACGCTCCTTTTCCTCAAATCTTCCAGAGTTTTTACCCATTTTGTAACATGTACAAGACCAAAAACACGTGTCTCCTCAGCCAAATTATCCGTAAGTCAAGCCACAGGTAATAGGAACTCAAGAAACATCTTTAGATTTATATCCTCGGTATTTACAAAACTATTCAAGGAAGGTAAGCTGCTACCAAGGCTTTGCCTCTTACGGGCTGTGTTCGTTTGTTTGCTTGTTTTCAACAGCTCGGCAAGTTATGAACTCTGAAAGAGAAATAAAACATGACTATTCAGTTTTCATTTCACGTGAACCTGCTCTTTCCAGTAAATAAATTCTCGATGGCTTTGTGAAATGTGAAAAACAAAATCCCCCGCAGTACTTACAGGCTTTCATAGCGAGATAGGAATCTAATTGCTCCTGCATGGCTATAGCTAGAACATCACGATCAGCCTGAAAACAATGAATAACACTTAACCAAACCAGACCAACAATCCCGGAACACAATCGAGAAAGATCTCTAGCAGAAAACGGAAGTGATAGGAGCCATATCACAATTAATGAAAAGGTCCTAAAATTAAACTTCGTGTAAGTTTGTAGTTAGCTACCTTGTTTAGGAGTCCACATCTGATCAAATCATCGGCCAGATCTCCTCCCTTGTCACCTGTAAACCAAACAGCATTAACAATTCATTTTATTGACAGCACAACAGTTTAGATGACTTGAAACCTATCAGAGCAAGCGTTGTATCATTGTGAGTTTATTACAAAGACTATTGTACCTGGACGTATATCACACATAAGATGTCTATTCATCTTGTCATCCAACTTGAGAAGTAATTCCAACTGTGAAAAGAAATCCGCATTGCAGATATCAGTCATGAAAGAATATTGAATTCCTTGAATTTGTTTGGGTCTGTCATGTTGGTGTTGCTGGTAATCTACTTTGACAGCTTGACCTTTTACAAACAAAGAATATAGGAAACTTCATCTGCATGCCGCGTTTGATTTCAAAGCATCCAAATCAGGCAATAGAGATCTCTGTTCCTTCAATGACTAGTTTTAGTTAACGTTTTGATGTTTCAACAAGATTCTTTTTTAGTCTCATTTGACCATCTCTGCCATGCATCCGAATTTTAAAACATCGATCTCAGAAGGATTTTTATTACAATCATTAACGCTTCTTATGTTGGGTATATGATGTAAGAAATACTGGATAGTAAGAAGTTCATGGATGCGATCAGTTGCAAAAGGTTAATTTGAATTCTAAGGTAAATCACAAGCCAAACTGATTTTATCACTTGCTACTCTCTCCCTTCTGGGGTCCTCACTGACCTGGCTCAGGTATTTACTATCTCCACCCTCCTGAGGCATCATTTTGATGTGACATTTGTTTATGGTAGCCTGTTTACAACAACGATAAGAAAGGAAAAATTACTGAAGACGTGATGGGAAGCCATACGGCAAATCACTGTTCGTCATTTGCCAGCTAGTATCACTGTCCACACGAGGCTCCAATGGTGTTGCTAAAAAAATGCCTGAAGCATTTTTGTACTGACTTGTTCTCTCCTCAAAAAAGATTTCAATAGCCTTCTTCAGGTATGCATGCTAATCCAGTTTTTTTGTGTGCTGCTCTCCTGCGTGGCAGACGTTCAAATGCGCGGGAGAGGGGGAAACAGAAGCGCAAAGCATGATGGGAGGAACAGGGAACCTCTCGAATTGCACTTTGTGCTTCTAAATTTTCCCCTCTCCTTTCCCTTTAAATACCTGCCACACATTCTACCAAACCTATGGAAGAGGTTAAGATTTCAAATGTTGTTGGACGAATGATGGATTTTACCCTTCTTGTTTCTTCATCATACTGATCATCTTTTTCATTCAGTACGGACTCTACATCTTCAGGAGACTTGGGTCTACAACATCAAAAGACAAATAGGAAGAATGAAGAATAAGTTCTCCTAGATAGGTAAAGTCTGCTTTCGAGCCAAGTGGCTTGTCAGTCCAGCACGTATCTCCGGGTTCAGTGCCATGAAACCTGGATGGAATGCTAGTCCATCGCTGGGTTACCCCCAACATAAAATTTCCCACTACCCATTTACACACCTGGGTGGGGAGAGGCACTGTGAGAGTCAAGTGTCCCACCCAAGAACACATCACAATGTCCCCTGCCGCGGCTTGAAAACAGAACACTTCATATGGAGGCAAGCAAACTAACCATGAGGCCACCTCACTTCTCTAGGATCGGTAACAATGTAATTCTTTAAAGTAATGAATATCAGTAAAGGGAATGTTAGGGTTGATCAGGTTCTACCAACCTTTGCCTTGGTCTTGATTCTTTTCTTTGTTGCATTCCAGTCAGTGGGAAAAGGCCATTTCTACAGAAAGATATGCAGAATAATCTGTGTTTTTATGAAAAACAAACCCCCAGATTTAGTTGCTATTAAGATCTCTGGTTAAACAAATAATTATTATGGGTTGATTTATCCAGTGCCTGGTCCTGTAATCCCTGTTTTATCTTGGAAACCAGTACAAAAAGCATTGTGCGTTCTAGTAACACATCATCTATAATCATGATGGCAGATAGGCTTAAAATAACTTTAACACATTTGAAGTATTTGATTTTTCTTAGACTCACCTTACTTCTTCCAAATACTTTTCAAGTTCCAGAGCAGGAGATTTGCCTCGTCTAAAAACCCAGAAAGCGTATGAAGTTAACTTACCAACGAACAAGATTCAACTTTGACTATGAAACCTCTCAAGGCTTACAAGATGCTATTGTAGCTCTACCCCTCCCCTAAGCTAAATACATGTAACATACCCCCACTATCATGATCATTATCATACTTCCAATTTTGATCCTTTCCAATCACAGCCAACACTCTCTCTGGATCAGTGTCTTCACCCTTGTCAGGAGGACACACTGGAAAACAATATTATTGACACAATAAGAACAAAATCACTAACCATGATCAAACAGCTCTTAACAAAAATCTACTGGTCAATAATTAACCTTCAATGCCTACTGTATGCAAGCACATGTAAGCCAAGAATCTGAAAAATACAAACATTCTTAAGCCGAATAATGGTTGTTCTTTAAAATCATTACCATCACTGTCCACCATACAGTGAGCTGACAACAACTTGAGTGAATGAACCTAAACCAAACAAGAAGCAAACCAGCAGTATAAACAATCAGTGAGTATACAATGGAACCACGCCTTACAACTACCCTTACATGTATATGGCCACCATGTTGTTATGGCCACTCACTTTTGGCTCACAAAAAATGCTTAGTCACTTTACCCTGCTTACTAATTCAGCGACATATATTGTGATCATACTGCAGTTATCTCAAAATCCTTTTCTTTCTGTAACGTATTTCTTTGTCAAGATTCATTTGCTTTCCAAAGAGCTTTCTTTCTACAAAAGTTTGTGCATGTAGTTACAACCAGTTACCAAAAACAAAAACAGAATGGTTGAGAGTTAACTTTGGCTTTCCAAACCTCAACTAACCATTCAGCCCAAACTTACCACAAACAAGCCTGGATGCAATAACAAGTCCCTCGCTGTAGGTCTTTCCGCAGGATTTTCAGCTAAACACCTCCGTATAAAATCCTGTCGATTTACAGTGCAAGTGTCATTAAGACCTTAGAATAGTAAGAATTTCATGGACATCATAAGATAAACTGAAAAAAAAGACCTGAAAGAACTTTCGAATCACTTGTAAGACGTATGAGGGTGTAACTACATGTATCATCACTATTACTACTACTGCTACTGCTACCACTATGGCTAAGGCTACAGCTTTGGCTTTGAGTATGGCTACGGCTATGGCTGGCTTTGGCTTTGGCTACGGCTTCAGCTTCAGCTATGGCTACGGCTACAGCTATGGCTACAGCTACAGCTATGGCTATGGCTACTGCTACGGCTACGGCTACAGCTATGGCTACGGCTACAGCTATGGCTACGGCTACAGCTATGGCTACGGCTTCAGCTATGGCTACAGCTACAGCTATGGCTATGGCTATTCCTACGGCTACGGCTACGGCTACAGCTCCGGCTCCGGCTACGGCTACGGCTACGGCTACGCCTACAGCTACGGCTACTGGTACTACCACTATTACTACTGCTATTTGTATTTTCTTGATTAAATGCCCATGGTGTTTAATTTAAACTTGACTCACGGATCAGAAAATTATTGACTTTTGCAGTTTATTCGGGCAAAGAGTTTATTTGAGTTTTCATTCATTATTTTTAGATCTTTAAAATACCATTATACCTAAAGTTTACTATAACTCAAATATAAATTCCTTGAGGGTCTTAGTTACAAATCTACGTGTAAGACCTGGAACATATGTTGTATCTTCAAATACCGGTACTATCTTATGTTACTCTTAGTCACCTCAGAGATAATCTGGCAACATTTGATGTACTTGTACCTTTTGGTGCGGCAGTTCTAATCCATCAATAGCTTTGTAGATATTTTCTCGTAATACTGGTCCATCAGTGTCATGCAGTTCTAAGGCTGCCATCTGTAAGATTCCACATTTGCAATGTCCATTGGTTAAAAAGAAAACACTGAAAAACTCCTTCAATAAGACTGACAGAACAGAGCCAGGCATGGAATCACAATTCAACAACTTCAGTTGATTTTTTTTTCATGGCGCATACAACTGATGACCAATCAAGTCACGTTTCAAACATGATTTGTCATTAAAAAGCAATGGTCATATGTTTCTAAGAACATTATTCCACATTCTGCATACTGACAAGAATTACCTCAAGCGCACATATCCCAAAAGCATAAATATCAACTGCACAGTCACTGACATGTCCAGGTTTTCCTGCGAGTAAACATGTACAATCAAATTAACACTAACTGTCCAATAATTTAACTTGTGTTCCAAATTTGACTTATCTTACAAAAATGACTAATGCTATATCACAAGGTCAGCAATGGACCATTGGTAACTGCCACTGATGTTAGCACACTTTTTTTCACTCCATAAATTGAATTATCAGTTCTCATTAGTTAAAGTGCCACTATGATCAAATTTTCGATACCCATTTTTACATTTTCATACACAATAGGTCTTTCAAAGATATCTTGTCAAATTTCAATCTACTACGAACAGAAGAACTCGTGTTTTTTGGACCTTTATTTCCAAGAATCTATGGCCGGCATTAAGTTTCCTTGTTCCAAGTCTGGGTTGAGAATTGGAGACAATGACGTCATACTCTCAAAAATACCACACAGGTTGAAATTGTAACAACAAATAGCACAGTAGTTCGCATAAAGAATAACAAGACAAAAGCTTTCGCTCATTTATTCATGAAATTTTCTACATCATTTGAATATTTTACTTTAGGTCCAGGCCAACCCTGTGCAAATGCGTTTTCAGCGCTTTTAATCAGCGGTCGTAGCAAATTTGAAACTGGCCTATTAAATAGCTTCATGCAATTCTTTACAATTTTTAGTTTCCAGACGCCCACCCCACAGGAAATTCCAGTTCCTTTTGTGCAGGGGAGTATGGATATTATCTGGAACTGCAGATCGGAATAGAGTGTTAGTTTTTTGGTGAGGGATGAAAACTGGAGAAAAACCCTGCTGTTAGTTCCAATACAAAGTTAGGGTAACAAAATTGTAAGACTCTGAAAACTTGATCACTTCAGGGACTCAAAAAAAACCTTTATATGCTATCATTATTTAAAGCACACTGGAGTAAAATACCATATTCTGGGGCAATAAAATGCATATTCCTCCTTTCGTCACGATAAGTCTTAACATGGTTATGAATGGCGTCAGGAGCAACTGGAAGAGAAACATGAAAATGTGATTAGCTGAGGGCATTGATCCCTCATGATCAGATATCCAAGTATTTGAGCATAGCCATGTGGTAATGCTACATGAATCAACAGTGTATTGTATTTTAGAGTGTTCAATACAGTTGACTACACTTCACTCTCAAAGTCAAGGCAGTGGTCTAAGAAAAATATGATGAGCGCAAAGGTTCCTCTGCGCCCGGCACTTAAGCTTATATGAAAACAGGATTTTTTCCCAGCTGCCGAAAGGAAAAGGTTAGAGACCTGTGACACCCTGGTCTTCCAAGAGCATACATGTGTAGCCCAGTAAGGTGCATAGCTCCCAATGGTATAGCTGCCGTGCAATGTGTGAATGATACACTAAGTGCCTTATGCTTAAAAAACACAGTGCACCAAACAATGCTGGGGCAGATCTGACAAGGGGGAGGGTCAATCAAAAACTCTAAATTAAGAACAAATGAGACATTGTATAACACGCTTACTTGGCCTCAGGATACAGGAAATTGGAGGAACTCGATTTTAACAATTTTTTGGAGAGAAGAATGCCTACAAAGCCCCCTACAGGGAACTGACTTTGGCAGTCCGCATCTCAAATGCCCTTCTCTAAATTCCTGTATCAGCCCCAGAAATAAGACAAGTTTGAATTCTGGATTGGTTATGACTGAGTTACATCTTTCCACGTATGACACACATAGTGCACATTACCAGATCCAATCTTGATCAGCCCATTGTGCTGGATAAATATTGTATCACAGGACAAGTTCCCATGAACAATGGGTGTGTCACAGCCATGGAGATAGCTGCAAGAAAAATAGTGACAATATAAGACTGTTAGTAGAAAATGAATGTGAAGTGAAAACAATACTACCACTGTGAAGTATGATTTCTTAGAGGATTGGGTAATAATAAAGTACGAATTTTACATAAAAAAGTATAATTTGAAATGGACCTTTACCTCAAAGCCGACAAAATTTGTCGTAACCATCTTTTCCACACCTATGAAATGATTTGAAAACAAAAACTAAAAGTAAGTGACCTGAAAAAAGAAATATTGTATCCAGTACACTCTTTTTGTTTGGCTGACTGCATTCCAAATGATCCATTGTGAAGTATACTTTTTTGGTCAAAATGCTCCCAGAATATGTAAATTTGCATTTTGTAATGTGCACACTGACTACTCAGATCTTGAGTAAAAATGGAATTTGATACAGTTCTGTTTTGCAGGCCAATAAGAAGTTGGCCCATTCATGGATTTTTAAGTTTTTAGATGGGCGCATGCCATTACACTCCCTTGTATTTCTTTACTTATTACATGTATACAGCTGTTTTGACAAAGGTTGTCCAACAAAACTGTATGTGACAATGCTGAAAGGTTTTATGGGTAATGGGGGCTCATGGTCCTTGATTGAGGCTTGAGATGCTTCAGCGACATGGAGGGAAAAAGCACTAGGAAATGTATGTATGCCTGCTCTTTTCTTGTTGGTTAACAACGTGAACCTAAATCAATCAACACCAAACTATTTTTACCCATAATACCAATCGGCATTGTCGTGTACGCTTTTACGCTTTTGTGGGACAACCTTTGTCGAAACAGCTGTATAGAGAATTACATGTATATAGAAACCCCTGTTTCTGAATTTCTGGATGTGGCTTTGGAAAGATCTTAGCCCCGAAATAAATAGTCACAGTAAATCAAAGACTTTTTATCTGAAAAATTGTCAATCAAAATTGATACCTTTTCGTTCAATGTTTTGTAATTACTCTTTCGAGTCTTCTTCAGGAACTGTTTAAGCGAACCAGATGTCATGTATTCAGTGATAAAGATGACGCGAGGTTTCTCAGACCTGGTATCCGTCCAAAACTTATGGAATTTAACGATGTTTGCATGCTATCAAATGAAAAACAAAAACACCAGTGAGTGAGTCTTCCACAAAATGAGCACCCTTGTTCACTATTTTACCCCAAATTGTTCAGAACTTTCCAGAATACTTCCCCACCCAACCAAAGATAGGTTATTAGAAACTCCAAGGGGGAGGGGGTCAAATGCCAAAATTGTAAAAGGAAAATATGAAGCTTGACCAGAATTTCAAGGAGGGGGGGGGGGGGGCAAAAGGGGGTTCCCGATTAAAAAATTTCCCAGGGGAGGGACAGGGTTATTTTTTGGAAAAAAAAAAGG
>Ga0126343_10000980_pt1 | contig 12504 bp, 3 predicted proteins | sample Cyp2metagenome_FD_92531 | JGI IMG/M metagenome (GOLD analysis project Ga0126343, IMG submission 92531) | Coral microbial communities from Lord Howe Island, Old Settlement Bay, Australia - Cyphastrea 2 metagenome | ecosystem: Host-associated > Invertebrates > Cnidaria > Coral ... | reverse complement strand
GGGGAACGTGGGGTGGGTGGTGGGGGGGTGGGGGGTGGGGGGGGTTGGGGGGTGGGGGGGGGGGGGAGTGGGGCGGGAGTTTTCCGGTAAATTACCGCGAAAGCCCTGACCCTATTTATATTTAGGATGAAGCAAAAGTAAATCGATACCCCACTAAAAGGCAGCCAGTTCAACGTGAATAGGTCAACTTTATTTCGTCTCTGTATCATTGAAGTTTTCGCATCATGCATAGAATTTGTTTTTCCCTGGACCTGGGCGCCTGCGAAATGCAATTTTAGCTAATACAATTTAGATTCCGTGTTTAAGGATCATGTTGGGGACACAATACCAACAGAGGCAACGATGATAACCTGTCTACCTGTATAGCCCATATATAGGATTACCCCCGGGAGTTTTCCTGACAAGCGGGAAATACTACAAATCGCAAAAATTGCTCGCTTGTAGGGTTCAGTTTTATCAACGACTGGTTCTCTCGACTTTTCAACAGCTTTATTAAAATTGTTTTGTCTTTAGATAAGAGCGGAAATAGAGCTTGTACTACTATGCAATATATTACAGTAAAAACGTGTCACGGAAAAAGAAGAAAAATTCCATAAACATGAGTTTGTTTTTGCATGGATTACGCAGGAGGGCATTACGTCTTAAATGTTGTCCTTTGATCAAAAAGTTATTTGCCGAATAGTTAACTTTGCTCTCTAGCGCGAACACGAATCACAAACAGTCTAGTATTCTTTTGTTTTTCATCTCATCCCTGCAAATAAGGTCAATTTACCATCAAGTGCGGTAGGAAAGTTCAAAATAGGAACAAAAGCTACGGATCACGAGAAGCGGAAGTGACGTATTATTGTCAGGTGCGGTTGTTTTTCGCTTTTGTTATCGATTACGTGAAACATGGGATAGTCATTTGCATTCGTCTTATCTTGAGAGTGAAGTTTGTCTGTAGGAAGTTATTAATGATTCTGACCTCACCAAGAAAAGGTAGAGTCCTTTTTGCTACGTTTTAACAGGAAGAAAGATTGGTTCTTGCTCATATCTGGGCCACGAATAAGCGCATTCTTTGAGTTTTTACATTGCCCTTTGTGTTTGAAACGTGCTCTCTTTTTTCGGTTTTTGTCTCTCTCAAGGTTCGTGTCTTTGCATTTTTTACTGGCTTTGTTTACGAAGAAGATATGGTGGAAAGTCAAAGGAAAAGGTACATTGATTGTTTAATATACATTATCGTAGTTACCGGATTGCTGGTTTCGGCGAAGCCATCTTTGGACACAAGGACACACTCAAATGCTAAACTAAACAATTACTGTGATTTTACAATGACGGATTCTTCGGGGGAAATTCTGAGTCCGAACTATCCCGCACAATATCCCAACAACAAAGAATGCACATGGACGATACAGATGCCTCAGTCGCAAAAGATAGTTCTTGTGTTTGAAACTTTCAACTTGGATCGTCCAACATCGAGTGATTTCGCATGTGACAACGACTTTGTAGAGGTACATGATAACGAAGTGGGTCTTATTGGAAAATATTGCGCCGGGCATATCCCCCCGAGACAATTGACATCAGGTAGCGAAACTTTGCGTGTTGTTTTCAAGTCGGATAATCGGACAACGCTTGGATTCCACGGTAATTTTCGTGCGATTTATGCGTCTTGTGGCGGCTTTTTGACTGACTCCACCGGTGACCTTTTAAGTCCCAGCTACCCAGCAAGTTTTCCGGCAGATATCCAATGTGTCTGGCATATTCGAGTACCTCTTGACTATGTTATCGAGCTTCGTTTTAGTGACTTCAACATGGATGGAATGTATCCGTGCAGTGTTGATTATGTCAAGCTGACGGATGGTTTTAACACCACTGCTACAGAATTAGGCCACTTCTGTTCTACCAGACCTCCCAAAGAGACAGTCATTCGATCTACTGGTAACAAATTGTCCCTTGAATTTAGATCCTACAAAGAGAGTAACTCGGCAGGTTTTAAGGCCCACTACACCCGTGTTCCACACTGTAATGGGTTTTTGGAGAGTGACTATGGCAAATTTACCTCTCCGGGATACCCTGGCTCTCGCCAAATGGATAGAGAGTGTAACTGGCTTATAACTGTTACCGAGGGAAAAATAGTTTCATTGATGTTTGAATTTTTCAAGGTTGATTCCACCACCTCTAGTTTATCATCTTCGAGAGACTGTGGAGATGACTATGTAGAAGTGTTTGATGGGACCAGTGAAAATGACAACTCGCTTGGTAGATTCTGTACTATTAACAACAAACCTGTGGGGATGTTGCACTCCAGTGGACGACAGATGCTTGTGAAGCTGCACACAAGCTTCAGAAATATGGGTGAAGGATTCTTAGCTAGTTACTACGGCATAGATCCAGATAACTACTTTGCAGATTGTGATGTGTTTGATCACCAGTTGTTTTTTACTTGCAATAATGGTCAGAAAATCCGGTGCCAATGGAAATGTGATGGGACGAATGACTGTTCAGATGGATCTGATGAGAGACATTGCTCACATACTCCCACTACAGCCAGCAAGAACAGTAATGATATACGAAACTATGTCATAGTTATCCTTTCCATCACTGGTTCTGCTTTAGCCATTATTTGTATTGGCTTCATCATAGACCAACTGAGGAGGAAGAGGACATCACGCCCTAGGAGAAGGGGTAACCCAAGAAGGTTGCGGCGTCCAAGACTCTCGGCAGCTGATGAAGCCCCCTTAACAGACGAACCATCGTCACCACCACCACCTTATGAACTCTCTAGTGACAATGCATGTTTTGATGTCACTTTTATTCAACCACGTCTTGGATTCTTGCCATCTCCAAGTGGAGATACAACCCAACCAGGACAGAACAGCAGAGAGAACCAGCCTCACAGTCAAGTATCTACAGACAGCAACCAAGATAGCTCCACACCTAGTGTCAGAGCAGGTGAAATCACTAGCAACAGTTTTCAAGCTGATGCACAAGAAATGCGTACTACAGGGGCAGGAGAAGAAGACAGAGGAAGCATCAGTGGTAATGCTATTGTTAGCACTCTCTCTCCATCAGAGTCCATCAGTTCAATAAATGACACTGCTCCACTCATTCAAAGAACTGACAGTGTGATTGAACTTTAACAATGTTGCAGTGTGGGCCTTGCAAAACTGCTGGGTTAGAGCAACATTTAAAAGCCCTTCAATTGGTATTATGTTGTGGTTCAATTTTACCAATTTGTTTGATGAGTAAGTTCCATACCTCCCACATGGAGGGGTATTTTTTCTAAGACCTCCACCCCCTCCCCATTCTTCTGAAAATTCCAATTAGGTTTCATACAGTTTTATAACTTTTTTTCTCAATCCAAATGAACTTCCAAATTATGTATTTTGTGATGGATTAGTACCGGTATGGACATTTTTTGGAACAATTTTTCTTGTACAATGTGGTATTAGAATGGTAATGTGTTATTATAAAACTTACAAAAATACCAAATTGTACCATAAAGCTAATAATAAGTTATAAAATATTATAAAATCAGAGAGGCACAAACTTGTATAACTGTACTGTTTTGGTAATAAAAGCACGAAAGAACATGCAGCAGCAAAATTGGTCCATGTTGAATGAAATGGCTCTGAAATTTAATACTAATTAAAAGAATATTATGCCTTTTAAATACAATATTCTTTCAAAGAATAATTAGCTTTATGGCACAATTTGATATTTTTGTATGTGAAGAAAAATCTCTCAGTCTGCATTGTTATTACTATCAAGTGTCTGTTTGATTTGTTTTCTTTTCCATCACAAAAAGTGAAAGCTGTCTCAGGGTCATATATAGAGCATTGTTCTGAAACACACCAAGTCTCAACATATTGCAGTCATGTTCTTCATGCTAGGTTCCTTAGGAAGTACCATAAACAGTGAATAAATATAGCTGGTTGATTCTAGTGTGTTTCACATATAAATGTTTGACGTGTAGAAGTCAGCCATTAATTACATGTTAAAGCCAAGTCATTGTTATTTTGTCGTGATACACTGTAAAGGCACAGTTTGTTGAAGTAGCTATGTAATGTTTCTCAGTCGACTCATCTTTTGTGGCTCACCAGTGAAAACTTGCAGTGTTTCAGATAACCATTTAATTATAAGTATTTAATATTTACATTTTTGTACCTTTAAAAGGCAGCTTGTAGATTAGTGCATGCTTAGAGATACAGATTTATGTGCCCAGGACATTAGTCCTTAATATCATATTGTTCACGTAGGATTACATTGTAAGTTATTTGTGTTAATAAGTTCATATTATTTTCTGTTTTAAGTGTAGGTTTTGTGTGGTGTGCTTGGGTAACTTTGATTTGAACGCCAAGTTGCTCTCAATTGAGTTTTGCCCTTTTCCAAGCTAAGCTTGACGTGTTTCTTTCACCACAACTTGTGAACAGCTATGCCCTATTTCGTCTTCCTGATGCATGAACAAACGACATTGAGCAATTTAGGTGAACTGTCACTTAGCTTATTTTAATGATTAACATTTTTTCACTAAGTGTCAAAATAGTTGAAGGTGAAATTTTTTGCTCAGGATATCTTGAGTGTTACAAGCAAGCATCAGTAGGTTAATGCAAAGCAACAGAGGAATTTTCAAAATAATCTGTCTCAAACCATCATTAATTTATTACACAATGTGTTAATAGGCCAATTCTGATATATATTAAAAATCCTAACTTGGCCTCCAAGGCGAAGAAAACAAAAGAAATTGATTGCATTGAGGATGTTCAGGGAAGAATAATTAATTTTTTTTCTTTACCCTACACCTCACAGCCAAGTTAGAATTTTGTTATATAGGAGTTCGCCTATTTTGAGAAAAGAAATATGCAGTAGCTCTAGGGGCTAACTGTAAGATTTCACTACATTATTACATCATTACATGCATTATTAATTAAGTTATTTGGTATTTAATATATTTTGAGGTTTTTCATTGGTCTTTGGAAATAAGATGTGATTTTGATATTTATTTATTTAATGGCATCATCAGAGGCAAGGAGTCTTGGAAATATTTAAACAGTTTCATATCTACATTGTTTAGTTTAATTTTCATATGATTGATATTGCATGATCTCTTTCTTTTCACTCTCATCTTGGCTTTCAAGGTAGAGAATGATGTTTTTATGGGTTATTTTTGACAATCACAATGTAGAGAATGTTGTATGTCTATGCACTCAAAGTTGTTACACTCATCTGCGTTACTCCTGTAGTTTGCATAGTATGAAATTTTCCCAGACTTTGATTTGTCTTCAGTAACAGTTTACAAACATAGTTACTTTCTAGTTCAATGCTAGTTTACCCTGTGAAGGCTTACTGTATCTTGCATATACCAGTTCACTTTGTGTAAAATATAATAGTTAAAAATTTATTATTTAACATTAATGGTTGCCATAAATTATGTGTTATGTTTATTGGTTGTGTTTTATCACAAGTTAATATTTAAGTACATTGTTACAGTTTAAGAAAAACAAGTTCGTATTCAATGGTTGTGAAAAAAATAAAATGTTTTAAATTTTGTGTGGATAATATTTGTGACATAGAAAACCTACTGTGATTCCAGGATATTTTCTTTTTGGCTCTGTGTCAAAATGAGTCTTTGTGCAAAAACCATTCCTAAGAACATATGTTCCCCATGAGGGTTCAATTTCACAAAAGTCAAACTATTCTTTTTTCACATAAAGGTTTTGCAGAAGGACTTGTTTTAAAACAGAGGCACAAGTCAATAAAGAAATGGCTTGATGTAGAGCAGCTTTGCTGAGTGCATTGGACTGGAAACCTTAAAGTGCTCCTGTGATAAAAAAAAATCACTACCTTTTTTCTACAGATTTTGAAGGTGTGTGTACTTAACACTTGACTGGCAAAATTTTAAGCTGTGATTTTTATCCAAAGGCCATTTACTTTGAGTGTAAGTTTTGGATTTGACGATCTGCCATTACTCATCTTCAAAACTGACCGATTGGACCTCGGAGTGTTGGATCCAGGGAAAAGTGACCTCAAAGGCTCACTGGCTTAAAATTTCAGTGTGTGAACACCACTTATTATTATGTACAAAGTGCTAGTTTAAAAGTGTGAAAGCTCAAACTTACATGCTGCATTTTAATTCTGCAGGGGTACACACGCAATTTTGCATTCTTAAACTAGTCAGCCTTTGATGTCATTTCTCCTCGATCCAGCTCTCTCAAGAACTTAAAGTTAGTAATGGACCATAAAATAGGAAAGTTCTCAGTTGAAATAAACGAGTGCCTTTTTTAATCAAGTCTTAAAATTTGGGTCACTTAGTGTCTACTTAAAATAGTTTTCAAATCCAAAGAAAAATAAGAATTGTTTTTTGGTCACAGGTGCACTTTAATTAAGTCCCAGGTGGAGATCCATACCATTTTCCACAGTATTAGGGAAATCAGTCAGAGTTTTCAAAGATATGACTTGGAAGCCAAGAAAGGGCATCTTTTACGAGTTAAAATCAAAATTATTCAGAATTAACCTGAAAGGGAAGACCCAGAGGTTATCCTTATCAAAGGGCCTCCTATCTAACTACATTTCAATATTTACAAGTGATAAAATTATTTTCAAAAATTTAGAATTGAAAGGAAAGAGCTGATGTTATTGTAAAATGTAAATGTAAAGCTTATTTATACTGGTCATGCGCTTAGCTGTACAGCACTAAGCTCGGCTAGTTTGCAGGCATGCCACTTAAACAAAGGAAACAAATACTTTGAATAAATGTAATAACAGAGTTAAAAATCCCAACTGGCAGGAGGCAGACCAGTTGGCTAATTACAAAGTGTGATCAAGGATTTGAACTCCGGACTACTGAAAAACAAATCCCACTAGTAGCAGGGACCTGAGACGGGGACCTCCGGTTTACAACACCAGCGCCCTTAACAACTTGGCCAAGCTGCCTCTGAATTCCATTCAAATTCAAGACATTTTATGTATCTCTGTGAAACAAAAACAGCAGTAAAGAAATTTTCAAGTTCAATCTCGCATATCTCTTGGGCAGAGGAAAAAAATGACCACACAAAGACACGTTAAAAAAGAAAGAAAACTGTCAAGTAGTTCGAATTTACCACACCTTACAACTCAATCAATGTTGATAAAAAAATTTATTTATTTACAAAACAGCTTTTCAAGTGACCCCACGGAAGAGCTAAGGACTCCCAGTTATTAATTTGTGATTACATCAAAAACCCCAATCCCAGTCAATTTGCTGCTCCTTTACAGTCACAGTACAACACTGTATCACATCGCCTTCTTGGATGTCAGTGAAGTTCTCAAATGATAGGCCACATTCTGTTTCCCTCTTTGCTTGACTGATGTCATCTACACCACGTTTCATGGTAGCCAATTTTCCTGTTAACAAGAAAAACATCGTTAAAAAAACCTAGCATGCCAAAAGATGGTATACACCTTAACTTGCAGAGATGTGATCTCCTAGGGTAATCCCCTACAACATGAATGCATGGACTTGCATTGTCCTTCTAAGAGCCACTGTAAACTTGGCATCCAAAGGGTACATGGCAAGGCTGTGGGCTACGAAAAATTACAAGAAGTTTAAAAGTTCACAACCATGAAATCATGGATGCCCAACACTTACGCTTAGCTTATGTTTTTGTCTGTGGCACCCCCACATGCTTCTAGAGCACTGCCCTGCCTGGATACTTGACTCAAAGACTCTGTATGTTGACCTCAAATGTTTTGCCACTGTTAGGGGCTTTTCAAAATGTGGGTCTATCTTGCTGTGAGCCCCCCCCCTCCACCCTCCCCTCCTGAGAAGTGGACCCAGGGGTATGTGTCCCTTCAAAGGACCAGCCAAGATGCAGACTCACAGGTACAAGAATGTGAACTACAAATGACCTCCTGAGATTTGCACCCAAGGGTTTGTGTCATTGGTAAATTCTAGGGTAAATTCTACTTGCTTGTAAGAGAAACCATTTGAAATGTTCACACAGCACTGCTAACGTCTCCATAAATCCCATTTCACATTCCACATTAAACCACGCTCACCTTCAAATACTGTCTTTTTATTCCTCAGAAGTTTGTATAAAGTTTTACCACGTATAAGGGTTCCTGTCATCACACGGCAGCCGGCCACTGTTGCCTTACGTGAACCAGTCAACTTAAACACTTTAAGAACTGCTGCCTCACCATTTACAGATTCCTCGTGTAAAGGGGGCAGTTGTTTTGAAATTTCATCCTGCCAGCATGGGATACAAATAAATTACTATGATAAATCATTAATAACCTGGTATTTGAACAAGATGGAACAAAATATACCTTGCATGTAATTCCATAAATTAATGTCCGACAAATTGAGGAGAAGACACAGGCGGGGCATTTATTAGAGGTAGGTACTCAATCAAGGAAGGAGGAGAGTGCTTATTTAATTTTTCCGGAATTGTTGTGTGATATGATCACTTTTTATTAATATATGTATGTGTCAGTCCCCTAGAGATTCATGTGGTCTATACTAACTGCACAAGGTTGGTTTGGCCTTATGGTTAGTGTTAGGACAATGAATCAGCAGATCTTCACTACCATCCACTGGAATGGCCACTGCACAGTGCTTGAATGAGTCCATAATCACTTCCTCCTCATTAAACACAACCAATACATAAACTGCTCATCCTTTGATGTTTCAGTACTCTTCCATAAACTAGGGGGAGGGGAGGGAATGCTTATTTGAGGGGAGTGGAGTGGAGTGAACTTGAGATCAGATATTCAGACACCATCACAGTCATGACTTCAGTTGTTTATACAAATAAATAATGGTTTAGAGAAGAGGACTAAGAACTTCTGAGAGAATTTACAAACCTTAATGTCTTCTAACAGCTTGTAAATGATCTTGTGCTGTTTAATTGGGATACCGAGCCGTTTTGCTAATGATTGCACTTGGTTTGAAATCTTCACATTAAAGCAAAACACAAGGCCTAAAAGTTCATAAGAAAAGCAAGAAATTTAGATGTTAATTCTTTCAGGATGAACATATAGTGTTGTACTTTGCCTATAATTTAAATTCTACTAGTAGCCCCGAGAAAAAAAATCACTTTGGTATGACAAATGTGAACTGTGAAGTCCGTGGATGAGACATGTTTTGCCGAGTGTACACCGTAACCATTCAAGTTCATTTGTATCTTGTCTGGCATTCTTTAGCTTGGCATACAAACAAGATAGTGTTGTCAGTTGTAAATCTGTGAATAAACCTTAACTTTGTTTACATTGGCATTTTACATGCATAAGTTGATTCCCTTTGAAAGTGAAGAATGATCATCGCAGTAAATTTTGCAACTTCAGCAATTGGAAAGAAGAAGCATGAAAAAATCAGGGCTTCAACGGGATTCTAACCCATGGCCCCCATGATACTGGTGCAATGCTCTACCAACTGAGCTATGAAGCCATATATTGGGAGCAAGGTCATAAATTGAGTTCATGTCTTCCTGTAAGGAGTGAAATGATGTGAAATTTATATTAAATTATTCACATTTGAACTGCAGTTGTAGGTGAAAGTGAAGAATGATCAGTAAATTTTCCAACTTAAGCAGTTGGAAAGAAGAAACCTAAAAAAATCAGGGCTTCATCAGGAGTCGAACCCGTGGCCTCTGCAATAACGGTGCGATGCTCTTCCAACTGAGCTACAACCTACCCTTGAAAGTTTGTGCAAGCCTGATGTCATTTTCATTGACAGCTCCTACTTTGCTGGACAGCACATTCAGCTTAATCTTCTTTGATTTGTATGTTGCTATGGCATCATTGATGGCTTCTAATGAGCCATCAACATCACCTAAATGGCCAAGAAAGAACAATGTCTTACATCAGAATACCTGTAATGTTGAGAACATTATCATGACCCTTTAGCACGTTACTTTTTATGATAAGCGGACTCTTTTCTCGCTAATTCATAACAATTCACTTATTTTAAGGTAGGGGCTGCGAGTGCCTGGCAGCTAAAATGTGTAATGTAATGGCCTGATTCAGTTTGACATTTCTGATGAAACCTAGCTGATCGCACGATTGTCTCAAATGCTAAGAACTTGGCTTCCCCTGCTGACGTCACAGCTACATTAGGCCCAGATCTAATTTTGCCCAGCCATGAACCAGAAGAATGCAACCTCAGACCATAGTTCAAATTTTCAGAGATATGCAAACATTTGATTGATAAAGTTATTTTTTTAATCTTCACTATTTTATGTAGAGAGAAAAAAATTGGAGGTGCTTTTTTTAACTGGAAGCATTTCTCATGGCTGATATCTGAGAACTGAAATAAAGCACACTATTAGTCTGATTAATGATATCCATGACTAGCAAAGATACAAATATGGGTTCCTGATAGAACACGTGACAAGTGAAAAAATACACATTGACTGAGAAATGCATAGTGTGTCCAGTGTTTGTATTGTTCTTTTTTGTCTAGATATAAATTTTAATTACTGGTCTTGCACCAACCTTTAATGATGATATTCAACTTGTCTGTGCTGTCGTAATCACTATTCGGTGTTTTGGGGGCAGGCTGTCTCTTGTACGTAAGCTCTACGTCCAGTAAAATGTTGTGCACATCTTCTGAGGACATCTTTTTTTCACGGTACACTGCCTGTTCCTTGCTCACAGCATCATGAGCTTCATGCTGCAAGAGTTATTTCACATAAAAAAATTAGTTCAGCAAAGAATTTGGGGAGAAGAATGCCAGATTTTATTACTGTATGATTTTCCTTCCTTTTCAATTTATCCAACAAAGACTATTCTGAAGCTCCATTGGCCTTCATTTACCACTTTTATTATTATCGGTAATACAAATTTTGTTGGAAAGAAAGCACTTTGTATATCTAACTAATCAGGTTACAATTTAATCACTGTTCAGTCACCACATTTTGAAGTTCTGACAAAACTTGTCATGTGTATGTAGTTCTGGGAGTAACAACCCGAGTAAGATTCAAACATAGCAGCCAGAGCCTATCACTACTTTGGGAGGATTGCACCCTTTTTGGAAGGGGAGGGGGGAGGGAAAAGAGGGAGGGGAAGAGGTAGCTATTTTTAGGCAGCTAAAACAATTTAAATGTGGGCTGTTCCACATTACTCAAAATAAAGAGACAAGAAAGCCATAAATCCTCTCTCAAATAATTTATGCTACACCGATTAATAACCAGATTTTGGCTCATTTCACTGAGTGAATCATTGACAGACTGAATTTCTTAAGCAGCTACCTCTGATTTGACTTCAACAACTTCATCCCCTGCTGATGGTAGCTCCCTCCATCCAGTTACTTCCACTGGGGTAGAAGGAGTGGCCTCTGATACAACGTTCCCTCGGTCATCAAGCATCAAGCGAACCTATACCCAGGTGCACAATAAAGAACTGTTGATTTCATGGAACACAAAATATTGAAAAAAAAACAGCACCTACCCCTGATCAACTGCAAATCAAACCAACTTTACACTAAAAGAATAAATTTTGCCATACCAACAATACACTCAGATTGCTTAAACCGCCAAGTTACACACTCAGGCTATTTTGTGATGGTTTCTTTACTAAATTCCACATAGAGGAGTCTGGGTTCTTGGGTTCATGGTCTGAATCACTCTAAAAGTGCGTCATAGTCTCTCCATTAAGGAGTATAAATGAAACATTCCTAGGTGGGATCTCTGTGGGTTGGTATCCCATCCAGCGGAAGTAGCAATTATCCCTGACGCACTTCATGCTATGGACATTTGAGTTATGTAGAGACTGTTAAGTCACCAGCTAGGCTACAGTAGTTGGCGGGCATACTTTGCCACATTGCACAGCAAAAAGGCAACTTTGAGCCCTTTGTCATACTTAGGCAATGGTTAAGAATACTCTCAACTAAGAAACTATAAATTAAAAGCAAGTTCATACAGGATAAAAACATCCACAAATGTTTAAAACAACACAATGCTTACCTTTGCAAATGCTTGATTAGAAACAACTATGCTGCCTTTCTTTAATGTTCCACTCTTAACAAGGACTGTTGCAATGGAACTAAAGGAAAAAACTTCATTTATATCAAGACTTTGGGCAAAAAATGCCTGGTGAGATATTTTGTTATCACAAGCAGAAAACAGTGCTTACCCTTTCCCTTTGTCTTTTCGTGACTCCAAGACAATCCCTTCCACAGGACAGCTTCTGTTGGCCTTGAGATCATGCAGCTCTGCAAGAGTTGTGATTGCCTCTAAGAGTCCATCAAAGTTGGTTCCCTTTTAGATATACCAGAAAATATGTTAGCAATGAAAATAATCTCATTAATTATTAATTGATTTATTGATTAATGTCACACTTTATTTTGGGGTTTGAGGTGATTTGCTGTCAGTTTGATATGAGTCCTGCTTGTGATCCAAAGTTAGGACTGACAAAATTGATACGATAAATTATAGCAACTGCATGTTTTGACAAAGCCAAATACTAGTTAATGTAAAAGATGCTAGATGTTTACCGTTTCCCGGGGGGGGGGGGGGGGGGAAACCCACCCCCTTTTTCTTTTTTTTT
>Ga0126343_10000979_pt1 | contig 12504 bp, 6 predicted proteins | sample Cyp2metagenome_FD_92531 | JGI IMG/M metagenome (GOLD analysis project Ga0126343, IMG submission 92531) | Coral microbial communities from Lord Howe Island, Old Settlement Bay, Australia - Cyphastrea 2 metagenome | ecosystem: Host-associated > Invertebrates > Cnidaria > Coral ... | reverse complement strand
GTAATTAAGAGTGTATAATGCAATTCCTACTCACCAATTTCGTATTTTGTTGCAGCTAAATTAGCTGTAACCCGGCGTTTCCTAACAGGCTTTTTTTTGTTCGAATTGTTAACCACGCGTTTGCCATCCTGGTTTCTCTGTGCTGTTATTGGGTTTCGAACTTGTTCCACATCTTCGTCTTCGCAGTCCTCAGCTGCAGATGCGTCGTCTTCCATTTCTTTCCCTTTATGATTACAACTGTCATTTACAGTGCTCGAATCAAGCAAATTAAAGTGGTCTTTAGCCATGGCAGCCGCGTTTCCAGCTAAATCATGGTTGAAATCGTCCATAGTTACCGATGGCAATGGCGTGCGAGACGACAGCGGAATCTCTATGGCAAAATTGTCTTTGCTCGCAGAGGAGATGTCCAAATTTATTTCTCACGCTCATTATTTAACACATTGTGGTGCTAAAAGTACCCAGTCGTCATCTCCATGGAAATGATTGTGAAAACTTGATAGACTGAAAAATGAAAAATGAATGATCGATGATTAGTTCGATTGTAGGATTGTGTTCATGGGTGTAGCGTGACGTTTTCACCATAGCAACATTCGAGTACCGTAACGGAGTGTAACGAACGCGGAAGTCTGAAAAGAAATGTTCCTTTCGTTAGTTTTACGATCAGGCTTCTTGTTCGCTTTGCTTCTGTATATAGATAGAAACACACAAACAGTGAAGAAACTTTAAATGCATATTATCCCTTTCATCTTTTCTAAATTAAGTCGCGATTCTGGACCCGGATATTCCGGAACATTTGCTTCGATTCCAGGTCGGTCAAGGGTTACCACGGTGCACACCAGTACCACTGCCATATTTGGAAGCTAATGTGCAGTGTCATTGCCGCATCTCCCAAACCATACACTGGGAGTACTTACTAGGTTAAACTGTCTTGCAATCATGGGTTGAATCGTCGATATCGTCGATCAAGATGTAGTGCGGCAACACGCTGATCGCGTCAATGCGTCGTATTTTCCGTCGCAGATCATCAAAGCGAACAAAGGTAAGGGAGTAGCAGTAACTTTGTGGACGTGCGTGATGAAAGAAACGTTTGCATGTAGTTCGGTATGGAATTACGAGTAAGTGATAGATTAATCTTTGAAACGTTTACTATACATTGCAGTTAGATCTAGTTATAGTGTAAGACATAGGTAGTTTGCGTTTGTAGCAGATGTACAGTGAGTAAGGAGTGAAGCGAATCACAAAGGAAATGATGAGTAATCACTTTCAGTTTCGATTACATCCCAAAAGGGAGATTTGAGTGGTTTTTTTTTCCGGTGGTTAATTTACTCCTGCTTGTGTTCGGTAGAAACTTGAGCAAAATACACACTTTTGAGAGTCTGTGAACTATATGTTTGAAATGTTAATATATGATAAACTATAAGTGGTTTTATTATATGCAATACAATACCACAGAAGGAATTTAAGATGAGCATGGTAATATTTTTAATAAAGGTAAGAAGATTTTATCGAGATCTAAGCTTTCAAGCTGACCCCGCGAGAGAAAATTGAACTCTAAGTTATCTATACATGTATTTCAATTAAAAACGGACGTTTCGCGTTAGTTTAGAACACAACGCTTCAAGCATTCTTACGAGGGTTTGATATTCAATTTCTCGAGAATGCTTGGGGATTTCATCGCGGGGTCACCTAGACAAATGAACTAAAGTGAGAGGTTTTGAATAGTGTTCAAAAACTTAATGTGCTGAGTAGATTTTTAGTAAATGATTTTTGCACTTATTACTTGAACTTTGAGTGGAATATCCCTTTTGACGTCATTCTCTTTCAGACATGTAATGTCACAGAATTTTAATTCACGTCACATTTAGGGTAACTCTGGCAGGTGGGGCAACTTTTCTTCATGTAAACACTTGGCTCACTTAACTGCGACGACTCTTGGTATGACAAGTGTCACAAAATGTCCTAATTTAGGATTCCAAGCAGAAATTTGCATCAGAGAAGTGAAATTTACCTCCCCAAAACCCACTTTTGTAGTATCGTAAGTTAGGACTGGGCTCTAGGCCCATTGCATGCTGGACCAATGAAGACCTGGGTACCTTTGTTGTTGTAGTTTTGTAGCTAGCATGGCAGCCATAGACTATTAAATTGGTGACAAGGACCAAACAACAATGCCAGATGAAGCTGACACTAGTCAGAAAGGAAAGTCAGGAGTTCTTGCCAGTGTATGAGCAAGCGTGGGCGCTTTGAGTTTGAGTGGTGAACCAGGACAGTGCGTGAAGGCATGGAAGCTATGGAAGGACCGCTTTGCATGAGCCACTCGATGGATGGCAGTTAATGAAACTGACAAGCTCGACTTACTGTTATTAGTAGGAGGAGAAGAGCTCCCAAAGCTACTTCAAACACTGCCCAAACAGCCCACAGATTAGAAATTGTACATTGAAATGCTGGACCAACACTTCAAGGCGAATCGAAATAACACTTGGTTGTACAAGTGGTTCAACACAGAATGGTCACCCAACATGTACTTTGCTGACTTCGACATGAAATGCAGAGAGCAAGCGCTTCATTGCGATTTCCTTATCACACTTGACAATGCAACCATCATGTTGACTGTGGTCAAAACCAGCAATGTCAAGCTTCAGAATGAGACTTGAAATCGGTAATAGAAACAGGTAAGGCTTTTGAGATAGCACTCAAATGATGAATAGCACAGAGGAAGAAAAAAGCCAAGTTAAGGGTGATCCAGAGTTGAAACGAGTTTACACACCAGGACCGTTCAGCATGAGGAATAAAGGGCTGCGCCGCATCACTGACTATTCGCAGGCACAGGCCAGATCATCTTGTACCAAGTGTGGGAATGAGGTACATGCCAACAAGGAAACATGCTCAGCCACTGGAAGGAGATGTCTCAAGTGTGGATGTCTGAATCATTTCGCCCACATTTGCAAGGGTGCAGCCAACGACAGGAAACACTTAAGTTAGCAACACACAGTGTGGTTCTCAAGAAGAGGAGTTTTTAGAAGACATGCATTTGTACCAGGTGTGGGAAGGAAAAATAATCACAATCCAACTGTCGCCATTCACAACAATGGCATTCCCATCAGTTTACACATGGACATGCAGGCTGATGTTCACAGTAGTTACTGAAATGCATTATGGAAAGCTTTGGGTCAACTGTCCCCTACAGCAAACCAGCATAGCGATCAGGAGCTAATCTGGAGAGGGGAAGGCCTGGTGCTACCCGTGCTTAGAAAATTCACCACAACACTCACTAGAGGAGAAAGGGAGATAGCAGAGCTGGTGTATGTAGTTAAAGGTGAAGGCAACACAGCACTGCTAAGCTGTGGGGCCACTGAACATATGGGTCTTGTGGTGTACCATCTGGACCTGACCAGGAGCACACCACTGCCAGTCATGGGGGAGACAGGGCAGATGACCATTGACCTAGTCAAAATGTACAAAGATGTGTTCTTGCATTTAGGAAAGTTGAGAGGAGTCAAGGTGAAATTGCACATGGATCCAGATTCAAAAGGGACCGTACAGAAACAGAGAAGAATAACTCTACCACTTAAAGGCAAATTTGATGAGATTCTGGACAAGTGGGAGAAAATGGACATCATAGAAGATGTTGGAAACGAACCAACAGAATGGTGCAGCAATGTTGCCCTCACGCTGAAGAAAGACAGAAAAAACATCAGGCTTGCCATGACAGATGCCAACAAGTACTTAAAGAGAACCAGACATGCCATCCCCACCTTAAGAGAGCTGGAGACAAGACTTAACAGGGCCAAGTATTTCTTCCACTTAGGCATGAACGATGGATACATGCAGCTGGAGCTAGCTGAGGAAAGCAGGAAGCTTACTTCATTCTACACACATAGAGGGCTGAAACGTTTCAAAAGGCTGCATTTCAGGCTCAACAGCATGGCAGAGATCTTTAATGAGGAGGTTCACAAGATCGTAGCACAAGAGCCAAATGCTGTCAGCATCTATGATGACATACTGGTCTTTGGCGCAATGCCTGAAGGAGCATAATGAAGCACTCAGGCACATAATCAAGCTGTGGCATGAGCATGGGCTCACACTCAGCCCGAAGAAGAGCAGGGTCAACTTCCGAGCTATGAAGTTCTTTGGAAAAGTGTTCTCAAGCGAAGGAATATCACCAAACCCAGATAAAGTAGCAGCCCTGAAGGCAGCGGGCCCCCCATAGTCACCAGCAGAGGTACGCCCCTTTCTATTCTTCGTGGGATTAAATGCAGACTTTATGTCCACTGCACCAGTGAGAGAGCTACTCAAGGTGAATGCTAAGTTCCAGTGGACACCAGAGTGCCAAAGGTCATTTGAATGGGTCTGGGAAATGCTGACAGATGACATAGTGATTGCACACTTTGATCCATGATGGAAGGCAAGGCTGAAGACCGATGTAGGACCATATGGAATGGCAACCACCTTGAAGCAGTATGACTCTGAAGCCAAGTGATAGCGACCAGTGACATATCGATCAAGAGGATTTACTGACACTGAGAGCAGATACTCACAGCTAGAGAAGGAAGCCAAACCTGTGGAGTGGAGTGTCTTTGCAATCAGATATACCTTTATGGCATGGCAGACACATTTGAGGTTGACACTGACCACAAACCACTTGTGGCACTGCTTTCAGGCTACAGGACTGCACCACTTTGTTTAGAGAGGATACATGTTCGCCTTCAAGGCTTCAACTATCGCCTCAATTATGTACCTGGAAAGAAAGAGGGAGTGGAGAACAAAGAAGCAGACTACCATTGACAGCATCCAGAGTCACGTGCCATGCAAAAGAGCCAGGCCAATAAGAACCAAGCTGAATTTGAGCTAAGAGAGATGGTGGAAGAGTTCAGGAAGGATATCATGGCTATTGTGAAATCTTCAGTGCCTAAAGCAGTCACCTGGCAGGAGCTTCTTGAAGAAACGCACTCAGACACTGAACTGTCCAACTTGAAGGAAGCCATAGCTACATGTAGGGGATACTTCTTGTCCCAAGAGAAGAGAACTCGTGCATGTGCGCCACCTAGGTATCACCAAGACCAAGGAGTACCTGCGTACCAGAGTGTGGTTTCCAGGGCTAGACAAAATGATGGAGGCACACATCCAGTACTGCCACCCGTGCCAAGTGGTGAGCGTGTCACCGGAGCGAGAGCTGTAATGCATGACACCCATGCCCAGTGAGCCTTGGAAAGATGTTGCTGTAGTCTTCTGGGGCCCAATCCACACTGCTGGTTACAGTATGCAAGCGGTCTAGGAAGTAGAATTTGTCACCTCCACCAGCACCAGGGCGGTGATACCAAAGATGGATAAGACCTTTGCCTCGTTGGGCATACCGGTGTCGGTAAGCAGTGACGATGGCCTCCGTTCAATAGCCAGGACTTCAGTAACTAGCAATTACTTGGGCTTTCGTCATGAGCAAAAGACGCCACTGAATCTGCAAGCCTATGCAGAGGCTGATCAGTTCATGAGAGTACTGAAGAAGCTGTACTAAATAAGCAGGTGGACGGGATCGAATTTCAAGCAAGAAGTATACAGATTCCTTCATGCCTATAGACGACTCCTCATTGAACCACTAAAATTGCTCCAGCAGATCTGATGTATCCCCGTCGCAAGTTCCACACCAGGCTTCCCATTGACGTAATTCCTTGTGAGCATAGCTGTGAAGAACTCTTCCAGAGGGATCTTGAGAAGAAAATGCAAATAATTTTGAAGTGTTGATTTTTGTGGAGGGAGGAAAACCAAAGTACCCAGAGAAAAACCCTCGGAGCAGAGTAGAGAACCAACAACAAATTCAACCCAAATATAACGCTGGGTCCAGGAATCGAACGCGGGCCACATTGGTGGGAGGTGAGCGCACTAAACACTGCGCCATCCCTGCCCCCTGCAAATGAAAGGGTATGCAGACAACAAGAGATATGTCAAACCTTCTGCCATACAGGTGGGAGACTCTGTACTAGTCAGAAAGGAGGTAATCAACAGGCCACACCTGCCTATGAGACAGAACCATTGCAGGTGCAGTACAGGAAAGGCACCAGGGTGGTAGCCAAAAGGCGCAATGGCAGCTCCATTACCAGGACCACAGCTTACTTTAAGAAAGTTCCCTTCAGTTCGATCAAAGAAGCCCACTAGTGGTCCAGTAAAGAATGCCCAGCAGAGCCAGTAACTACCAAGTACTGGAGAAGATGCGGGCTTGGAGTAGACTGATGGAAACATGATTGGCACGGACACCAATGAGTCCATCCCCGCCGATACTGCCTTACCGGTCGGGTTGACTTCACCACTTGCCCAGGATCAGGGACCAAGGAGAAGTGAGAGGCACCGAAAAGACACTGACACATATTTAAAGGAAAAGTACCCAGACTCTCAGCTGTAATGCTGAAGTTAGATAACAGTTGCTGGTCTAGGATGGACTTGAGACACTGACTTATTTTGTGAGGAGTTGTTGTCTATTTTTCTTTGTGCCACCCCACAGAACTATCTGTAAGCAAGGGGGGAATGTAGTATTGTAGGTTAGGACTGGGCTCTAGGTCCATTGCATGCTGGGCCAACACAGGCCTGGTTACTGTTGTTGTTGTAGTTTTGTAGCTAGCATGGCAGCCATAGTCTATTAAAACTTTGATCAAAATTAATGACTGAGGAAAACTCAAAAGCGAGATGGATATTTGCACATTTAATCATTCAATAAGCAGGGTTTTAAATAATCAGGTGGGGTCAACTTTGATTGTTCTACAGTGGCAACATTTTCATAATTATGCCAGTCATTTCCATATACCATATTTGCCCATGTATAAGTTGACCTTTCAAGACTTCAAAATCAGAGCAAAAATTCTCCCTTGACTTAAACATGGGTCAAAACTTGAGATCCAAGCACCAGTCAAACAATTAGCATATAATAATTGTCTTTCAATGTTTATAACAAACATGTAATAAATAGCAGCACAGTTAACTGACATATGTTCGTTTAGCGATCTGTGTCTCTATACTAGAGCTTCAAGTTAAAATGCATCAACGTTTATTTGCTAAATGTTAACCTGAATCTTGTAGACACTCTCTGGCTCAATTTTGGCATAAAGAAGCGATATTTTTCCTTTAAATAAGGCTGTAGTAAAGCTGCTCAGAGAAAACATCTTCCACGTTTCATTCTCTGCTTAGTAACCTGGCAGGATACAACTGGAAGAACTTCTCTACCAGTAGCCTGCATAGCAAGTGTTCCTGTATGAGGCAACTTTGTCACCGAGCTAAAATCACAAATTATCTACACGTGCAACATGTATCTACATACTCGTTTGGAAGGCAATAAGTCAGTTTGTCTTAAAACCGGCTTTTCCTGTGGTTTAACTCTGACTGTTCATTAGCTTGACGGTCATTTCATACTTTTGCTGCTGAAAAACATTTTTACCGTTGAATTGTAGAACCAACCGGAAATCGGAATCTGCAGTTTGAAAATTTCCAGCGCGAGTAAATTCGCTTTCGCAGGGAAAATATCAACCAGTTGCTGGCCTCTTAAGTTCAGCCTTTCATTATCTGGACACGAAAAGTGACTCAGTAAAGCTAAGTGAGGTTGTCACATAAGACTTTAAAAGTCCAGCCGCAGGTTCCTGTTTGATCTTCGTGTGCAATCGATAATTAAAATGGCAGCTGAAAGCTTTCGCTGAAAGCAGTGGGTAATAGAGTCACCAAATATTTACCTCTAACTTGCCGTCTTCTCAGTAAAATCAAATACATGTACATACCATCAACGTCAAGTCTAATAGATCTTCGCTGAGGCTAGCACAAGTTCACAAACACTGTGCAGGTCACGCACAAGTTATCCTTGGAAACATTGTAGCGAACTTGATACACTTGTCAATCAAAATGACCACACCACACCAATCTGGAGCCCACAAACGGGTTTTTTCAAAGTCGACAGGTTTGCGGGCAAGCGTTCCCTTCTACTCCCTTCCAGCTTTATTCTCTCGCCCCATTTTTCACCCGGCCCGAATGTGAAAAACTCCTTTGTGCTGCTCGAATTTTGTTCGCTTCGTACGGGAACGCTTGCTATGCAGGCTACTCTACCAGTACTTGACCAATTTCAAGGCTTGGCTACCAAGTTCCCAACACACGTATTGCACTTTGTTTGTGTAGTCGTTTTGAAAGTCTTGAGCTTCTTTGGTGTTTTGTGTGTCTTATAAAGCCATTTATAAAGTATTTGACAGAAATTATCATCAAAGAGCCTGCAGGCACATGTGTTGCTTAAGTGGGCAAAAGGCTCATCACATCATAATAGGCTTATTAAAACTGCGGGTGTTGAAACTTGCTGTGATTTGTTTACATATCTGTGGTAGCTTAAAGATAATTCTGTGAAATACAATATAAGTTTTCCAAGAAATTCTTACCTGGAAATCAAGAAAATCTAGTTTTTGGCCTCAAAAATTCAGGGGCTGACTTATACAGGGGATCGACTAATAGACAGGTAAATACAGTATGCCTTAAGGGTTGTCTCGGGTACCCAAGACTGTGTAACTTGGGTCTCAGATCATTAGCTATGCACAATTGACAAAGAATGCTCTGTATTTTTCCCCTAAGGCTTAAGTACTTAAAACAGCTTTAAGTTATGTTAAGAAAGTTTTACAGGGCCATCTGTAAAATGCTGTTAATGGAGCGTGACACCCTGGTATGCTGTGATATTACGTGGCTTATACGACATTCGAGGTTAAAGTAATGTAGCAGTGAGTACATGAACATACCTTTATCTTTGTGCTAATGCCCTTGGATGGCCTTTAGCTAAGCACGTCATATTTATAGTATGTTGTAATAATGTCTAGCTACACTTTCTTTCGGCCGTATTTAGTGGTTAAACAGTGAATCCTGCCTCTATGTCCTCAAAAATATATATTACGTAGCGTCCAGCCTTACTATGGTACAGGTTTCTTCATTGGTCTGAGCCAAAGGCACTCTCTTAGCTACATGTATGAGAGACCCTGTTCAAGGTCCAAAGTCATATTTTCTTAGGTTTTCCTTAGTTACTACTCACATTTTTAGTGAATTTGTATTTCAATTCCCTCCCTCCCTCCCTTAGTTGGTTTTCTCCTTTTGTTATATTCGGTAAACTGGGGCCACCTCTCACAGCTTTGGTTCGGTCAAGTCTCCACAGCGACTTCCCCAAACCTTGATTTGTATTTGTTTACATTTTTAGTTTTATGCCTTTTGACCGCTGCCAATACTCTAGTCCGATCCAGCACTGCTGAGAAGATAAGTGAAGCTTAATTGGTCGGCGTTTCGTATACCTTTGCGTTGCTTCGAGCTGTTGTTGCTACACTGTAGCACATGGCTGGCCTAAGCTTCAATTCATAGTGCTTATAGCTGTTATCTGTCATGGCGCGTTGCTGCTTTGCAGCTCGTAATGCCTTTAAGTTGTCACGCTATGGGAAGTTGCCTGTCATGCCAACCACTGAGTGGTGTTTATGCCCTTAATTACACCAAACCTGTATGTGTTCTTTATTAATAAGATCTTACAGTAAACACTAGATTAGTTAAGCGGGACTGGGACATTAACATACAACGTAAGCGAGCATTTTAACTGGAGTTTGTGTGTATTCTGCATTTTACACAAAACAAAAACAAACAAAATGGCAAAAATTCCTCAATAATTCTCCACCTCATAGTAAAAAGCAATGTGGAAACTTTATTAAGATCGTAATTTGAGGGTCACACAGGGGGGTCTCTGGCATGGTTCACGAACGGAAAAAAAATAAAATAGGGGATAACGGATCATAAATGTAAAAATTTCGTTCTCCTGAATAAAAAAAAAAGCAAAAAAGGTACTCTTTTTAGCAACCTGTTCGTACACACGAAACAGTCTTTGAAGAAAGCAAATCGCTAAGTCAAGGCACCAAATTGCAAATTGCATTTCTAAGTCACTCCCAATACATGTATATAGACCACTCTAACCATTCGGAGGACTTGCATCTCAAAATCACGTAGAATAGAGTGGTAAAATCACGAATATCAGTTGATAGGTCATGTTCTTCATGGCTCATGCAAAACTTTCAGGTCACAAGTTAATTGAGGAATGGTTTTCTCAATTCACGTTTCACAGAAAACAATAAAAATCATCTAATCACATACAACCCTCTCATTTATAATTTGCTTTTCAAATTGAAATTAGGAAAACAATGTGTGTGTATGTAGGGACACACATTCTAGTCATCTAGCCAAGAAGAGCAGCTAATTTTGCCAGGCAAAATTCCCTTAGAAAAAAGACTGCATGTGGGTTATTATTAATGTGCACCAACCTGCAGGAATGTGTGGTTAATGACCCTGCATCAAGGCTGAGGTCTAAGAAAAATTACGAGGAACCCAAAGGTTTGTAACCATAAAATTCTGTGTGACCAGGACTTAGCCTACGCAGGAAAATAGTAAGTTTTTCCAGTCACCTGTGGCTCGAGCCCCAGTACTTGTAGAGCACAGCCCAGCTGCATAGTTTTTTCTTAGGTATATCCAGGGCATACATGCATGCAGTACAGCAGGAAATTATTGACATAACTGAAAACTGACAGACAGAATTGAAAACTGACATAATTTGATTGTTTTTCTGAAGATATTTTAAACAAGAAAAACATAGTTTTGTAACAACAAATGTTACACTTTTTTTGTGCAAACCTCAAAATGAAAAAATAGTCATTTATAATAACTGCTTTATACAGTACATATGTTATGCTTTCTCAATCTTTAATGCAATGTTTTGCTTTCCCTTTCTTTCAGTTTTCTCTTTTCCTGAAATTACATGTATACTGAAGACATGAGGTCCTGTAAGATTTTGGTTCAGCCAAGATGCTAAGAAGTGTATGTTGCAGCTGCTGGTGAGAAAACTATTTTTTTGCATTTTCTTATGTATTTGAAATCATAATTAAAGATGGGTAACTTATCATAGTTATTTTAAATTATAATTAATAGTCATTTTCATTATTTTGATTTTATTATTGTGTTACAATTGTTTTATATAATGTTATGAATTATAGTATTTATGGAGGTAGCGGCACCGAGTGGTTAAGGATGCTGGTGTTGCAATCTGGAGATGCCGGGCTCAAGGCCTCCACCCTGCCACTAGCAGGATTTGTTTCACAGTTTCTGCGAGTTCATTTGTTTCCTTTGTTTCAGTGGCATGTCTGTAAACCAGCTAAGTGCATGACCACTCTACTCTGTGAATACGATTTACATTGCATTTTTTTTTTACATTTTTTATGTTTGAACAAAATTGTAGATCAATGCTGGAACACAATGTACGTGACAGTATGTACATTATTGCTGTTACATTACCTAAATTGAGCCCTCTTAACCAGTATTCCCATACAAATTGCTAGAGATTTACCCCTATTAATATTGGCCGTGTGGAAACAAGGGCAGGGGCAAAAACGAGTTTATGTATGTGTGAGAGTGGGGAACAATAATGCCGGTAAATGGCACAATTTTGCCCAGGAACAGGGTTTATGATCTTGGCACAGCTTGTTGTGATAATTTTGTGCATTAATTTATTTAGCAAATAAAGAAGCCTTGAGTGTTCTCAAATGTGCGGAGTGGTTATCACAGTGTAATACATGGCTTAGGCTTCTTCATTTGCTTTTTGTATGTTAATAGTCTAATAAAACATGTTTTTTTTTTACCAATCAGAGTGGGTGAGGCTAGCAAGTATTCAAATGTGAGAAACTACTGTATAGACAAACAGAAAACACTTTTCCAAACAACTGGCACATTTTTACATGTGTGGGAAAACCAAATTTATGATTCTACATGTAGTGCTCTGGCAGTGATGTATTGACAAACTGCCACTAGAAACTCTACATGGTGGTCTTTTTTGACAAAATCCTTTCGTCTTCTCCCTCCTGTTTTTTGCTTGTCCCTCAAACTTTGTGCACCTAAGATGTGAGAACACTTGCTACACAGGCTTATTTAAAATTCATTGTTATTGAGAATTACACATCATGAGAGTTCTTTTCAACTTCTTCATTCAGACTTGTATCATACTTTTCATAATTATACAGTCAAGTCGATGTTTACATGTACTTACAGGATTGTATGTTTACTTCAATCCATATTTTAGTGTGAGCATATAAGTTGTTCTCTAAAGGCTTCTTGTGATGTCCAGGCTGGAAAAGGTAATTTCTTTTAAAATCCTCATTGTTTTTCCCTTTTATTTGAGCCAGCTTGGTTTAACCTTTTATTTGGCTGAATACATGCAGGTGAAAATTTCAGGTTTGGAACCAATATATTAACAAGGTTTTAATACCGCTTTTACCGGTCGGTAAAACGCAGTCAATGGAACATGACGCCACTTGAGGGTCAGGCTGTTTACGTTCGTCACGCAGTCCAGTAGGATAAACAATGGTACAATGGAGAAAGCTCAATTCATGAGTGAACGTTCCCTTATTCTAGCAGTTAGAACAAGCACTATTCATGTCTGTATTTTAGCTTCTATCTCGTGGTATAATCTAGCAAAATATCTTAGCT
>Ga0126343_10000978_pt1 | contig 12509 bp, 7 predicted proteins | sample Cyp2metagenome_FD_92531 | JGI IMG/M metagenome (GOLD analysis project Ga0126343, IMG submission 92531) | Coral microbial communities from Lord Howe Island, Old Settlement Bay, Australia - Cyphastrea 2 metagenome | ecosystem: Host-associated > Invertebrates > Cnidaria > Coral ... | reverse complement strand
TGCTGTTTTTCCGAAACGGGAAGTTCAAGCCATTTTCTCGAAACACAAACTTCAAGCTAGCACTGATGTCAAGCCCGCGCTTCTCGGAAGCCATTTGAGTGCTTAACTCTGATTGGCTAAGTGGTTCTATCCTGAACGTTGATTGGTTATATTTTCACATGTGAAGAATACTGTACGCAAAGCTGATTGGACGTATCGCTCTTTTCACATGTGAAAATATAGCACATATAGAATTCTATTTGCAAGGTTTATTGCCTAAAATTCTCGCTATATATACAATAGAGACTTCTTCGCAGTGTGAAGCGATACCGAGAACTCCACAATCTCGCAAATATGGGGAAAGTGCGTCTTCTCGGACGCCCATTACATTATAAACCAGCAGTATCTGGAAAAGACGGTAAATGCCTTTTGTGTGGTTTGGATCTCAAGATAAGCGGGCAAAACACTTGGAGATACCACAAAAACAAAGATCTTAAAGATAGAGTTCAGAGTCGGCTATTGGAGAAGACACCTGACTTTGAACTAGAATCGACTCAGCTTTCTAAATAGGGGCAACCCTAAAAATAGGAATATGGAATCCGGAACCGGAATCCGAAATACGGAACCGGAATCCGAAATATGGAACCGGAATCCGAAATCCGAAATCGGAATCGGGAATCAGGAACCGAAAACCAGAATCCGGAATCCGGAATCTGGAATCCGAAATCCCCAAAGTAAAGAGCACGAGCTCTCCAAAAACGCGAAAACTATTTATCATAGCTTTTGCCTGTAAAAAATGAGAGTTCTAATAAGAGAACATTTTTTGAAATTTGATAATGAAAATTAAAAGAATAAAAACTACGACGTTTAGAAGTCTTCTTACTCCATTATCTAGTAGCTGTAGTTTCGAGGTTGAATAAAATAAAGGTGATAGGGTTTCGTTGTTTCTAATTAATGTTTGACGTGACAGTGCGTGCGGTATTTAACAAATGGTAAACGCGATAGCGCTATGAATGCACGCGGGAGGTTGCTAAGCACGAAAGAAGCGTTAGAGCCGCACATAACTAAAGCAAAGCGCGCGCTCTGATTGGCTAATTCAGCATGCCCTTAACAGAGCTAAATAACGTCTGCGCATGTGCGAAATTACATTGCTCGCGCTGGCGCCAATGGCCTGGGCACCATACCAAACCTCGAAAAAATGGCGGCGTTTTTAAAAAGTTTCGTATGGCGCCCAGTTTTGGTGAAAAGGTAGAGCCACACTGAAAACGGTAGAAAGAAAGTTTTACACAAGCTTCCTCGACCAACGTTCGGCATATACTTTTTTGTACACAGGGGTTTAAAGCTTGGACAATTGGTGAAAACAGCGCGTAAATACGAAAGATTTATCCAGGACTTGGGAGATGACATCCGTCTTACGCCGGATTTTAGATTTTATTTCCGTAAATCCCAGTGAATGGGCTTGCTAGTTTATTAAGCAAACACGAGCTGGATAACACACTAAGGTCACCTGAGGCGGTTTGACGAGGCCATTGCTAGTTTCGTTGACGGGAATTTCAATAGCCATTTTTTCGAGGTTTGCTATGGTGCCCAGGCCGTTGGCGCAAACGTAAGCCACGAGATCTCGCACATGCGCAGACGTTATTAGGCCCTATCCATGCCCATGGGTGTATGCTGCTGACGTACTCACTAACTAAACCACTAAAGCAAAGCGCGCGCTTTGTGATGCAACTCAATTTGTTGCGGACTCACTTGGTTGCGGCTCGTGAGTCCACTACATTTTGACCACTGTGATGACGCGTATCGTTGTCGATACGAATACAGACCACATTCGATTTGTTTTTCAAAGTGAACGAAATAAATATTTGTCTTGACAACTGAAAACACCGACTCGGACTTGAAAGTGCGCGCGCTGCATTATGCAAATGAGCTGTTTGTACTCGTCAGAGAAACAATATTGTTATACAGCTGGCGTTCTTTCCACTACAGCGCGCTCATTAATTGGCTAGTTCATTGTCACATGACATCTAACAATGAAACTGTTTCCCGCCAAAACCTATGAGCGGGCAACATTGCAAATACTATGACGTCAAACAGGAAACAGTTCACTGTTACCCGCGAAATGTTGACCGCTGTTGCACATCATTTGTCAATAACGTGACTATTTTTTCCACCGGTTTGATCCATTTGCTTTGCTATATAACAAATCACTTAATGACTCTTACCTTGGAGAACAGTAATTTTGCTTCCCTCGAATCACCATGTTTCCCTCGACTTTGTCTCGGGAAACATTGAGATTCTCGGGAAACAAAATTCAATCTTCCCCAAGGGACCCTTCATTAAGTGTTTATTGTACTAAATTTTGCTTGGGAAACGAGTAATGACGAGTAGTCGTTGTCGGTAAGAGTGCAGACTACGACAAACCACATTTCGATTTGTTTCACCGCCATATCAACGCCAAAGAAAATGTTTTTCTTCAGAGCACGAGCTGAAAAAGGCATTGCGTGACACTGACATTCACGCGTTCTTAAAACTAGCATATTTGCCCTCGAAGCTTCGCTTCTCGGCAAATATTTGTTTCAGGAACTCGAACAGTGAGCTGTTTCTCCGGAAAATTTTGTTATTGTTGGAGATTTTAATTTTCATGTTGATGATCACAGCAATATTCAAACTAGAAAATTTCTCGCGCTTCTTGATAATTTCGACTTAAAGCAGCTGGTTTCTCAATCGACTCATGAGCGTGGTCATACCTTGGATTTGATTTTTACCAGATCGGATGATGCAGATTTCCCTTTGCGGGATGTTTATGCGTCCGATGTTTCGTTTTCCGATCATTCATCCATTTTGTTCAAGCTGGATCATACTAAGCCTCCTCCCAGGAAGATCACCATAAATCGTCGTTCTTTGTCAAACATTGATTTTGCGGCTTTTAATGATCATATATAAGTTCATCTCTCCTTTCTAATGACGACTGCGATGATTTGTCGTCTCTGGTCACACGCTATGATCAAGTTCTCTCCTCGCTACTTGATGTTCACGCCCCTTCCCGCCAAAGGTCTATTATTGTTCGTCCGAAAGGTGAGTGGTATACTTCAGAGATTGCCTCCCTAAAGAGATTAGGTAGGAAATTGGAGCATTTGTGGCGCCGTACGAAGTCTCAGACGCATCGAAAAGAGTATCAGAAACAATGTTGTGTGGTTAACGATCTTTTATATGCTTCTAGACAAGCATACTATTGTGGGAAGATCAAGGACAATTTGCATAATCCGAAATTTCTGTTTTCAACTATTAACAAGTTGCTTCAGATGAATACTGATCGCTTATATCCTAGCAGCACCGATGACAGTGCCTTGGCAAATACTTTTGCTGATTTCTTTGCTGAGAAGATTTCTAAAATACGCATTTCTATTCAAGGTGCCAAGTCTAATCTTACATCTCCTTCTCTTGTTACGTGCACAGTTCGTCTCTCTTCCTTCTGCCAAGTGGATTGCAGTGTCGTTCACAAGCTGTTAACTGGTTTGGCAAAAAATCTCGCTCTTTGGACCCTTTGCCTGCATGTGTCTTGAAAAAATGCAGCGACACTTTATTCCCTATCTTTACCGCCCATAATTAATTGTTCGCTTTCACATGGAGTTATGGCGGATTCCCTAAAGACTGCTATGTTGTTACCTTTACTGAAAAAGAAGAATGCTGATCATGAGATTTTCTCTAATTTTCGCCCCGTATCAAACTTGTAGCTTATCTCTAAGCTCATCGAGAAAGCTGTAGCCTCACAGTTAACTGATCATCTTTCCTTCAACAGCCTACATGAGTCCTTCCAGTCGGCTTACAATAGTTCTGAGAAGGCCCTACTTCGTGTGCATGATGACATTCTGCGATCCATCGACAATGGGGAAAGTGTTATACTAGTTTTGCTTGATCTGTAGGCAGCCTTTGACACTGTGAATCACGAGTTGATTTTTGTCTCGTTTGTCTACACACTATGGACTCTGTGGATCGGTTCTCAAGTGGTTTACCTCTTATTTGACCAATTGCACTCCGTTCGTGGATATTAATGGCACTTCCACAACGATACGTCATCTCGGGGTTGGGGTGCCTCAGGGCTCGTTGTTAGGCCCGTTACTTTACGTTTTATACACTTCTCCTGCTGCGGATATTATTCGCCGTCATAATCTTAATTTTCACTTTTATGCTGATGATTCACAACTATTTTTATCTTTAAAGGGTGCTGAGCGATTGTTTGAATCTAAGCTGCAGCTCGACGCTTGTATTAACGACATTCTCCAGTGGATGGGTTTCATTGAATTGAAACTAAATCAAGACAAGACTGAATTATTGATTTTCCATTCCAGATATTGTTTCTGTCCGTCGTTATCATGTCTCCGTGTTGGGGATGTCGATGTTGTTCCAGTGAAGGCCGCTTCCAATCTTGGTGTTGTCTTTGACGATACTATGTCTTTTAAATCACATATTACCGATGTTTGCAAGTCTTCCTTTTATCATCTTAGGAATATTTCGAGAATTAAAAAGTATTTGACCCGCGAAGCCACTGAAATGGTTGTTCATGCTTTTGTCACCTCTAAACTCGACTACTGTAACTCTCTACCTTATGGACTTCCCAAGCTCCTTATTGCTAAGCTACAATCTGTTAAAAACTCTGAATGTTGTGCCTCGTAGTACTAAGAACACAAATGGTGAAACAGAGAATTAACTCTGCAGTGTAAATTGAAGTGCTTATTGAAGTCATGAATAACCCATTGGGCGTTACCCCTAGTAGAAGGAATCAGGGAACGCGTCTAGTTTGTATGACTAGGAAGTTCGATCATATTACTCCAACTTTAATTGATCTGCATTGTCTTCCTATTAGGCATCGTATTGTATTGTTTTTAAGATTCTTTTAGTTTATAAGTCTCTTAATTCTAAGGCCCGTCGTATTTGTCTGATCTTGTGACTTATCGTCAGAGCTCGTATTCTTTGCGATCGGCTAGTAATGGTGACCTTGTAGAGCCATCTTCAAAAATGCGAACTTCAAGAGATCGATCGTTTGCAGTATGCGCCCCTAGATTATGGAACTCTTTGCCTCTCTCAATACGTAGGAGTTCATCTGTTGACATATTTAAAAACGTTTTAAAAACTTATCTCTTTAAACTGTTTGCTGTAAATTAAGCGCCACGAAGAATTTATTGGAGTTGTGCGCTATAGAAATACTATTTATTATTATTAAAATGGTTATTACCTCTACTGTTAAAATTGTCATTTATAACTCGGCAAAAATGTATAACCTGCACGTGTAGGAGACTGTTAGCTAAAATGTCTCCTCTTAGCTTTTGTGCTGCATTATGGCAGTCAGTATTTTGACAGTGTGTTAATAAGAAAGAAAATGCTGCTAATAAAAGCGGTGTTCATCTTGATTTTTGTTGTTGCCTTCTGTTGAAATCTATTTCAAATATGTAAAAAAGAATTATTTATTACAAAATTATTTTACTAGATAATGAATTCGGCCACCGTAAGGGTGTCAATAGGCAACCATATTTGGACATCAGAACATGCGCATCACATTTGACCAAGAGATGTTTATTTTCCTGTTATTCACTGCAGTACCAAGAACAGTCTAAGAAAAACTCTACAATGATTAATTCCCCTTCTCTTTTTATTTAACTACCTCTTCTACATTCATCCAGTAGAGGCCATTTCCGAGATGTCTTTTGCCTCTATGTCAAATCGAGTCTAAGTGCATGCGAAACCATTCATATGACTGTCACCTACAGGTTCATTTTCATGCCAAGCAGACTCATTTTCATATGAAAGAGTGCGCATGAAAGACCCATTTTGAAACAGAAGCACAAGGAAATATTCATCCATGTGCTGGCTCATAGGGCCCTTTGATTCAACACCTTGTCAAGAGATATTCATATAATTTAACTGAACTTCCAGACAAGATTTATTTTTTGTACCGTACCAAGCCATCCTGAGCGAAGTCACAGCTTGCAGGATGAAACTATGTTAAGCAAAACTATGTAATAATCATTCAACTTAAATCACTCACAACAACAGCACAGAGTATATTCTCCAAAGCTTAATTTTTGCTGTTAAAATGTGGAACAATTTACTTTAATTTTTTTTTCTGTGTACTTGTTACACAACGGCTTGATTACCAGCAGCTGTTCGAGAAGGGACATCGCCCGCGCCTTTTTAACGCTACTTTAACACAAAGGAAATGTGCTTATGCGTTTACACTAAGGGCCTGGACAAACGGCCGAGAAATGTTTGGCGACCAAACACCATCAAACATTGTTTGGGGACCAATCATGCTAATGTTGAAGTGAGTGGCCAAACGGTTAAGACATGTTTGATCAAACACAGATGAAACAATTGATACAAGCTGCTGAGCAAGCGTGGTGGGCATGCCCGCTTCAAACATTTTTGATACGTGGCTGTCCAAACGAACAAAACATCCCCCATCAAACATGAGAACAAAAGAAACGTTTTTAATCAATTGTTTGATGGCCTTCAAATTTTATCAAGCACGACCAAACTCGATCAAACACGATCAAACAGCAACAAACAAGGTTTCCAAACGGTAAAATGTTTGGTCAACATACAATCCTTAATGGTGTTTGGTCGCCAAACATTTTCCGTTTGTCCAGGCCCTAAGGGCTTGGACAAACGAGAAATGTTTGGCGAAGAAAACGAGAAATGTTCGACGCGTAGTTTAAAGACAGTAGCCTTTTCCTCGATAACACAGAAGTGAATACCAATGTAACGTAAAGTAAAAACCTTTATATTTAGGCTATGCAACTTGTGGGGTCATGTATAAATAGGAAAATAAAAAGATACATGAACAATAATTGTAATATAAAAATATTTCTACAAATTGCAAATGAATACGCATCGATGAAACAAGTAAAAGTGAGAAGTCAATCACTCCCATGGACCACTAACGACATCAGGCGGAAAAGGAACAGGAGATTTAAACTGTACAACGAAGCGGTTAACATGAACGATAATGAAAAGAGGCGGGAATATAAATTCCTACGAAATAAGATTACAGCAGCTGCTAGGAGAGCAAAAGCGGATTTCTTCAGAAGCAAAGTCAACGAGGTTAAAGCCGCAAACGCTTACTGGAGACTCGTGAAAGACACAACAAATTTGTCAAAAAGTCACAAACCAATAGGGCCCCGTAAACGCGAAGACGGGAGCCTGGCCGTTTGCGATGTGAAAAAAGCCAACATGATAAAGACAGTATAAAATCAGCATTGAAGAACTTAGGTTGCGATTTGAGAGACTTTCAGGACCAGTTTTGAGAATTAGAGACGGCTTGTGAAAAGTCAGGTATTCCAAAATTTCATTTTCGAAACAATGAGAAAAACACTAGCCTACAGCACAAACGTTCTTTGGGCTCGTCACGCAATCTTCCTCCGCATGGATTGCGCGATAACCCTTAAAACAGGCCAGAACACCCCAGGTTTGATAGTTTCTCAGAGATTTTCGCTTGGTTAAAGTAACTTTAATGCAGGGACTGAACAGAGCCGCTACCAGTGACCATTGTTCTGTTTGCATCATTGACCGCTAGTTTGAAGGACGACAAAGTCTGCTTACGGACTTTTCTTCCACACTGTGTGCCATCTTTTAGAATCTCTTTATCCCAACAGTCTTGTCAAACAGGGTGGGTTGCATATAGTCTCCATCTTTATCCAAAAGGAAAGAGAAATAGTGTCCCTTCAACTTCAGTGGTACCAGACGCTTTGTACCTTTCAAGACAACAGACAAACACAACATGTTTGTATTCAGTGCACACATATCTCGGTAAATTCCACCAGGAGTAGAACACTCTAATGACTCACGACAAGCCAAGGGGGCGGGAGAGGAGGGGTTGGGGAGTGGGCGGAGAGGAGAGGATCAGAATACAAGCATAATGCCTGGTTTCCTGACAGAGGCGTAACAGAGGATAGCTTTGTACATGGAGCAGGCATAAATCATTCTATGACCTGCAATGCCATAAATGTGCATTACATATCTTTAAACCTAGAAGTTGTGGCGATTTAAGAGATGGAACTTCCTTATGTAAGTAACACAGCTCTAAGAAGTCACCCGTGCTTTGTTTTTGTCTTGAAAAGCATATTAGTCTAGGCAACACAAACTAAATGCAAAATGTTATAGTGGGTACACGTGAATTTATACTGTGTCCGATTCTTATCGTGTCTTTAAACTTACCTTGTCCTATCGTGTCTTTAACTTCAAACTTACCTATGCTAGACCTTGTACATGACACATCTGAGATGGAAACAGTCACTGACCTTCTTAGAGGAGTATGTGGAACCACTGTTAGGTTATTTCCCTGAAGGATCAGACGATTTACAGTCCTGTGTATTGTGATTAAAGTTGACGGCATGAATGAACTTTCTGAAGATGACATCCTAAATAAAAGCCTACATTAGCCACTAACATTTTTCCAGTCAATTCTGATCTGTTTGATCAAACATAACATATAGTAATGTTGGAAATGCAGCTGGTCAGTATAAGTGAATCCCAAACTTCTCAAGCTCAAGTTAATATGTAAAGGGGGAGCCAAAATGCCTCTTCCCATTAAAGATTTTCAACTAAATGGAGGGAGCCAGCTGGCTCCCTGAGAACCTCTAAATTTACCCCAAAAGGCCTCATTCTTGCAACTGTTGCAAATCATGCAATGGTTAATATGATCCATGAACTGGCAAAGATTCCGGAAGAAGTTGATTTGAAAAATCCCATAAATGAAACGAAGAATAAGCTGCACATACCTGAGTCTATAACTAAATAATGCTGTAGTACAAAGCAGCCCGACGGTCAGCCCGACACCTACAGCAAAGAAGGGTACCATCCAAACAAGACTGACCTGTGGAATCAATACCATGAGCTTTCAAGAAATTACACTCTGCAAAATGATTTCTTTACCATAATTCTTGAAAAACTTGATTTGCAAGAAATCAGGAAAACCTAGCGAAAAACCAGTCTTCCCCTTGCACATAACTACAGGTCAATCATCGTCTTTTTGCGACATATTATATGAAGTTCCCCTTGGTGGCCTCAGTCATATTCCCTGGCTACACATCACCTTGAGTTCATAGTGAATGGTAAATGGAAGAAGACAAGAACTGAAGGAAGGCAAGACTAACGTCTTCCTTTGCTGAGACTTTCATGGCTTTGCAAAAATTTGAGACTCCAAGACAGCTTTGTGAAGAGTTTGAGACTGTGAGACACATATGACCAGCACAAAAAGGAGCAAGAGATACCCATGAAATTTGACGAACATTTTGCAGGACCATTTGCCAACCCTCCGCATAGTGTTGAAAACTGAAAAGAAAAATGTCCATATCCATACCACTGATCAATGTTCTCTCTTATATTTTTAACTCAGTAACATCCCATAGCATCAGGAGAAATTACTGACTTAATGCCTCAGGAGACCCTGCCAACTTGTCCATCCAAAATGTTTTGACTTCCACGGTCACTTTGTACCGTTGACAGAGAACACAGTCAAATTTTATCACGTAGATGAATGTAATACTAATTTATGCTGACCATCACAAAATATCTTACAATTTGCTATGAAACACAAGGGTTTGATGATGATGATGACACATCCAGTCAGGAATCTTTTCCTGGCTTCTCTCTCGTTTCAGACTAATTTGCCCCGACGAAGGGCTAACGCTCGAAACGTCAGCTTTCGAATCTCTTTACAGTGGCCAATTCACATTATCAACCAAGTTGATAAAACCAAATTACCTTGTTATACTTCGTACCGACGCAGCACCACAGTTTCGTTAGAAACTTACCCCGCTATCAATCTTGAAAGAAGCCATGCATCCCGCAAACATAAACGGGAAGGCACTTATCCTAGCCATCCTGAAGAACCGCCTCAAGTATTTCTCACGACTGAAATAATAAAGTGTCACATGTTTCCCTGCAGGTTTTTCATTCTTGGCATATGAAGAGTGCCTTGCTTTCTTTAAACACTGGAGATAAGAACCAAAGGCTTGCTAAGAGTATAGTCAAATTAAACGCCTGGACCGGGTTCTTTGAAAGCCGGTTAACGCTAAACCAGGATTAAAAGTTAACCAGGGTATTAATTTTTCTTGTGTCGTCCATCGCTCATTAATGTGTAGTTAGAGACTACTCATGCTCAAAACTAAAGGGCAAAAAGTATGAACAGAACTCCTTGATGAAAAGCTACAAAAATGAAATCAAAATTCCTTCTAAACCTGGGTTAGCTTAAAGTGCCTTTGAAATGAAAAATCAAGCTCTTAAAAAAAATCTGCTTATTTAAAAGGCCTTTCAAAGAGAAGAAGGATAGCGTTTTTCTTTTTCTTTTTCTTTCTTTCTTTCCAGAGATATTTAGGTTTCTTCTAATATGCAAATTGGGTACTGATGACATCACAAGGTGCGAAGTTTAAGGCTCAGAACACAAAATTAAGAATATCTCTGGTAATATATAATTGGACAATCTACTTTAAACTTGCCAAGCTTGTTGCACCCAAAAAAATACACAGGCCGGTGTATATTTTGTTGTTACCTTGGCAAGAAACTCGGTTCCAGATCTCTGTCGTGCAGAAATGATAATTAATTCCTGTATTTGATCTTCAACAAAGATTGTCTGTTTTTTTTTACTTCGATTAGGAGACCTAGTGTAATGTAAGTGTTGTATAATTTTCAAAAAGAGCGAAGAACTTTGCCTTGTAAGGTGACAAATGGTTAAATTGGAATTAAAGAGGAAAGAGACTGGAACCAAGACTATTGCCATAGCAACAGCAAATTATGACCCATGACGTGTATTATATAGGGTTAAATGTCCATGCAAAGTTTCCATTGCATTGCTTCATTCTTTGCAGAGATATGCTCGATTTTCTGTTGTTCACCCTCACAAGCACACCTTCTGACGTCATCAGTACCTAATTTGCATATTAGAAGAAACTTTAACATCTCTGGGAGGAAAAAAGATATTGCAAAAAGAAAACCGCCACCCTTCCCCCCCCCCCCCCCGGGTCCTTACTTCCTCTCCCTACTCTACCCTCCTTACTCTATCCTCTCATATTTCATTTCAGCATATCTTCTTCCACCATGGCATAGTCTTAACTAACTTGAGGACCTGACCCCCAACGGGGGGTAGAGAGGGGGGGGGGGGCGTTAAGTGGGGAAAGGGAGAAGAGCGGGGATGACACTGAACTGTAAAATGGTAAATAAAGGTTAGGGGAAATTCTTTATTTAGACGCGGTGTTTCCTTCAGGACTTAAAAATATTGAATCACATGCAAATTACGGTGCGTTTCTTTAAGAAAATCCGAGATTGAATTCTTAAATCCGAAAGAATCTGAAAAAGGATTTTGAGTTTCTTTACTGATTAAACAGATTAATCTAAGATCTCTCGGATCATGGTGCATCAAAGGAACCGAAAAATCCACTCTGGAAATGGATTCTTTGGATTCTTTGACGCACCAAGATTATCAATGACGTCAAGAGCAATGTTACGCAATATTTATGGTTGGAAAAAAGCGATCGAAACAAAAGAAAAGACTGAGAATTCACGTACTTCACATATATGATAGATTTCATCCTGAAACCAGGAGGAAAGTTAGAATATCAGGATAATGCTTTACTGTCAAAGTTTAAAGGAAACCCGAGTATCGACACCTGCCGAAAATCGCGTTGGAAATTCGTCTGTGAGTAAAGGATTTGACCAGCTCGAAAGACCTTCTGCCAACCTCACGCACCAGTGATTTTTCACGCGTGAGCGAAAATGACGTCAATGTTTGTAAACATATATCTTAAGGACGTTCGCACGAAAATTTTCCACTCGATAGATTTTTTCAAAATTTTTACTGCAGTCAGATAATGAGTTACTTGTGCCAGAAATGCAAAAAAATAGGTTGTTACCGTCTTCGTTTCAGATACAAAGCGTGTGGAAAACTACCCTGATTTTGATAAATTGGCGCTCGTAATTCAGCATGGTCTATAAAGGTTTATAGTTAAAAATATCGAAGGTGAGTCAACGGAGTCATACGATCTTTTAGCGTTAATAAATGCAAATTTTATCAACGTTTTTTACAAAACTTAATCCTCCAAAAGGCATTTGAGACCGTCGCACCGATGAACGAAAAGCTAAAAAGAACGGAATTCCATCGTGCATCTTGCAAAAAATTCAAGCTTCTAGTCAATAGATTTTTTTCATTTTTTCGCTTAAAGGGGCAGTGTCACGGTGTTTTTCTGTTTTTCTACTGCTACTAAACCATGGCTAAGTACTGTTGCTCACACAAGAAATGCACCTAGAACATCAAGAGAAAGATACCAAGTAAAATATTGGAGGAAAGGGGAATGGCAATTCATTTTAGGCTATTTTGTCAAGCCAAAATGGCAAAACTTGAAAAATTCCACCTGAATTTTTCAAGTTTAGAGCTTGAGTTTCTGTCGTTAGCATAGTGATATCACATCTTTTTTCAACTTCTTTTCACTGACATTGCTATTTTTAAGAAAATGCACCACTACCTGTAGCTTGCCATTGCT
>Ga0126343_10000977_pt1 | contig 12513 bp, 12 predicted proteins | sample Cyp2metagenome_FD_92531 | JGI IMG/M metagenome (GOLD analysis project Ga0126343, IMG submission 92531) | Coral microbial communities from Lord Howe Island, Old Settlement Bay, Australia - Cyphastrea 2 metagenome | ecosystem: Host-associated > Invertebrates > Cnidaria > Coral ... | reverse complement strand
ACCACACACAACCCATAATTCCTTGATTCGCTCCGACGAAGGGCTAACGCTCGAAACGTCAGCTTTCGAATCTCTTTACGGTAGCTAATTCACATTATCAACCCAGTTGATAAAACCCAATTACCTCTTATATTTTAACCACAGTTCTAGATACAAACTCTTATGCAGTGTTACGCTTTCATGGGATACGTGTGGAAACATGCTCTTCACAGTTTTCACTGTGCCTTTTGGCGCAACTCGAAATACTTTTTTGATATTTGGCTTATCTCAACAAAAACCACGTGAATTTCTCGAGAAAGTAAGTGCTGCTATTTAGAACCAAAACCGCATCGATCATGCTCTGATGTCGTTGTACGTGGAAGTGACGAGAACAATCATCAGTGTGCTTCTGTTTCTTCTTGCTTTCTTAGCTTCCTTATGAGCTTCGTAATACTGAAAATGGTAACAACGTTCTTCTATTTTTCTTGACGTAATATTTGAAATATTTCGGGTTGGATGAGGTCCAACGTAACCTTCTTTTACATCGTTTCTCAGCTTGGAAAGTCGTGCTTCAAAGATGATTCAAAATTAATACAAAAACGTGCAGAATTCAAAGTATTGATGATTGTTTCGTGTAAAAACGGTTTCGGAACGATAGTGAAACTGGGTGGGTGATAAAAGGATCAGCTAGAAAAGAAAACTAAAAAAGCATTGGTAAATTGTCTCGCGTCGGGGTGACGTAATTTTGTTTTGAAAATTGTAAAGAAAAGATTCCAGTCATCGTGTCGAAGTATGTTATACCTCAGAAATGTTTTCGGAGCAGAATGTGTGCCACTTACCAGGTTCGTGGGTGCGTATCCGCATGGCGACCATTCTCCACAAAACGACGCACAAACCTGCGTCAGACGAATTGATATAAAGAACAGATCAATAATATTAGAAGAGCATGTTTAATTCACCTCGTGTGGTGTTCTCGCAATGATTTTTTTTCTAAATGTAACCTTTTGATTGGTTGCTTGTGCCGGCAATGACATCATGTGAGTCCAAGTCCGTCTCTTATTTCGTTCATTATTCCATTTTGTTTCAACATCAGCAAGGTGCCGAGACAGTTCCTTGTAAATTGTCAACAAAGAATGGAAGTTGCACTGATCCCTGTATGTGATAGTGCTTGTGCGATGGACTATCAGATGTTTACTGAAAAATGAGCGAAGCTGTGTTTTGTGATTCAACTAGCCTGAGTGATAAAAGCATATGACTGAATAACAAGCTTTCAGCCGAAGGAAGAAGAAGGCAGCTGTTTCAGTTAGAATAACCAGTAGATAAAAGTGGATGGGATGAAAGAGATGGCGACAGCTATTAAGATAGCTTTCGGCTTTTAGCCACCATCAAATTAAAACGCCATCATGTCTTAGTGTTTTGACGAAGACATGCATAATCAAAATAAACTTGAGAATAATTTTTTTCCTCTTTAAGACTGTGAAAACGGTCTGAAAAGCCTGACTAACTCTTTAAAGTAAATTTTCGCAGGTATAGTTATTCAGGCAACCGTCCTGATAGTTGAAAGTTTGGAAAAAAATTTAGTTTTAGAAATAATCAAGGATTGTTGATCGATTGAGCGGGAATCACACAGAAGGATTCTTTATCAAATGAACCAACAATACTCTTATGTCACACCTGCCTTGCGGCAAATGCAGTCGTCTCTTATTTTTTAAGTGTGGTGACTCTTTTCTTGTACTTTACAGCGAAAACAACCACAACAACAACAAAAAAAAACCATCGATCGAACACCATATTCCCTTTTACTTCAAAAGACCAAAAATATTGAGATATTTTTAACACTTTCGAGAGTTGGACACGTGCCAACGTATTACGTACATTTGGGCGCTAAATTCATGCTGAGTTGAAAAAGTGACGCCTTTTAAAAAGCAAAGGTCATCAGTAGACGCAGATTTAACAGTATTCTTTTAGCGACTGTCGCTTGAAGGAAAACCACGAATAACGCCAGACGTTTTCAAGTGATGATCTTACAGTTTCAAACGCTCTCTTTCTCTGGCTGGTGGACATCATAAACGTGTAAGTTTAGACGATTCGGAGTTGTAATATTCGTCCTTTTTAAATGTTTCTCTCTCGCTCGTTTTCGTGCAGTACTATATACCAGCTGCAGTGATTGTCATTGAATAATTCCTCATTATTTTCAATGCACTTCAGTAATCATCCAAGACTTACACTGAAAAAAGAAAACACTGGTATGTGTTACGACGCGTGCATTGGATGCTTGCAAAGTTTATTTAATGATTTTTTTTTTTATTTCTACGGAAAAGATTACCTCAGAAAAAACCCCTACATTTTCAATATTGATCCGGATGTAGCATCAATTGCTGCTCGTTAATTGTGCGTCATGTTAAGGTCCATTTTTCTATGACAATCTGTTAAAGCTGGTTTTCAAGTGTCCGTCCGCCTCTGGTTTTTGATCAAACTGAAGTCAGTTGTCACTAGTGGACGATTGTTGTTTTGACGGATGAAAATTCACCATCCTGTTCGTTTTCTTTCACTGCGTGTGATATTTACGATTTTTAAAGAAAAACAGTTCACTATTTTTAGAAATCAAATTTACTTACACATGGCCTGTCTCAATATATGCTAATTTTGTAGAAACTTTAGCGCAAATCAAAAGAAAAGCGGGTACATATAGTAAGTCTTGTGGCGAGTAGTTGATTATAATTCTTGCATAAGTGCATGAGTGAAACCCCAAAATTGATAATTTCAGATTCAAAATAAACAAACGTTGGCCATTTCTTTCTCCTTGACTTCTTGTTCACAAGCGCGCGGCGCGGTCGCTGGTCCTCTATTAAGCAGGTTTTGTTTGTATTGTTATGTAAACGTGCGTTTCATAGAAAAGTCTTACAGAGGACTTCACAGATACTCCATGACGGGAGCTCATTAACGACTGCGGGTTTCCATTTTATGGAGTGTGAGGAAGATTTTAAACATGAGTCACATTCTGCGCGACATTTCGGGTGAGTGTTGCAGCTGCCAAAATGGGAAACTAGATAGAAACTCGACTCGAAATAGCTTTGAAAGCCGTGATCGAATTTCCGATTGGGCAGGATGTATTTGTGACGATTTTCTTTTCAGCTGAATTGGAAAAAAAAAATTCTTTTGTATTCCGAAGTCGCTGCTATCATAGTTTTTTTTCCCCTGGGTAATGTCCTACTCAGAACATCTCGTCATCTGGTGGAACATAATTAAAACTAACTGTGGATAGCTCGACCTTCAATATCCTACATCGCTGAAGGTTTGCTCACAACACGGAACGGACTACTTATCAATCTTAATTTAACGCCAGTTCCTGGCTCTCTTAGTTTTTCCTCTGAGATTTTGCTGCAGGGGTTTACAAGTAGAAAATTGATCTTATATAATAAGAAATGAAAATACGGCGCATGCATAAGATTTCTGGAAAAAAAACTTGGCTAAACATCATTTTTCTTCGGCCCTCGGAGATTGCGTTCATTAAATTTATATGCAAATCTACATCAAGCATAATATTTATCCGTTCCAAACAATCTCCCTTCATCAGGCTAAGTTTTGCCATCAGTTTGACTCAAACGATTCCCAGGGCAACTAATCCTAAATGTCTCGGTGTGTCACGCAGTTACCAAAACACCGTGATACGAGGCCCAATTTTCCATACAGCTGAGACGATCAGACAGATATATATTACAACAGTAAGAAAAACATATTGTTCAAAATTAACATTTTTTTGTCCAAATTCTACGCCGAGACATGCAAGACTTATCGTTAAGTGTTTGTGATAAATTTAATGTTTGGACACATCACAAACCACCACTGGTGTTTCCAATTTAAAGTTATGATTACGATCGTGGTAAATTGAATTGTCCTCGCCAAACGCCATTATTTTCCTTTTTAATGCAAATGAAGTATTATTTAGCTCAAACAACGATCAATCAAGTCCTGTTCGATCCATTTTTGTCTGAAAATATCAGTTTTACCATCGGCCGGGCCTCATTTCCATCGAGGGGCTATTTTCGAAGAGGTATTCGCGTAGTTTTCTTGCCATTGGCTGCTAGAAGGAATATTGGATATGGGAACTTTGAAACACTGAATGACGCAGTTACAGCTTAGGTAAGTTTTGTCGCCATTTGTAGCACTGTTGTAGGAAACTGATAGTAATGAATAGCGAAAAATGAGACATTGGAAAGCAGTTTGTTCGCGTGCTTCACTTGGATAAAAGACACTTTCGATCCCAGATTGGAGAATGGTAATGCATAGGAAGTGACTTTGGTTGGTTTTATTAGCCATTAAGTAAGTGTTTGAATCTGTTTTATTGGTTATATTCACATTTACGTTCATTTTCTCAGTTTTCGAAGATCAGCTTCTCATCGGCTGTTGTGCGATACGATCGCCTCATATCTTCCGGCATTGATTCTACTGCGGCACGAACAATTGTGTCAATGATCCACCAAAGTTGACTTAAAATTAAGCTCAGCGAACAAAGTTGATATATTATTTATCCCCAGTATAACCGGAAGGTGTCTATTATTGTATTAATTTCTTCTGAATATGCCCAAAGAAAATGCGTTTCGTAAAGAAAACCCAGGTATGGCCGGATTTATAATAATTTCAGTGTTGTGTGCGGGCAAAGCGGCAACTTTACTGCAAAATCTCGATCGAGAAAGCCAAAGCCATTCAAGCTTTTTGTAATTCTGATCGTGTTACGATTTGATCAGAATACCAGTATCATCAACGCTTATGTTCTACATTTCAACTCCAGTGAACTGGAACAATATAAACGGCAATTACGCAAAAATTGGCAACGTGTTAAGCTGCCAGTAGACATATGTAGTGATAATTATAGTATATTTCAGATATTTTACATATTTTACCTAATGATTGGAAAGTAGTTAAACCTAAAAATAATCAGTTCATTGGATTGATGGTACCAGTCGGGTTTTATTTCAAAACAAGTTCATGAAACTTGAGAAAAAACTCGCGCGCATGTTTTTTTAAATCCAGCTATGTGTAGATGCATACGCCTACAGTGTGCGATTTCTTTCTCTTCCGACTTGAATGAGTACGCACTTAGCCAATATTTCAGTCGATATAATGACCGTATCTATAAGAGCTTGTCGTATCAATCCTCTTTACCCCCTGTTTTGAATTTGTAGTTATTTTTATCAGCCTCGGCGTAGATGGGACTCATAAAGAATATTGAAAGCACAGCTGAATTTTTAACCCAATACGGGACAACCTATCAAGACGAAAGCCTGTAACAGCGAGAAACGAATTGACGTGTAGCGTAGTCAATAAGAAGTCTCCAATTTTACTACAAAGTCTTTTAAGCTATTAGGAACAAAGAAACTAAAATTCATCGAAATAACAAGAGACGTGGATTCTATTCTTTGTAATATAAAAATATCGTAAATCTTCGAGTAAGCGTCTGGCGCGCTTTGTCATATTTACGGGAGAAGACATTATTGTCCAGCTGCACTTCATAGAGTACAAATAACGTCCAAAACGAGTACAAATATCACGCGGAATTTGTCAGCTCCAGAGGAAAGGTTAGACAGGTTTTCGAATTTGATTGAAGTTACGAAAAAAATGGCGGACAATTTAAATTATTTTCCGACAACGAAGAGTCGGAATGGCTTGCGAATATTAGTCCTAGTTTACCAGACAAATCGAACGAAGAAAAGCAGTCAGACGGCAGTGAAATTTCATCATTTATTGAAGAAATTAGAAACAGCAGCACAACAAAAAAAGACGAAAACTGACCTTAATGAGAGAAGACCAATGGAGGATATTCCTCCCGAGGCACTGAACTGTCTCCTTGTCCATTTTTTCATCAAAGTCAGAAAACTTAACGGAGAGGACTTCGAGCCAGGAACTTAACTTCGTTTCAACGAAGTTTCGACCGCTTTCCACGACAACACGGAGACAATTACAGCATCATTCAACATAAGATCTTTGAAACTTAATTCTCGCGAGGCGTTGGAGTCAAAACGAAAGCAACTAAGACTGTCAGGTAAAGGATGTCGTCCAAAAAAGGCGCTGGGTCTAACAAACGATGAGCTTGAATTGAAAAGTTTTGGAGTGAGAAACAGCTTAGAAACCTTTCGCCTGAAGCTCTTCTCGGTACAGTTTGATTTACCAACACCATGCAGTTAGCTGGATTTCCCGCGCCACTTCCGTTCAGCGTCGCATACGTCTTCGGCTTCGGTGTGCTGGATAAGAAATCTCTTATCAGGCGTTTTGTGGTGTAGTATCGCTGATGATTTTTACTCATTGTTTGCATTTTGTTTGTATAAAATAAGGCACAACTCGTAAAATACTCAGCGATACTACACAACAAAACGTCTAATAAGTACTGGTGCCGGGCGCTTGTTCGAGGGGGGCCCTTATTTGAAGGGGGAGGGGGGCGCTTATTTAATTTTTTCCAAATGGTGGCCTTATGCACGACATTATCACATTTTCACTTCATAATCTGCGCATAAATAACAGCATAAGTTTATTGACATAAAAAGCTGATCCTAAAGGTTAACATGATTTCCGCACAATATTCGAGCAATAATGGCAAAAATTAAATTACCAAAAACCCTCATAGTAAGGTAATACTTTGAATAAAGGTAAGAAGATCCTATCCAGATTTAAGCTCCCAAGCTGACCCCGCGAGAGAAAATTGAACTTGAAGTTTCATATATTTCACTTAAAACGGACGTTTCGCGTTAGTTGAAAACACAGGCATGAAGCATTCTTCCGAGGTCTCGAGAATGCTTGGGATTTTCATCGCGGGGTCACCTGGAGAAATAAACTACAGTGAGAAGTTTCAAATAGTATTCAAAACGTGCCGTGAGTATCGGATTTTTAGTAAATAATTTTTGCACTTATTGCTCGAACTTTGAGCGGAATCCGTCTTAATTCGCGCCACCGTGAGTACTTAAGTTCAACGTGTTTACTAAACGTGTTCGCAAACTGTAACAAATCTAAGACTACATGACGAACGATGCATTGTTGTCTCATACTCGTCCACAAAATGGGGGGGGGGGGGGGGGAGGGAGGCGTTTTTTCAAGATGGGGCACTTATTCGAGAAGGGGCTCTTACAGTGGCGCTTATTCGAGGAGGGGGGCGCTTATTCAAAGGGGGAGCTTATTCAAGCGGGGCGCACTAATTCGAAGATTTACGGTAGTTGTCAATTTATCGTTTTATTTGGAACAGAAGCTTCAAACAATATTTAAGAATATTTCCTAGTGAGACAGAGTAGAAGCTCTGCTATCGAAGTGTAAGGTTTGAGGCTTTAGTCAGCCAATTTAATTTTTTCCCGTTTGCTTCAGGCATAATTTTGTTTTATAATTTTAAAAAAAAATCCATTGTAAACTACAAGCACAAAACATTGGAAAGAGCACTAGGACTGTTTGCAAATGCTGTAGCCTTTTGGAGAAGGATAACCTCCATTTTGTTGATATAAGCCTTGCCATTTCTAATAATCTGGAACATATTTATAGAATTTTAGGGTGGGTGAGGAAGGTGAGGAAAGTACTGCTAAACGGCTTTCATTTACCAGTGGTCAGTCACTAATGCAGCTGCGCATGCACTTATAAGAAAAGTTAGTTGCAAGTATCTTGGAGAAAGCTGCCGATTAATATTGGAACACTGCAGAGTTTCCGTCAAACTAACCGATAGAAGTTGACTGTAGACAACAAATTTTGATAATTCTTGCGAAATTTCTGCTGTAGACGGCAGCTGTAAATAAACGTTTGACAAGTGAACTAAATGACACATGGTAATTAGCCACCAAAGATGTTCAGTTCAGACTAACAGGCACCGTCTTCTAGTGTACTTTCGAGATTCTAGAACTATCTTTCGAAGTTAATTTGAAACATTTTTCATTAAAAAAAGTGTTGTTAGAAGCAACAATTTAAAAAAAAAAACTTTCAGTCATTTAATCCATTAGTGAAATGGCAAGACCCCTTGACAATAATAAAAAAAATGATTGGGAAAACATTGCATGAGTCGAGGGTTTCGTTGCCGCGAGACGGGACAAGAGCTATCGAGTTTCCTATTTGAGTTTCGAGCTACTGTACAAACTTTAAGTACTCACTGGCCTTGTTCATAGCCACGTGCAATTGTTTTGTTTACTCGAGCTCTAACCACCTGCAGCACCTTATTGGCTTTCGTACAGCAAACAGCTCTACGATTGGTCAATCTTTGGACAACAGCTGTCAAACCTTGAGCGGAAGAAATGAGCATCATTCTTTCAAACGAACATCAAATACTCGTTGCAGCTAACAGATCGTTCGCTCGTTTGCTGTCCAGGGAGCAAAAGTCAAATTTTATCCGCCGTAACTTTGTGTCTGTCGCTTTGAAGGTCTTTTTCGATGTTGGGAGATGGGAACTGGAGCTAGCAGTGGTGGATCGCAAGCAGGATCAAATCCAAATGTAAAAGAGTGCTCCATACCGTCGACAGAGGACAAATCATCGAGGAAAGCGTCTTCTATATCGAAACAACACTCAAACGGTTTCATAACATTAAGTTATGAGCCGACAAATACACCACTTATTCGAAAACGAGGCTTCATCAAGGAAGGATTTCCCGTGCACGGACTTATTCAAGACAAATATTTCCTTATAAAAGATCATTTTGAAGGAATCGACAAGCTCAAGACCTTGGACAAGTATGGTGCGCCGAATTTCCGCAAGAGCTGCGGACCTTATCCGGTTTACGGAATGGGTCAACCGTCAAGAGATGGATTAGCTCACGTAATTCAATCTTTGGTTGAAAATGGACACAAGGTAAGAAGGATTTTGAGTAACTTTAGTTCACCACTTTGACGAAGCGATGTAGATAGCTGTAGTTCTTCTATAATGTTATTGTGGGTTTATGTCAAGAAAAAAAGTGAAAAATCACCAGCTTTAGAATTGCTATTGTAATCCAGTTTCAAGTAGTATGTTGTCTTAAAATCAAAGCCTTCTAAGAGACATATTTCGCTTTCAATAGAAGAAGATTTGCATCATTTTTGCGCGCGCGACTAAATTTTAATTTTAATTTAAAAATTCAAAGGCCAGGCGATTTTTCAGTGATATCGATTACGGTTTCTAAAGATAACATATTTTGTCACGATATATATCGCGCTTGCTAGTAACGCTTGTTAAGATAAATTTTTCTTTTAATTCGAAATCTGGAAAATTTCGTTTTCGCTCAGGAAAGTTGCAATTATTCCTTTCTCGTAAAAGGGCGAATATCAGACATTGGTGATAAAATGCTGAGTAGGAGAACAGCAGGCAGTAATATTTTTTATTGTCATGAAAATAATAACGAGAAATTTGCAAATGATATTTGCTTTTGTAGTGTTTTTCTTCGTTGCGAGGAAAATAATTTTTAGTCGTGGGAGGACACTGAAAATAGTCGTCGCGTTCTACAACAAAGTTTGCTTGTAAAGTTTGCTTGTGTCAATCAAACCATGGATCAACAACATTCGATCGTCTTTTGGGATCTACAAAAAAAACTCTGTTTTTCAGTTTTTAATTTGTTTTACCAAAATGTTAAAGCCGGGTTAGGCATGGATCGAATCTTACTATTTTTTTAGTAGACCAATTCGTTGTGGTGGGAAATTTGTGTTATTTTTCGGAGTTCGCATGGCAACGCCAATTCGTGAGGATTTTAATTGATTTCAAGGTTTTTAGCGACAATCTGACACTTACTGATTTAGCTATAACCTGTAGGAGAGAGCAGATTTGAAACGCACTGTGAACGGCAGATAACAGCCAAAATGTTTCGTTAGACCGAGCACCAGTGTAAAAAAAAAAAAATAATCGTATCAATAAAAACTTTACAGCTTAATTTCTGGCTTTATCGTATCCTTGCCAAATTCAAATTTCAAAAGCGCCATTGTTTACGAGAGTCAGCAGACATTGTGCATACATTTATGTGCGTAACAAGGCAAACGAACGTCAAATAGACTTCATTCGCAGACTAGTTGCTAAGCAACATGGGCTGAAAAGTTGTCAACCTATTTTCTGATTTGAGCAAAACCTTTAAGCGCTTTTGCGAAGATCTGCTAAAACAACCCTTCTTTTGGTGTTGAATTTTGCTGCGTTTGAAAACTTTTGAGCGCTCTTTATTTCAGCTTGATTACTATTGTTTCGCTATTTTGCGTGCGAACGGGCGTCAAATACAATGGAAACAATGTGTGGCCAAATTTCGTCTTCAGAAAAAAGTTGAATAAGGTTCACTTTTTCCGCACACCCACCGGTGGCCTTTACATTTTATCAGCGTTATTTTACGCAGGCAAATTTATTAAAATTTACCGTACACGGTTGTAGACGTACGCAAAATAATGGAACGGAAAACACTTGTCCACAGCACTCCTGGTCCCCGCTATAGCTATTTTTGTGTGCGGTTTTTTTTTTGAAATTTTCATTGCTAAAGCCTTAATTATTTCATGCCCAAGCTCTCTTAAAAGAAGTGTACTATTCAAACAACAAATGCTCACAAACATAGAAGTCGCAGATTATAGATGATGTCGTGAAGATGAAGAAAAATACCGCTTATGAAAAAACAAACAACATATCAAAGGTCGCGAATCAAGAAACTGAGATAAGGTCGATGCCCCATGACCTCAAAGTCCTAAATTAAGCTGAGCGGTTGTTTACAACATGTAAAGCAAACTGCTTTTTGCACGGTTCGTGAAGCTTCTTTTCAATGTGCGTTAATCCCACAAATGTTTTTAAATAGATTTGGAAAATGTCTTATTTCATTTTTCTCTGTTGCAGTTCATGTTTTTGGTATTATATTTGATAAAAGACTATTTTGGTTTTAAATGAAAAATAATTACAAAACCTACTCGACTGCAGGTGCAATTGTTGAACTGGCGTACGAACGACAGACTTAAATATCTTTATCGCTGTTGATTTAATACTCGATTAATCTATACATTTAATGTAATTCAGAATAGTTTGATTCCACTAGCTAAGAAAAACCAGGAAAACTTATTTTCTCCAAGGATTGCTTTCAAACCTGCGATTGATTTGCGATATTGTAATTCTAAAAATCCCTGCGGTTCTTTTGTTAAAATTGTCAACTTTTCTCTCTTGTTTAATCTCAATCATGAACCGCCAACCTTCGGCCGAAGTAACATCCTACAAGGACAAAAGACTTAATCAAAAATAGTTATTCTGGAAACAAGAAGAAATTCAGTAAAATGTTCAGTAGCTTCATTATGTTTCAACAAATGTAAAGTGCTTGTAACATTTAGAACATCGATTGAGTTTCGATGAAATAAGAAGAACAAGATAAAACAGAGAAGGTAGAGCACAGCAGAGATCTGAATCAACTTTCCAGCCACACCTAGTCAAAAATCTATTTATTTCAACCAGTTAAAGATTGATTGACACAACACTTTAGCCCAAATTTTGTTCGACAATAGTTCATATTAATCAACTGTCATTTGAACTGAAGTGATTGCAAACTACATGTATTTGTTTTAAAAAAGCTGTTAAGGATATTTAATCTTTGGTGTGAATTGCGAATACACTAGAACAAGCCAACGGCAAACGTGGATTATGACTTAAAAAGTCTGCAAATGTGCTGTGTTTCTCTTCTAATGAGAGTCGCGAAGTGAATTTTTGGTATGCTTAAATTTCATTGTACGGATATTTTGTTTGTTATGACGGGCCACTGAAATGGAATTATTTTGGTTCGGGTTTTGAACTCGACAGAAAATCATTTGACTATGTTGTATAGTCATTAGAAAGCGCATTCTCTAATGATATCCCCCATAACCGTAATTGAATTCGCAGTTAGCCAAGCCTTGATTACTGTTCTGATTTCTCGCGATTTCATTGTCCCAGTAGTACACATCGTGGGATTTTTCGCGGCCATGTCAAGGGCCTCGTTTGGTCTCGACATGAGTATGGCCCCACTGCTTCTTGCGAAAATACTAATCACGGTACTCGCCTGACAGAGCGCCGAATCGTGCCGAAAAGATGCGAGTGTTTTACTTAACAAATAAAGAAGCCTAAGCCGTGTATTACACTGTGATAAAACACGACGGGCATTTGAGAACACGAGGGAAATTGCGGCTCGTGTTTTCTACATTTTTCGAGTGTTCTCAAATGTCCGGAATGTTTTATCACAGTGTAATAGACGGCTTAGGCTTCTTCATTTGCTTTATGATACAGATTTTACATGCGCAAAACAGTAAAACACGCCTCTTCTTCGTTTTATTGGAAATTAAAATATAGATGGGACCCTGCGCGCGCTCTGATTGGTCAAAAACCCATGTTTTATCAGAGTATAAAACATAGAAAATGCGCGTTTTATTGTTTTGCGCTTGTAAAGTCTATATATTAAAGCAAATGAAGAAGCCTAAGCGGTGTATTACACTGTGATAAAGCACTCCGGTCATTTGAGAACACTCGAGAAATGTAGAAAACACTCGCCTGCGGCTCGTGTTTTCTACATTTCCCTCGTGTTCTCAAATGACCATCGTGTTTTATCACAGTGTAATACACGGCTT
>Ga0126343_10000976_pt1 | contig 12515 bp, 5 predicted proteins | sample Cyp2metagenome_FD_92531 | JGI IMG/M metagenome (GOLD analysis project Ga0126343, IMG submission 92531) | Coral microbial communities from Lord Howe Island, Old Settlement Bay, Australia - Cyphastrea 2 metagenome | ecosystem: Host-associated > Invertebrates > Cnidaria > Coral ... | reverse complement strand
AGTCTTTAGTGCACCAAAAAATGGTAGACTAAGTATAGTTTGTCATAACAATGCTACTCTGGTCCAGTAAACATCCATCCCACTTCTTTAATGGTTTAATGGTAATATTAATGGCAAAGATGGTCTTAAAAGATATTTAAGATCATGTTTAAATAAAGAATGAATTCAAACTAATAAAAAATCCTTCTATGGGTTCGGAGGCTGTGCGCATTTTCAAACAATACATTGTGAGCAGCTATTGTGAGTCAAGCACATGCAGCTTGAAATCTGAGGTAGGTGCTGGTTATGTAAAACTAGCTTGCAAACAAATTTGTTTTGATTTTGCAGCAAGAGATGAGCAAAGAGGACTTGAGGCTGTCAAACAACTGAACAGTGAAGGATTGTCACCCAAGTTTCATCAGCTAGACATTTCATCAACAGAAAGTATTGAGAAACTTAAAACATTTCTTCAAGAACATTATGGTGGCTTAGATATTCTTGTGAATAATGCAGGGATAGCTTATAAGGTTGGTTTTGTTTTTACTTCCATTTATAAAGCATAATTTCATTAAAATGCAAATACCCTTTGACAAATTATTCACTTAGTAATACTGTAAGTATCTTTCTTCTTTCACTCCTCCAGATGGCTTCAACAGCTCCATTTGCTGAGCAAGCTGAAGTAACTTTGCGCACAAATTTTCAAGGAACTGTTGATGTGTGTCATGCACTATTTCCTCTCTTGAGACCACATGCAAGGTGCAGTCTCTGGCATGACTTTAAGTGATAATTAACAATTAGATCCATAACCCAGAAGGGCTACGGGTGAATAGTCCATGAGGTGAAGCCGAATGGGCTATTGACCCGTAGCCCTTGAGGGCGAAGGGTCTAATTGTTTTAGTATCACCCAACTAGTCGGACAGAAGAGGCAATAATAAAGTTAGCAAATGCAAGTTGAAGAATTATTTATTTGGGAAAAAAAACGAAAGAAAAACGGGCAAATTTCACTACGCGATGACTATTACTAATAGACCCCTAGAAGCGTAGCCAATCAAAATGCAGGATTTGCATTAGTCCACCAGTTGGGTGATACTAATACCAATTCTGTTTAACAAAATATGCTTCACAAATGCAAACCAGAAACCTTTGGTCAAATGGAAAGCATTTCTTGACTCTAGATTGAGCAGTTCAAGTCTGAGCCTGGCCAGCCGGTCACTATGTTGTGCAGTGTTCTTGTTCAAGACACTGACTTTGCTCTCACGGCACCTCTAGCTCTCCACCCAGGTGAGCAGATGGGTACCAACAAATTTAACAGTGGGGGTAAACCTGCGTTGAACTTGGATCACATCCAGGGGGAGTTGAAATACTCCTGTAGAGTCACTTAATGCCACAGAAACGTGGATAAACTCTGGCACAATGGACCATTTGGCCTGATGTAGACTCACGACCTCACCACATGTTCTTATCTCCTATAAAAAAATTTTTTGCGCCTACATATCTGCAGTTGGTTGACTGGTGTATACATCTTAATGAGTTTGTGTGTGATAAATCGCAAGGATTACATTCAACACATTTTCTGGATGGTTATTTTAGTATTTGATTTATTGAAGGGTGGTAAATGTGTCCTCTACTGCTGGAAGATTGTCTCAGTTGTCACAAGAACTGCAAAAGAAGGTTTCCTCTCCAACACTGACTGAAGAAGGTCTCATTTCCTTGCTGGATCAGTTCATTCAGTGAGCTTAATTTCTTTTTTGTTTTGTTTTTTTTAACATTATTTTGCTACTTAATAACTAAAATAATAACTCATATCATTCTGGCAGAGCATGAGTGCTGTTATTACTAATTGGAGAGACTGTAAATCAAATCAAATAGATAGATAAATTTTTAAACGAGCCATTGAGCCATTTCCAGCTTTGTGGAATTTAGTTACAGACACCCTAAGTACTATATTTGTAAAAATATAGGAACTGAAATCCTAGCTAATAGATTATAAAAATTCAGCAATGTCTGTATTTAAAATTAGTTTAATGGCACAGAATTGGTAATTTTATACTTGAATTACTGAAGCAACTTGTTTAGAAGCCTTTTTGGATTTATTATTTACCCATGTTATGTATACAAAGTCAATTAAAATAACAATTCAGAGGGTTTCTCATTCTGAGTCTTGGTGCCCATCCTTTCATATGAAAACGAAAATTAACCTCATTTTCATATGAATGGTGGTGCACTAGGCCTCACACTTTGATAAAGACCTTCAGAGCAGTACAAAAGTGGGCTATTTAAGCAATGCATATAAATATCTCCTGTTAGTTTGACACTTGGTTTATCAGATGATTTAAAGTGTTAGAGTGCTACTATGATCAAATTTTTACCCCTTGATTTTTTACAGATGTACGTTAATCGCATAGAATTCTAAGAAAGATTTCAGATGCCGTTTACCATTTACAAATATCTGCATTGGTTCCGGAGATATTGAAGTTTGAAAAATGACAAAAATATGCAAATGAGATGACTGATGATGTCATACACTCTGGTTCTAAGTTTGGAAGACATTAAACAGGGCCATGAACTCAACCTAGTGTATTTAAATGCTTGCTGGATCATGCAGATGAGACACCATTGGCAATAAACAATATAGAATGCTTAAAGTGGTCAGAAAAGCCTTTTATATTGTGGACGTCTGGAACCCAGTATGTTGCCATGGTAACAAAAATTGTAAGCTCATATCGCAGAGCACCTCTAGTAGAACCTTACTGTAAAAAAATCAAACATTTCTGATAAAAATTGACTGAGATATCCATGTTTATCATAGTTGATCAAAATTTAGTTGAGTGTATGACGTCATCACTTGGCTAATTTGCATATTTTAAAAACTTGAATATCTCTGGAACGAAAAGAGATATTTGAAAACGGTAAAGAGCATTTTTATCCTTATACGGACTACATGTTTATGTCTTAATATTGCTTAGATTTGAAGAATGCGATTTTCGTCATAGTAGCACTTTAATGTTGTTGATGTGCTGTTCCTGGTAATAATACTAACTGTATTATTTTCCAGAGACGTGAAAGATGGTGTTCACAAAGACAAAGGATGGTCAAACTCAGGTGATGCGCAGTGCTGCACATCAAGATCACAATTCGGCTCAGCTTTGATTCTCAGATGCTATTTCATTGTAGAAAGTGACACTATGTAACAATACTTAATTGATGTACATGTATTAACTTAAATTTTCATCTGGTTATAGCATATGGCACTTCAAAAGTGGGCGTGACCGCTCTCAGTAAGATCCAGGCTAGAGCTTTGACGGAAGATTCTCGAGAAGACATTCTGTTAAATGCTGTGAGTTAATTTGTCAGATTGTTGTGTTTGCATAACATGATATCACAACAAATAAGGCCAGTTTATCCTGCATACTGTTAATTCCAGTTGCAAAAAGTAACAATTTCCCACTCAATATTGCATTTTATCTCATCTGAGTATATCCCATACATTGTATTCCATTAATTTTTCCCTAAAATATCCTGTATCCTGATAATCTTCTAGCCAAACATCCTGTATCTCAAAACCTCTAGAATGGCCTGACAAATAAAGAAGCCTAAGCCATGATTATTACACTGTGTTAAAACATGTTGGGTATTTGAGAACACAAAGGAAATCTAGAAAACACAAGCCGCAGGCAAGTGTTTTCTACACATCTCGAGTGTTCACAAATGTGCGAAGCATTTTGTCACTGTGTAATACACAGCTTAGGCTATTTCATTTGGTTTATTATATAGAGGTAATGTGGAGAAAAACAATAAAACACGCTTTTTCTATGTTTTATACTCTGATAAAACATGGGTTTTTACCAATCAGAGAGTGCACAGGGTCCTATCTATGTTACAATCACAAATAAACACACAGCGGTTACAAACATAACAGTAAGGTTTCGCATGGTATATTTAACTTGACGTTTCGTATGCTACAACATACATCTTCAGAAGTGACGGTTACAAAATCTGACGAGATTTAAAAAGACCAAAACGAAAGCGAGGTATTGGTAACTAGCTAGACAACAATGGGAAAAAAGAAACTAAATCGAGTCCCGAACTAAGCATGTTATGTTTTTTGATGTAGTGCTGTCCTGGATGGGTTCGCACAGATATGGCTGGGCCCAAAGCACCTAAGACAATTGACGAGGGTAAGACATTTTATATTGTAACAAAATCTTGACCCTGTTCTCTAGTCTTGTATTCATTAATGTTTGAGTGCACGCCCTTAACAATGCAGCTAACAATAGAAATATTTCGGAGACAAAAAAGGAGAATTTTACACAGAATTCATTTTCTACCTCCTTAACCTCCGGGAATTAAAAAGATTTATATTTTGAAAAAAACATTGAACTGCTCTTTACTTAATTCTCAGGTGCTGAGACGCCGGTTTATCTGGCATTATTGCCACCAAATGCTGGCAAGCCACATGGAGAGTTTGTTAGAGACAAGATGGTGCAAGAGTGGTAACCCTGTTTAAGAGTGCCTAGAGGAAGACTTGCCATGGTTCTCAGTAACAATAACTGGCATTACCACCGTTTTCGTTGATACGCGACTTTGGAAAACAAAACACCCGCGGAAACGTTTCCAAAATTTCCGCCAGTCTTGTGTGTTATTGACAGATCGGATCGAAATCTACCAATCACAGCCACTAGCGTGACCTTCTGACCTTCTCTACGTCAAGCTAGCGGGCTGTGATTGGTGGATTTCGATCTGATATGTCGTAACACGCAAGACTGACGGAAATTTTGGAAACGTTTTCGCGGGTGTTTTGTTTTCCACAGTCGCGTATCAACGAAAACGGTGGTAACATGCAAATTTCCATGTACTGTCGAACTGAAGTGCGGATGATGAACAATCATTCAATAAATGACTTAGTGATTGTAGACATGTCTTGGTGTGTCTTTATCTGGTCACAAAATAATTTGTGGAGAATAAAGAAAGGGCAAGGGAGTCGCCATGTGCGAAAAATTCTTACCTTGAACTTTTAAGAATTATTTATAGCTAAGTACTTTCCTAAATCCTCAGTGCAAGGTTGTCTAAAGCCGGATTGAGCTAACCCATAGCGAGAATTTTCTTTTCAGTTTGTAACTTTGCGGTGACGTTTTCTGTTTATATTGTTTGTCCTTCAGTTTTAAATTTGGAAAATCTCACACTACACAAAACATACGCAACGAAGAACGTTAAATGCTCTACACGGCAAATTAGTACTACCTTCAATCTTGTGTTAATGTTAACCAGCTTTCGAACAAACCGACCCAGGAGTCTCTCTACACACAGATTTAGTACCAGCCCTTTATGTAGATTTGACCAGAAAAAGTTTGTTTTGTGACATTAAATTCAGATTAAGGTGTTCCGGCATTTGGGTATTACGCTGGTCTCAAAATTATTCTGGGACATAATGATGATTAAATTCGTGAAAAAAGTATCAAACCGTGGTGTCAATGCCGCATAAGAGATCTTAAGCAATGGCGACAGCAACTCCGAGGACAACGCCAAGTGAAAAATATGAAGTAATATTTTAGCATAGAATCGCGCAAATTTCTAGATCAGTTGAGTTCGCCGGATAGTCAGCACAGAACTTGTTCAAGCTCGCATTAGCCGCCGTCGTTTGCGTTCTTCAAAGTAGGCAGAACTTAGTCATTTCAAGTTGTTTTGTAGAGAACGGTGAAGAAATCTACAAAGATTTCAGGATAATGCAAGTGCACAACCAATGCCCCATTGTTCTAATAGAAAAGGTATGTGAAAGGGTGCCAATTTCTATGGAAGGTTCAAGAAAGGGGTGCCCTTTCTCTCAACAGAAGCAACCCAAATACACAGAGGCCGGAATCTGGAGTCCAGAATCCGGAATCCTGATATTAAAAATGACAACTAACATAATTCACTTAAGCGATGTCCAATAAATGATAAAATATACCCCTAAAGAAAATTTATTTTGTTGTTTATTTTCTTTACCTCAACCACAAACTGTACTCGTAAAAAGAAATTACTAGTTTTAAACAACCCTTAGCTATGCATATGGTTCAGTTGTTCAAAAGGGTGGATAGAGTTATCCAAAGCTTGGGAGCAGACTGTAGTGTCTGGATTTCCCACTCAAGCGCTGCATTCTTGCTTTTCGCTCTGGTGCGCAAGCGTCTTATCGCGGATTCACCGCTTGTTCCCCTCCCCCCCCGCCCCCCCTTCCCTTCCCAAACACGAGAGCCTGAGCCCGTCACTTTCTCAACCTGACCCCGACGGGATCAAATTGCACTGAGAAGACTGGTGAGTAGCACAATAGCAACAACCTATTGTCACAGTATTAACATCAAAGCGATGTTCGCGTGCGATAAGCTTCTGGCAGTCTTTCAGCATCTTTTAACAACGTGATCCGTTCACAAAGAGCGGTCGGAGGTGTGCAACATTTCTTAAAATTTGACGGCCCCCAAGAATATTAAGTGGTGATTTGTACCAACATCAGTGTGAAAATAGTGATGATCTGGAATTAGTCCTGTCCTGTCTGACCTGTCTCTGTCGGGAAAACCAAATGAGCCAGGTTAGCTTTGGACATCAAAAGTGGGAGGAGCGACTGCTGAGGTACAGGTGGTTACCACTGACGGAAAGACATTTACTAACTTGTTCAGTATCTTAACTACTAGACATGACTGATGAAGGTCAAATGCTATTACCAGCAAGCTCAGTTTAGTCCAGAATCAAATTATGACGCACCTTAGTTTAAATTCTCATAATCTTAGCCCTCCTTACAAATAACGTTGCACGGATTACAGGCGGCTGAGTCGGGGAATCCTTGTTTCAAAAGAGGTGAAGTTTGTAGCCTTCAGAACAGGCAGACTGTTCAGTGGGTTATGAAGGATTAGGCTCTTTTTTTCTTTACCTCTTAATTTTCAGAGGGAAAAGCTACTTTGTTCGTATTTGACTTGTGGACTCCGGATTCCTGCTTCCGGATTGTGTAATGTACGTTTACTTGTGCATGCTTGGGTATGCTGTGCTTTAGCGTCGATGACCGCCTGGTTACCAAGCCACTTTTGCTATGGCTGCCGGTTGGCGTCCTTGGATTTGATGAAAGATAAAAAATTATACTTGTACTCCGGTCTGTTCGACCATCAAATCCGCAAATTCGTAATAGAACTTAATAAAGAGGAATACTGTGCTCTGACAGGCTAAGCTATCCGTCATGGTGAGTAGTTTTTTTCAGATTTTTGTTCCCTGTCAGGTTAGCGGCTAGAATTTTCATCCGGTGTTATGATAAACTCATTCAATCAAATTAGTGGATTTGGTAGCTCTGAGTAATTGAATTTTAGTTGGCGAATATGTTTTCTTTTCTTTGAGAATGATTTAAGCTTACGTTATTGTGATAGCTGTCCCGTTGTAGTGTTTTGCTTTGAGCGCTCAATACTAATTTTAATGTGTTAGCTTTGCTGTTAAATGTGTTACCTAGGGAAAGCCACAAAATCATTGATGTTAGAAAAATATTCCTGTAATACACGAATTCCGGATCCAGTACTAGCAAGCAAGCCTTGTATGAGCTTCTAATAATCTTTTAGTATTATGTTGCATGTTTTGCGTGCATAACATTGCACAATGTCAGTTTCCTTTCCCTGCTGGCAGAGGCTCTTTTCCTGCTCTTTGCTGACGGGAGAAAAAAAGTCTCTTTTCTCCCGTCAGCAAAGAGCAGGAAAAGAGCCTCTGCTAGCAGGGAACAGTTTCCTGTACTGGTATTTGATATAAAACACTCAAAGGTAATTCAGCAATTTGCTTGAGAAATTTACTGAATATGAGCAAGGTGTTGCTTGTTTTGTGCATTGGTAATGAATTACCAGCAGGTCATAATATTGGCAATGCATTTTCTTCGAGCATCTGCCTTTTTGCAAAATCTACTCAAAATTTGGTGTGTAATATGTTATAATCATACTAAAAGTGAGGTCCAAAGGTGTTCCAAAGAGAATATGAGAAGAGTGGGAGATATTTAACATATTTAGTGCCAATATGCTCATGAGTAATTACGAAAAAGTCAAAACACTCTTAACAGGACGTAGGTACTAAAGGACCAGGCTTGTGACTCATTAAATTATTTCCTTGTTGTAGGATATTGGACTGAATCAGCACCATCAACAGATTGTAGTGAACTATCTTAGGTTTGCACGTTATAGTCGAGGACAGAGACTTCGAGGGGTAGATGCATCTTTTGAAGAACTTAAAGACAGCAGGTATTATAAATTAATGCATAAATTGAATATTAGGATATATTGTTTAACCAGTGGTAAACACTAAATGATATCCAAGACTTTGCAAAAACTCAGGTGATCGTATCCCATATTTTAATAGCAGTGCCCAGTCGTAGATGATGACAGGTAACCAAATAACAGAACCCTCAGTTAGCTAGTTTATTTGTTTATATAACTTTGTTCCACAGACTTGTGGAAGACACATACACTTTGGATGAAGTAACAGACATGTTGGATGGCCTGTGTGCAGTAGTTAGGGGAGAAGTGGAATCTGAACTCATTAATGCAGCACACACTAATGTGCTTCTTTTGAGACAAGTGTTTAGTCAGGCTGAGAAATGGCATCTCAAGCTACAGGCTGATATATCTGAACTAGAAAATAGGTAAGCTTGAAGTACCATGGTCGACAATGCCCATTGAATTTTGTCATGATGTCAATAATTAGAAGTGACAAAGGGATCTGATACCATGTACTGGTTTGTACATTGATCCTGAGGGATAGCTGGCAGGAGTGTTTCTTTTTAAATAATTTTAATTAATTCAGTGTATTACAAGGTGAAACCAGATTTATTACTGGCATGATCCAAATACAGTGTGTATGAATAAGTATGTGTAGTTCCTCAATTGACTTTCATACAAATGCACTGTTGGTAAATTTATAATGTCACCTTATGTCAGCATGCCTTGTTAATAACCAAATGTCAAATACTTGCCTTGTTGATGCAGAGAGCTAATAGAAGAAATTGCAAAGTTTGAAGAAAGAGAGTTTTCTTCTGGCCCATCTACATCACAGGTACTGTTTGTAGTTTGCTGAAACCAATAATATATGAGAATTTGTATATAGCAGGCAGCTTCGCTGATTGTCCATGCCTTTCCAAGGCTAAAATTTTGTTTCTCTTGTTAAATTTGATCATTACATTTGGATTTTTGCAGTCTAAGTTATCAATGTTGTCACAGGCTCCTAAGCTAGAGCCTTTAAATGAAGGTGGAGGAGCAGCATTACTTCAGGTGGTAAGTCTTGAGGTCAATTTATTCTGTCTTTTTAGTCAACAGCAGCAATGGGGATTGCCTGTCCAACACCTCCACTCTCTCTGTACTAGTCTTGTTGCCAATTTAATTTGCCCTTATACATTTAGTTTGTAACATGCATTTTTACAGTGTGGGAGGCGCGGTGGCCTCATGGTTAGTGCGCTCGTCCCCGGACCGAGCAGTCCAGGTTCAAGCCCTGGCTGAGGACACTGTGTTGTGTTCTTGGGCAAGACACCTAACTCTCACAGTGCCTCTCTCCACCCAGGTGTATAAATGGGTACCGTCGAATTTAATGATGACTGTAACCCTGCGATGGACTGGCATCCCATCCAGGGGGGAGTAGAAATACTCGTAGTCGCTTCATGCCACAGAAACCGTTGATAAGCACCGGCCTGATGGGCCACTTGGCCCGAGTGTAGACTTGACCTACCTTACCTACCCTGTATGAAATTTATTGGTATACCTAGTGGTTACACATTGATGAAAATGATATCCTACATGTGAGGATATCATTTTTATCCACACTTATGTGATATCATTTTTTATCACTTGGTGTATGATCGAAACATCTTTGCGTTCTTCTTCGAAGATCGTCTGCAATCTTCGATCTTCTGCAATCTTTGATCTTCTGCAATCTTCGGCTGTCTTTCAAGATCTTTGAAAAATGTTTGGAAAATATTCAGAAACATTCATCTGGCCTTCAGACAACTTTTGAAGAATCTTTGGAAATTTTTTGGAAAGTGGTCAGAAATGTATTGTGAGAATTTTGTTTAAAGGAAAAGAAAATAACAGTCTCTTGGAGATACAAAAATTCTCTTCTCTTGTTGAAAAATATTTCACCTTTTCACTTTCCTCGCTCGTGTTACAGATTCTGAAGTATTTTCCAACACTTGAACATAAATTTTTTATCTCCATGCAGCCATGTAATATCTTCTAGTATGTAATTAGATGTACCAGAGTATGCCTTCCCCACTATGTATGTACTACGATAACTTTGAAATATGAATAAAAATACTGAATTCACTGGAGTGTTGCTTATAGGATCAAGTCTATTATTAAAAGTCATAACAATTTTCTTTCTGAATCACATGTTGTTTAATTCGTAGTAAGTTTCTTGACTAAAGTTTTAAAATATTTCCCTGTATTTATTATGGATTCACACCAGCCTAATTCATAATAACATGTTTTTAATTAGATAGGATTACAATGGCTAAACACTTAAAATTAAGACAGCCTTTGTGATTGTAGCTGACACATCAGGGGCTGTGCATGATATGCTTTGTCTTTATTAATAAATAATTAAATCATCTATTTAAATGTTTTACTGTTAATTATTCATTTTTCTTGTTACAAAATAGCACAAAGATATGTCTATATTCAGTGTTCTTTGGTCCGCATTGAATATCAAGAAATAATTTATGTAGACTGTGTCTTCAGTAGCTAAAGTTCTCTTAAACATGTTTCTACATTTTTCCAGATTTCATTAAGTTTAAATACGATATTTGTTGCCAATAAAACATTACATGTAGTTTCTACATAAATTTCAATTTACTGAAGATAAGTACAAATTATGTATTTCCTAATTACTTTCCTGTTATTGTGAGACTATACACATGTAACACAAACCACAACTAGATTTCTCCTACAAATTGATTGGTTACTATTTTAAAAAACACGTCTGGTGTTCTAATGATCATAAAACTCCATGGTAACATTTTGTTTATTTGCTGGATATACTTAAATGCTACACCGTAAAAAAATTTCTTTCGTATTATTGCCTTTGGTTGATTGCTCTACAACTGCTTACAAAAGTTTGCATTAGAAACTGCTTGTGAGATGATTCTTCTACAAATGTCAGAAAAAGAACTGTTAACTGACCTGATTAGAGATCAGCAGAAGGTGACAGAAGATAGACATATTCATTCCTCATGTTTAAAAATGTTGATGAAAAAATTGCTACATGTGTGGAGATGAGTGTTACAGTTAAAATTTTAAATTAGAGTTTTTAAATAGTTTTCCCACTTTCATCAATGCTATACATCAATAGGTACAGCATTATTTTATGCATCTACTGAGAAATTTAATTCTCAAAGTACTGTGTTTCGTGTTTGTCTTGTTTGTTAGTAAATGAATTTGCTTTGTAACCTAGTTACATTTAGCTGGCGACCTTCAGGAGCTATTTTAAGCTCAAATGTATGTTTCGATTGTTGTGAACGTTAGTGACATTTTTTCTGTCTCTTTCCGTGGTGATATTAGGTATTTGGCCATACGTATTGACCACTTCGTCTTAGCATGGACAGCTGTCTTTAAGAATGGAACAATCATTTTTACCAGTGATATTTTTTTGGACTGAATCATGTCAGCTTTAAACAATATAATATCTACATGTAACATATGACAGTCACTTTTTTGTCAAAGTTTCCTTTCTTTTTGTAGTTCACTTTTTGAATCTCCACATCTGTTTCAGGAGATCACTGATAACACTGAAGACAACTCAGACAAGTTTTGACTTGGTTTGTTGTATATTCTTGAATGTGTTAATTTGCTGTAAATAATTGGTTTTTTTTCACTTTATCTCTTCAAGGAAATCAACCGTTTGAATGAAGAAAATTCAAAACTTAAGGATCGCATCAAAATCCTGGAAGGCAAGGTAGGTGAATTTGTTTCAATTGATTAATTTTAACATCTTTTAAATTTATTAGTAATTCATAATAATTTCTTTCATAATTTGTGTGATAATGTTATGTCTATTGTGCACTAAGCAAGGTACATGATCAGTAAGAAGTAATTATGTTCATTATGTCTCGCAAGGACTGGGAACTACCAAATTCATGAATACAATTGGTTGAAATCAATACTGAAAGCGGTCTAGCTTTCGGTCTAGACCGGTAATGTTTTGAAAAGCTGCAACTAAAATGCAAACCAAAAATTATGCAAAAATATCGCTTTTACCTCCTCAATAAGCTACGATTTTATTATTTTCATTAATAGGGTTTTACTCTATGTAAAATTAGTATTATCTGAGACAAGACATGTAAAGATAAAACTGATTTGGATACTTTCAACCAAAACCAGTGCTTAATTGAGCTTTGAATTTTAGGCAACAAGTGTTATAGGAGAAAGAAGTAGACTTCAGGCTGACCTTGAAAGTACCCAAGCAGCTTTAAAAGCCAAAGGAAATGTCAAGGTATGTAATGTCATGTTATCTTTCCAGGCATTCAGTACGTAAGTCATTAAGATACAGATCTGACCAGGCTT
>Ga0126343_10000975_pt1 | contig 12517 bp, 7 predicted proteins | sample Cyp2metagenome_FD_92531 | JGI IMG/M metagenome (GOLD analysis project Ga0126343, IMG submission 92531) | Coral microbial communities from Lord Howe Island, Old Settlement Bay, Australia - Cyphastrea 2 metagenome | ecosystem: Host-associated > Invertebrates > Cnidaria > Coral ... | reverse complement strand
TTTATTACGTGTCTGCGGTATTGTCCATTGCACGTGACTGAGCTTTGAGACGAAACATGAGGGTAATTTTGTAGTCGGTCGCCCGACTAACAAAGTCTGCACACACCTAGGTCGTCCGTCAAATGCACATTTTACGATAACTGCAGAAATTCATGCACGCTCATGGGCTAATTTTCATTGTCAATATGCGGACAGACACATGCATTTGAAATTCATGCGACGCATCAGCGAGCGAGAGGGGCAATTCGACAATTTGTTATCGTAAAGAAAAAACAAATTGATGTCAGTTTGCGTCAGCGAGCAAGAGGGGCAATTCGACAATTTTTTATTGTAAAAAAAAACAAATTAATGTCAGTTTGTAATGCATCTGTCCGGTTATTGACAATGAATTTCAACGTAACAATATAATTTGCAGATCCACACGGCTATCACCTCATTGATCCGCAGCTGCTTTGACAATGCTATGACGAAATTCATGATCAATAACAGGACAGACACATAAACAACTGACGTCAATTTGTCAAATGCCTCTCCTGTTTTATGATTGGCTATATTTTCTATGGCTTGGTATATTAAAATAGTTGGTTTTCTTGGCTCAGGTGCTAGCGATTTAATGATTTTCTACAGCCGTGAGAAGAAAAATGTTCTCACGGAAAAAAATACATTAAATTTTAAAAAATAAAACCAACCAAACAAAATAGAAGCTTAGGTCTTGCTTCATTTATTGTAAGTAGACTTGCAGAAATATACATTTATCATTGTAAGTTGAAAGGTTATAAATATGGATTTGTTTCGCTCCTGCCAAACCCAGTACAGGAATTGCTTCAGTTTTAAGTCTTACTGGTCAAGCCATAAGCCATTCATTAAATAGATAAATACTGTAAATAAACAAACAAACAATTGCAAAATAAGGCACGGTCATAGATACCAGTTCAGTACCCGTCCTGACACCACATTGTATGTCGAGAAACTCTGAAAACAATGTTTTTCGTCCACACTATTTACCGGACACTTTGCAACAATTACCGGACACTTTGGATTTGTGTTTAAGAAAAACTGGGTCCAAGGGCAGATCGAGGATTTTTTCAACACCAATAAACCACATAGTTTTTTTTTTCAGAATACCAGTTGTATTAGAAAGCCACAGGTCATCTCCCAGAGGGGGGAGGGGTGTGCGCCTCCTGCACCCTCCCCCTAGATCTGCCCCTGAGGCAGGAAAATCACATGATAATGCTGACTGCATGTAAGTCATTTTCAAAAGGCTTCTTGTTTTCAGTCCACACGAAAACGAAAACCTGGAGTTTTAAAATTCCTCAGATTTTAAGAGCATTTTCGAAACGCTCCGTTTTCATGATGGACTAGCTAAGTGTGGATACTTGGTCTAACCACAGAAATAAAGGGCTGCGTTTTCAACTTTCAAGGCGTAATGTAGACGCTGCCTTGAGAAGCTTCATGATTAATTGCAGAACAAAATGGCTTTTAAAATGTGCAAAGAGAATCTAATTTCTAAGTTAAACCCTCTGTTGGCACTACATATCTTGACACGATTCGTACCAATCAGCACTGACAGAGTTTTCCAGAAGTTTTCCAGCATACAAAATTAAAAATTCCCCTGAACCTATTTTCCATATTTTTTTTCGTATGAAATGTGTATGACTGTACCCTTCTAAACAAGCACTCACTGTGACATACTGTATAAGTTTACATTAAACCTGGACAGTTATAAAAAGTTCCAATGCTATGTTCAGGGACACTTGACAGCCTGATTACATACAGTACATGGTGTATCATTATGTGACTGTGCTTAATTTCATATTGTAGAGTCTTCAACGAAGTTGATAAAAACTGAAAGCCTTAATATGAAAATTAAAACTCAATAAATAACTACATCTATTGTTTCACACTTGTGCAGTGCTTCTAAACTGCAATATATGACAGCTCGATGAGACTTCACAACACTATGAGAAAAGAAATGGTAATGTTAGAGCCAAAAAGAAACTCAACTTTAACTTCTGTAAGTACTGTACGTCAAAATAGAGAGATACTGGTACAGACTGAGTCACCGGAAGAGTATTTTTACCACCAGGACTTCAGCCAGTGCTGGAACATGACTCACTTTTGACTCACATTTTATGATTCACATTTTCCATATGTTAAACTTAAACCCTAACCGTCTGTATAAAGAGATATTTTGGAACAGAAGCAAAAAGTTGATTTGTTAATAGCCCAGTATCAACTTGAAGATTACCTCTTTTTCTGTTGTACATTACACAGAAGGATCTTGGCCTCCTTTCTCTGGTCCATCTGGAGTAACTCTCACAAACTGAGAATCGCTTCTCTCTGCCCCAGAAGGCATATAGGCCATTTGAGGTCGGCCTCCTGCAGTCCCAGGTGCAGGCATCTGGACCATTTGAGCTTGACCTCCCAGAGCCCCAGATGGCGCCACCTGAATCATTTGGGGCTGCGCTCCCATGGCCCCAGATGTAGGTGCTTGGTACATTGGCGGCTGGCCAGCTACATGCATTACCCCTCCAGTGGGCACTTGGACCATTTGTGGGTGCACTCCTACAGCCCCTGATGCAGACACTGGGACAGCAACAACACCTCCTGCTTGCTGCACAGGATATGCAACAGGAACACCACCAGGGCCTTGTCCCATGATATAACCACCTGATACCACGCCCTGATTGCTCACGTAAACCACAGAGGTTGTCTAAACAAATAGAGTGCCATAACATATTATGTAACTGATGAGCACAGAGTATTCTGATACTAAGATTGGCTGCCCTGCAATTCAGCGTCTTGTTATTGCATTATTTACATGTAGAGTAGCATGCCACAATATTATATGGTTGTGTCTCAAAGACTGGGAACTAACCGAATTCAGTCAATTTGCCCAGTGCGTGTTAATGAAACCTCTGACTAGATTCTAGGTTGGTGGCCATCTTTGCATACAGCACAATGTATCTTTAAGATGCTTTGGCAGCATATCTCTTCATTTGATTTTACAACAAGCATTTTGCCTTTTGCAGCATTAACAACTGATACAAGGCTTGCACCTTGCTCAAGCTTGACTATTGCACTGATAAAGCTTACATGTTATACATACATAAATTAGTTTATTTGCCCTTGGATTCCAGAGTAGCTTAATATGCAGCTAATATCTTCGCGCATTTGACCATACTCTTTTCGATCAGTGTGTAGGTTATTTTACATCATTGAAGAGTTGTGAGACGGGGCCTTCGGTTTATTCGTCCTTATCCGAGAAGACTAGAAAGTCTAACCATTTGCAGATGTCATTACTAAGGCAGCACTTTCTCCTCAGTCATTTAAAGACCCTGAGTGTTGGTCCAGCCTAGGTTTGAACCCGTGACCTCCTGCATGCTAGTCCAGTGCCCTACCACGGGGTAAACCAGTTGGCCGTGAATAATTAAATAATTTATTAAATCCATTTTGAAATCACTGGTTTTCCTTCCAATCTGATTGGCTCTCATTGGTGCGATTTATTCACGAATCGCACCATTTTTAGCTCTAAATCGCATCTTTTTTCAGCCAATGAGAATGGGACAGTACAACAAAACAACCAATCAGATTTCAAGGTTCAATTAAAATAATCAACAAAATTTCAGGAAAATGAAAGGCAAAAAGTCATTGTATGGAGAATTTTGCAACTACTATTGCCAAAACTTTGTTATTATTACAAGTTTTTCTCCAAAAATAGTGCGATTTCAAAATGGATGTAATAAAGTGGCAATTGAACTTCATGTTGCGCAATTTTGGTCTGCAATCATACGTCTTGTGATTTCAAATTTTGAAATCACGTGTATGATTTCAGACCAAATTGCACTCCACTCAGTTCAATTACATGTACCATTATTAAACACATGAGGTACATGATCGTATAAAATTTTACAGGTTTAAAATACTTTTTTGTGTTGGCTGGTAAACTTTATATGCAGATCTTGTAACTTAACACAGTACTTCATCATGGTGAATGACGTTTTGTCCAAACAGAAGGTCTGAAACAGTGAAACGAAAAAAAGAAACTCTTACCTGCAGAGGTGAAGTACCACAGCAATCACAAGAAGTGATATAGCAGCAAAGGACAGCTGCCAAGATTCCAATTGCAAACTCAACAATACCAAGAATTAAGGTGATTGCCGTTATAGCCATTTCTGCATCATAGTTGTACCAATAATTCAAATCATACCAATAATCATAATAATGGTGCTGTGCAATAGAGATGCTGTAGCAGATAATTATGACACCGCCAAACACAGCTGATGTTATGGCACAGCCCATAAAGGCTCCAGCCTGAAAAAAGGAACAAAAGTAAAATTAATAAAAATACACTCAGAACTTTACAGAAAAATAAATATTAATCTTTCAAAGAAAAAAAAATATTACCCTTTAAGTGCTTAATTCTAGCCATAAATATAACATTAATCTACAGCATGTACATTATACTGGTCCAGTTTCTACATACACGTGCATACTATTATATGTGAACTATTAAGCTATTATCATACATTTATACATTACATTTTATAATATCGTGCACAACAGAGTATTTTTGACTAAATTGGAGATGTTTGGACAGCCAATGAAACATTTTCTTGAGTGTTTGATACGTCTCCTCAATCGAAACAAAAACTAAGTCCTGTAAACTGAGAATTAAAATCATCAAAAACTGTGCTTATTACATCTACATGTAGGACTGGGTATCCAAACCTCCTTCATTGTTGCAATTTTCATTGTTTTAGCATCATGAGTTATAATTTATAATTTAAGTTTATGAGGCAAGCAAATGACTTCACCCTATCACTGCCTGTAATTAAGGATGACAACTTACAAAAGATTGGCTGGATGAGTTTCTTTCCCTGTTGCTGGCTGGAATCCCCACAGATCCTGTGATTATCATCTGTAATGCATACAAGAATAAGTTACATCCAAAGAAGATAATCATGATGAGCAATGTGTAATCCTGACAAACAAACCCATGTCTAATATAATGTATATTGTATGATCCATCAAATATTTTTGGTCAAACACCATTGAATCAGATCTAAATGCATCGTGTCTGATATGACTGAAAATGCCGGAGCTGAAACACTCTAATATTCCTCACTTTACAAGACAGACCAGCAGATCCTGTGTGTTGCAAAAAGGGATATTTGCCTAAAATTAGACATGACCCAGTTTTTCTTTGAGCTTCAATTTGGGAAAACTCAACTTTAGAAATCTCTCACTTCTTTAGTCACACAACATAAAACAAACAATCAGAAAAACTGCTCACAAGGAGAACTGGTTGAAGAGTATTATTTAACACTGCAGTGTCTAGAGAAAGTTCCTTTTTCTTGCTTTATTCGCTTGCGCTCTACATTTACTCTTTGGGTTTGCACTTGCCTATTACACCTGGATGGTCTACCCCGCTACTCTCCCTGTTCTGTAAGCTAATTGTTCTGTGACATTTCATACAAAGACAAGTTAAAGATTTGGGACCATTATTTTCCAGAAAATTTGACCCAGAGTATGAAAGTTTCACAACTTAAAATCACCACATTTTCTGTTCTGTTTGCTATAAATCACAAATGAAAAAAAATATGCATGCTTACTACAGAATGATGTTTAATTATACGTATACATGTATATACTTGGTTGATACATCTTTTTGCTTTTTGCATATATAAGTATTAATATTATCACTTAGTATATACTAAAACAGTGGATAGCATTGAAGGTGCGCGCTGATTGGTTCATTAAACTCCAAGTATCCTGTGCTATTTACCTCCGAACAACTCGAGAGAGAATGGCGTCCCGGTTTGCATCCGTGACAAGTGAAGAAATGATCTAAATTAATTTTTTGTAGTGTACATGTACATGTATATTATCTCACTGTTTTAACTACATGTAGTGTATACTAAAACAACTATTCATCTCAGTGTCGGTGGTTAGCGGTGGCTATTTACCTCGCTGCTTCGCGGCTCCGTAAATATCCACCACTTAATAACCACCTCCACTTCGGTGAATAGTTGTTTTAATTTATTCATGGAAAACAAGGTCTGTTTTTATGCCAGGAACGTCAATATCGACTTGGATGTAAAAGCTGTCTCAAGACGACTTTAACATTTGGTTTAAAAACGGAAAATAAGAAAGACGCTTTTAACATCTCTCTACTTTAACCTCTTTTTTTTAAAGAGCATCTAGCCGACGCTGTTATCGGTTAACTTTAACTTCCGAGACGTTAAACCTGTCTAGAATAATAATGAGACAGCCTTTACCTAAAAAGAAAAGACCTGGCCCCAGTCGTTCGAAGGCTGGATGGAAGATATGTGATCTCTTTTTCCGGTTATCTATTGTTTGTCTTTGTCATAAAGTGGTTATCTATTGTTTTAAAAAAATAAACAATAGGAAAAATACACCAAGTAGTACCAGCTGGATAACGCGATCCACTAGATAAAACGTTATCCAGTGGATAGTGTTAACAAACACACCGTGCTATCCGATAGATAGTGATTTATCCAGTGGATAGCTTTATCCCAACAACAGTTCTTTTCAGAACTACTCTCACCCGGACGATCACAACACACTAGTGTAGTGGATTTGTTCGTATCGTCCGAGAATAGAACCCAGTCATCGTTTATACAAATAATATACATTTTTTCAGCTACACCGTGTACTTAAATGCGTCTCGTTTTTATACCAGACGCTTTTAACGTATTAGATCTAGACGTTTAAAGTTGTCTAGATAATTTTAACGTCTCTAGCATAAAACCGGCCGATGTTTCCGAACAAATTTGACCTTAAGAAACTTAATTGCCGAGAATTTTTTTAAACGGGGTCCCAAATGAATGCGTTAGCATAAGCATACGTTAAGCTCACCAAAGCCAAAGTTATCCGAAAGCTTGTGAAACAAACGAATTGACCTATGAAGGCGACAATTTGCAGTTTAATACGTGCGATATACAGTACTATATTCATGGCTCTGTCCGATTGTCGATCAACCGCTCCTATATATTATGTATTTGCCAGAAATGCTGGCCGATCACTTAACTATGACATACAGCATGATTTTCAACAAAGGCGGAAAAAATTGCTGCTACGTGAAAGAAATACTAAGCTTACCCATATTCCACACCAGATACCAAAACATCCCTCGCCTGTCCAAAAGTAACCTTCGACACGATCGACGATTCCAAAAATCAGAAGCAAAGCTCCAACCACGATGTGGACTAACGCAACGAGCCTTGCAATTTTCAACGTTTTTGCCTCCGCCATTATAGCCTTCGAGTAAGCCTTGCCACAACAACAGATGGTTCCCGCATAACTAAATATTAATTAAATCAACGCCTTTTGCCGCCATTTTGAATTTCAAGTTGACCGTGGTAGTCTGGGTTAGAGATAAAGAATGCCTTCTTCTTTATGTAAGCTCACTATCCACAACACCACCCGGCAAAAACAAGATGACTACACCGCATACACGCTTGGTCACAATATTGGCTCAGGTAACGCTCGGGGGGTCCCCTCTCTTCCCGAGTGACTTGGCGAGTAGCTTGTGTCACAAGGCTACTTAGCGAGCGGAGAAGGCGGCTGAAATTCAGGCTCAGTCCGATTCAAGCGCCTTTGTGTAGCCTCGCCCTCAAAGAGACCTGTTCGTGGAATGCGCATGACCTCAGTAGGCTTCGTCATTCTTGTTACTCAGTTTTTCAAAGTCAGTTAGAGAGAGGAGCCATAATCGGGACTATGTTTTTCAGGTAGTATTTCCTTTTTTATTGACACTCACACCGAGTAGTTAAGTACATGTATCGTTTTAGTCATGCAGTACACAGTCAAATATAATTTAGTTCAGATACACTAACGCACTTGGAGTTCTTTATAGACAGCTTTCAACTACAGCAGTACGACAACAGGCTACGCTTTGTGAAGGATAAAGATTTGAAATCCTATACATTTGTCCCCAGATTCTGTCCATACTACATTGTACGCTGGAGAAACTCTGAAAACGGTTTTTAAACTCTGAAAACGTATCAAATGTTTTTCGTCCACAGGCTACGCCTAAAAAATCTGAAAACCCAACAGATTTGTGTTCGAGATAAAACTGGGCAAAGAAATCACATGATTATGCTAACCACATGTAAGTCGTTTTCGAAAAGCTTCTTTTTCAAAATGTTTTTAGTCCACACGAAAACGAAAAGCTGGAGTTTTAAAATTCCCTTAGTTTGACAAGCATTTTCGAAGCGCTTCGTTTTCAAGACGGATTAATGTGGACGGTGAACCTAACCGTAGAAACAAAGCTGCGTTTTCGACTTTCTACGGCATAGCCTGGAGGCTGCCTCGAGAAGCTTCATGATTACAGTAATTTGCAGACTACAACGAAATGGTTCTTAACAATGTGCAAAGAGAATCTAATTCCTGAGTTAAACCCTCTGTGTGCACTACATATCTTCACAGGATTCGTACAAATCAGTGCTGACGGACTTTTCCAGAAGTTTTCCAGCGTATAAGTCTTCAAATTCCGCTAAACCTAGTTTCGGTAATTTTTTGTCATATAAAATGTGCGGGACTGTACCCTTCTAAACGAGTATTCACTGTTATATACGAGCTTTCATTACACCCGGACAGTCAGAAAAAGTTCCAATACTATGTGCTGAGACACTTGACAGCCCGACTACATACAGTACATGGTGTATCATTATGTGGCTGTGCTTAGTTGTCTTGACGAAGTTGATAAAAATTGGATGCCTTATGAAAGAGCTTTAAATCATAAGGATTGCTTCACACTTGCGCAGTGCCTCCTTGTTCGAATAAGACAAAATACTAAACTGTAATATATAGAGAGGAAATGGTAAAGTTATATTAGAGCCTGTTGCATTCCCAACCTCCAATGACAGTCAATGACAAAGCAATTACAGACCCCACTAGCTCAGAAATTAGGGTAAGACCAAAAAGACGTCGAAGTAATATCTTTCTCCGGAAAGAAGTGATTTCATTTGTGCTAACATTTGCTTACAAAACGTGACACTACACCGCCCGAATGAAATACGACACCTAAAAAACAGCCAGAGACCACAAACGTAACTCAACTTTAATTTCTGTAAGTATTGTACTTCAAAATAGAGAGAGTGAATCACCGGCAGAGTATCTTTACCACCGACTTCAGCCTGTACTTGTGCATGACTCACTTTTGGCTCACATGTTGTGATTCGCATTTTCCATATGCTAAGCCTAAACCCTAACCCTTTGAACAAAGATTTATTTTGGCACAGGAGCAAAAAGTTGATTGGCTAATGGCTCGGTATCAACTTGAAGATAACCTCGTTTTCTGTTGTATTGTATTAGACAGAAGGCTCTTGGCCTCCTTTCTCTGGTCCATCTGGAGTAACTCTCGCAAACTGAGACTCGCCTCCCTCTACCCGAGAAGGCATATAGGCCATTTGAGGTGGGACTCCTGTAGTCCCAGGTGCAGACATCTGGACCATTTGAGCTTGACCTCCCAGAGCCCCAATTGGCGGCACCTGAACCATATGGGGCTGCATTCCCATGGCCCCAGGTGTAGGTACTTGGTACATTGGCGGTGGGCCAGCTACATGCATGACCCCTCCAGTGGGCACTTGGACCATTGGAGGGTGCACTCCTACAGCCCCTGATGTGGACACTGGGACAGCAACAACACCTCCTGCTTGCTGCACAGGATATGCAACAGGAACACCACCAGGGCCTTGTTCCACTACATAACCACCTGATACCACGCCCTGATTGCTCACGTAAACCACAGAGGTTGTCTAAACATAAGTAAAGCATTGTAACATATTATGTAACCGCTGAACTCAGAGTGTTCTAATGCTAAGATTGGCTACCGCTGCAATTCCATATCTCGTGGCTGTGTCTCAAGGCCTGGGAACTAGTAACCCAATTGGGCCAATTTGCCTCGCCCTTTGGCCCTTAATGAAACCTCTCAGCGTTCCACCAGATTGGTGGCCATCTTTAGGTACAGTACAATATATCTTTAAGATGTTTTGCAGCATATCTGGCTCATTTGATCTTGCCTTGGACATTTCGTCTTTTCCCGCACTAACACGATACAAACCACTGTTTGCTCAAGCTTGATTAATACGCTGACAAAGCTTACAAATTTTACACATAAATCTTACTGTGTTGGCTGGTAAACTTTATATGAAGATCTTGTAACTTAACACTGGGCATCATGTTGATGTGATAAAATCAGAAAAGAGGATTTGAAACCTAACTGAACAGATGAACCTAAACGAAACACATACTTGCTCAGTAGGGGCACCACAGCACTCACAAGAAGTGATATAGCAGCAAACGACAGCTGCCCAGATTCCAATTGCAAACTCAACAATACCAAGAATTAAGGTGATTGCTGTTAGAGCCATTTGTGCATCATAGTTGTACCAATAATTATTTATGTCATTCCAACGATCATAATAATGCTGTGCAATGGAGAAGCTGTAGCAGATAATTATTACGCCGCCAAACACAGTTGAAGTTATGGCGCAACACATAAACCCACCAGCCTGGACAAAGAAACAAAAATAAAACTAACAAAAACACACAATACAAAACTTGAAAGAAGAAAAAAAAAAAAAAGTCGAAATTGTAAATATTTTAATAAATCACCCTCTATAAAATGCTTTCTTAACCGTCAATATAAAATTATTTAAAACACCGGTCTCTACATACATGTACATACATGTAAACTATAAATTAAGTTATTTTAAAATATAGATAGGAGCCTGCGCGCGCTCTGATTGGTCAAAAACCCATGTTTTATCACAGTATAAAACATAGAAAAAGCGTGTTTTATTGTTTTGCGCGTGTAAAATCTATATTTTAAAGCAAATGAAGAAGCCTTAGCCGTGTATTACACTGTGATAAAACACTCCGGTCATTTGAGACCACTCGAGAAATGTTGAAAACACTCGCCTGCGGCTCGTGTTTTCTACATTTCCCTCGTGTTCTCAAATGACCATCGTGTTTTATCACAGTGTAATACACGGCTTAGGCTTCTTTATTTGTTAAATGATACATTATGAACTAAATGTAGCCTCCAACTCAGTTCTGCAAAGCTAAATTAATTACAATGAATACCCTGGACTACCTTACTAGCTTAGCTACTGTTGTTCTTGATCAATGTAATCATAGAGAAATCTTTGCTGACATCACTGTTACCCTGAGATTTTGCTTTACTAACCGACAATCTCACGTAGTCTATCAAACCAGACAGACTGTGTTTCACTGGTATAACCAAACACGGAGAACAAGGTTGAAATTACCACTCACAAGACAGAGTATATTTCACGAAAATTCGAGATGTTTGGGAAGCCAATGAAACACTGTCTTGGATGTTTAGAGCGGTTTTCAATTGAGTGTCGTAAAACCAAAACCAAAGTAATCACTCTAGCCAATCACAAAGGACACAGATAATCAACTGAACCAATCAAAACACGAAGTAATTATATGTAGCTGACGGAAAGCGCGGGAAAACGCGTACGAGTGAATCACGATTGGTTTTGGTTTTACTCCTGGTTGGATGAAAAAGTGGCGCGAATTTTTTAAGCCAATCGCGTAGCGTAGTAAATGCAAAACCAATTTCTTTTCGTCACTCAAATGAAAACCGCTCTAATACGACTTTTCAATCGAAACAAGAACTACGTCCTTTTAAACTGAGAAGAAAAACCATCAAAATATATGATAATTACATGAACATGTAGGAGCAGGTATCCAAACATCCTTCAGGGTAGCGATTTTCTTTGTTTTAATTTGATGAATTAGTAATGAGTTTGAGAGGCAAGCATATGACTTCACCCTATCACTGCCTCTAATTACCACTGTTTTCGTTGATATATGCCACTTTGGAAAGCAAAACACCCGCGGAAAAGTTTCCAAAATTTCCGCAGTCTTTCATGTTATTGACATATCGGAACAAAATCCACCAATGACAGCTTGCTAGCATGACGTAGAGAAGGTCAGATCGAAGGTCACACTACTAGAGGCTGTGATTGGTGGATTTCGATCCGATCCGGTCGATAACACGTAAGACTGACGGAAATTTTGGAAACGTTTCCGCGGGTGTTTTGTTTTCCAAAGTCGCGTCAGTATCAACGAAACCGGTGGTAAGGGTGAAAACTTACAAAAGATTGGCGGGATGAGTTTCTTTCCCTGCTGATAGCTTGAATCCCCTCAAATCCAGTGATCATCGTCTGCAATGCATTCCAGAATAAGTTATACCCAAACAAATAATCATGATGAGTAATGTATAATCCTGACAAACAATCCCATGTCTAGTGTAATGTAATATATAGATTAAGGCCAGACCAAAAGCGTAGCTCCTGCGCCAGGTTGTTTGGAGCAGGAAAATATGGAATTTGGATTTAAGGTGGCTCAAAGCAGTTTCCAGTACTTTCCAAGACATAGATTTTGATGTGTCATTATTACCACTCGTTATCACTTGATGCTACAATCAACGTATCAAAAAACTGCCCAATCACCGGTG
>Ga0126343_10000974_pt1 | contig 12520 bp, 11 predicted proteins | sample Cyp2metagenome_FD_92531 | JGI IMG/M metagenome (GOLD analysis project Ga0126343, IMG submission 92531) | Coral microbial communities from Lord Howe Island, Old Settlement Bay, Australia - Cyphastrea 2 metagenome | ecosystem: Host-associated > Invertebrates > Cnidaria > Coral ... | reverse complement strand
TGTTTCGGTAAAAATAGGGGTCCAGGGGTCCATGGACCCGGTCCATATTTTGATGGACCCGGTCCATGGACCCGGTCCACGGAGGGGGTCCATGGACCCCTGGTCCATGTTTTGTACTTTCCCAGTAAATTAAAGGCCATATGCAAACATTCAGGCACTTTTGACGAGAAAAAAATTTTGACCTAAATAGTCACTTAGGAGGGTTTTCCACTAGCATCTTCAATTATTGTTTTAGTATATATACACTGGAAGTGATCTCAGCGACATTTTCAGAAGGAAACCATTAAAAATCGAATTAATTGACCTCTCAATTCATGTGTTTACACCCGCCATTTTGCTTTTGTTTGGCTTATGCATTATTCACTTGGTAGGGGGTGAATAATGCTCATTAGCCAGAGATAGCGAACCAATCAGATTGCTTAAAACACCAAGATCACTGAGTGTGTATGTAATTATACTAATCATACATAGGTTAAATTTTCTGGTTACAGATTTTAAGCATTTGCTTACATTATGCTTAAATACATGTATACATGTATAATAATTATTATTGTTAATGAAAGTTACCTTCCTTATTGACCTTTCTTTATTTGTCAGTGGTAAAGAAACCAGTGGTAGCACTAGTGGTGAGGATGATAAACACTTTGGTGATGGTGAGGGAACATTTTTTGATGCCGATGAACAAGATGCAGACATGAGAAGAAGCATCCTTAATGCTGCACTTGAACATGTCCCTGAGTTTGGTTGGAGCTCAGAAGCCATAGAGGCTGGTGCACAAGCTATGGGGCTATCTGCAATGGCTGAAGGCATGTTTCCACGAGGAGCTGGTGACTTAGTGCTTCATTTTACTGAGGACTGCAATGTTAGATTAGCTGATTACCTTATATCGCAGTCAAGAGTAGAGAAGGATTCAGAGGAATCCTCTGCAAGTTCAGGGTGAGTGCCATACCCTCTTTCCCCTCACGAACATTTTATATGTCCCCTGGCCGACTTCACTCAAAGGTAAATAAGAAAAAAAATAAATTGAAAGATAATAACTAAAAGATAATTTGGTACAAAATGCAAAATAGAAATGAAGTCAAGGAAATTATGCCTATGGCTGCAGTAAATTGGTTAGAATACCTAACCAAGGGTGCTTCACTCAATCCTCTTTGTGGCCTATGGATTCACTGACTGGCACTGGCACTGTTTTCTGTCTTCAGTCTTCTTTATTAGCCCTCCCCAGCTGACTCTGTCTGCCCACATCTCTTTCTCTACTGTTCATTACCAGGTCTCTCTTGGTCTTCCTCTTGCTCTTTTCCAGGATGGAGTCCAATGCTTGGATGACAGAAGGCTCCATCCTGACCTAGACAATTGCCCGATATAGCGTCACCATCTCCACTTCAGAGGCATAATTCTTCATTCAAGATGATGTTTGGCAAGAAGCTGTTTACGATTGTGCTCAGTATGTTCCTTTATCCTTTCCAGGGCTTCTGATAGGGTGCGGCAAAAAATGGGAAATTCTGAGGCATTCTCAAGGGAAATTATGTGGCAAGAAAGGTCTATTATGCGGCAAATTATGCAATTTTTTTTTAAAGCTGATCTAACATTGTTTTTTAAGGTCTCAGAGAAGGAAACCCATTTTTTTGCTGTCCAACAGGCAATTAGAGCACAGAAAACAATAAAAGCATCCAAATTAAATCAAATGTTGCCTCATTTTAATTATTTTAATCTGAAGTAGCTCATTTAGTCAATTAAGTGTCACTTAATTTCTCCTTGATTAAACAATGTTACAAATTTCAGTTTTACATACTAGATAGGCTGTTAATCAAGTTATGTCCATATGCTATTTCAGATGTCAGGCCTCGACAGACTATACAACCTATCAGAACAAAAATAACTTGAACAAAGTAGAAACATTTCTTTGGGTTATACAAACTTGATACACATGATTCAAATGAGAAGCTATAAATCACTCAATGACATCCCCACAATACACGTTACCATAACTATAACAAATAAGTGAAACCGAACAGTGGATGCCTTTTGTGTTTTAAAGAGTTTGCTGCTTCTCACCGTCCTTTCTTTCTGCGTTCTGCTTGTGTGAAGCCGCTTCCAGGTGCTTATCCACCACAAACTTTTGAAGGTGATCAACCACCACACTGCATGAAGAGCAAAACAACCGGCCATCGTCCGCATGAAATGTACCTTCTGGATAATTTCTTGCCCTGTCATTCGCAGTAATATTTACAGAAAAAAGCGATCGCATTTTCAGTTTCGAAAAAGCACTCGGCGTTTCAGCTACAAACTTGTCCACGGGGTATTTTGTCCCGTGCTAACGAAAGAAGCTACATCTTGCAAGCGCAGATCGAACTGTTTCTGTGCCGATGTTCTTTACGTCGAAAATAGCGCGAGATCAAATAACATCCCCAGAGAATATATCAACAATCGTGAATGGCCCATTAACACAAACTATTGTCTATTCTTTGCCAATAAGCAATTGCTCCAATTGAGAACTAGTGCTAGTCCCCGACGTGCAAGACTACGCATAGAACGCCTGTTTGATCAATCAAACGCTAGCCGACAATTTTGGTGATTTCTAACGTCTTGAGAGGTAAATCACCTTGAAACAATGCTTAAATTGTCGTAGAACTTAAGTAAGAAGCGAATATTTGTTTTTATCCAATGCTGATGTGGCTTCCTCTCTAAATATTGTAATTTATTTTTTTACTTTTATTTTTATTTCCTTACAAGTTCTTTCCTTGAACTTTGCAATTTTGCCTGAATTGTGCGATCTTTGACGAATTATTCACAACGTTGTGATTTGAGGTCAATTATGCGAAATCGCAACATCGCAGTACATCAGAAGCCCTTCCTTTCCGATGCTTCACTCATCTCGATGGCTTCCATACTGTTTTTGTCTGTTTATCTCCTTTAAGACTTGAGCCAGCTTGCCAGTCTGATACATGGTACATACATTCCTAGGCCAACTCTGATCTTCTCCTTTGGTGACAGGAACTGTGATCTTGAGATGCCTTCACCCACCTGTAATTGGTCCAGTTGTTTGTATTGCAATGTTTCTGGTGCCTTGGCTCTGGCATCTGGTGCTGGCTTCTGTAACATTTAGTTTTTGTTTGGAGTAGGGTTGTCAGACATACATATATGCCCAGCCCCCAGCCTGGAGAGCCAATTTTGTCTGGCTTCACGCCTAGTCTAGACCTGTCCAGCATGGTTGAACCTGCCAGGGGCTTGAAAACCCCCAGCTTGAAAACCCCCAGGGGTCCTTGAGGTAAACTACCACATTAATGGCAAGGCATAGACACCATTATAGCAGCCACTCTTGACTAGTATCCTCTCCTAAAATAGAAACAGAGTGATTACTTCTTCGCTGGTAAAATTGAATTGTTTGTAAGTTGCAGTTCAATCTTTCTATCTGGTAATAAAGGTGATACTTCTTACAGTACATATGTGGTGGGGTATTTACAACTTTATGTATTTGGAATGGATAAATGAGCACTCTCTTGCATGATGTTCAGTATACAAGGAGAAGACTGAATATTAAAGTAGATCATAAGAATATGTATCCAGACTTGTATGGCAATGTGTTCGTTTTGTATTTTTTTAATGCTTAACTCCAGACCATTATTTCAGATCTTACATGTAGTTCCTTTGTTTAAACAGACCTCGTATCAAACCGACATCACGTCAAAACAAACACGGCTGTGGCCCATTCAGCGCGTTATCGCTTGTGCTAATGAAGCGGAAGTGAAAAACTGTCGTAATTATATGGATAGTAAAACTTGTCTCGGTTTGAACAACAAGGCAAACTGGCGAAGCTTGGGTGACTTCATTGTTTAGCGAAACAAAAGGTTTCTTTTGTTTTTCGTTCAACTAAAGACCTCCAAAAGATGCTGCTTGGAAAACTGAGTTTTTTGCATACATTATTTCTCTCATCAAAATCAATTACAGAACGATGTTGTTCATGTCAAATCAATTCAGTCTGCCAAAAATTAGCTCGATCATGCAAAAAATGAAAATCGGCCAAAAAACCGGTATACGCCCTTTTTGCACGAAGGCCTTCAATTGCGGCCCTACATGTATTTTTAATACTGATCAGGAAATTGATTACATTTACAATGATGACATTTTCAGTGGGTATCACTTGAATTGTGTGGGTTGTACATTGCATGTAGCTTACTTTACACCCACTTTCAGTGTTACGTGCATAGGCGACCTCTTGGTTCATCTTTTGACATGCCATCTTTCGACATGCTACACGTATGTAACGGCTGCTTAACTCTAAAACAGGCAATTTTTCATATTATTAGCGGAAGAAATGACAAATGAATGATAATTACTGACCTGATATGGCTGAAGAAGTTTGTGAACATTGCATGTTTCCAGATTCATAGGATAATATTAATTATTAAACCCTTCGTGTGTAGTCAATCAGCCACTCAATGGTGACTTCCAGTACAATTAGGCCGTTATCGCGTAAGAATTCAAGCGATGTAAACATTCAAAACAGTCAATTTCTTATTACAGAATGACTTCTTGATACTCCTATCTTAGTTTGATGACAAATAAATCCATATTTTATCACTAAAAGTCAAGTTGGACTGTAAAAGAGTCCGTTGTGGTAACATTTTGATTTCGGCCAGGTTACATAGCATGTCGAAAGATAAACCAAGATGTCGCCTATGCACGTAACACTGAAAGCGGCTGTAAGTATTTATGATTTGCTTTATGGAATCTAAACAATATGAGATTTTTAATTTGACAATTTTATGTTAACTGCAGAAATTCACATGTGCTCACTGGCTAATTTTTTATGGTCAATATCCGGACAGACACATGACTTTGAAATTCATGTGATGCGTCAGCAAGCAAGAGCGGGCAATTCAAGAATTTGTTATCGTAACAAACAAATTGATGTCAGTTTTTAATGCGTATGTCCTGTTATTGACAATGATTTTCGTCATAACCTCGTCAAAGTACAGTAGTCTACCGATCCACAAGGCTAATGCCTCGTGGATCCACAGCTACTTTGACAAGGTTATGACAAAATTCATGATCAATAACAGAACAGACGCTTAAAAAACTGACGTCAATTTGTTAAATATACATGTATTGATAGATGTCATTGAGTTTTTTAACCAAACAAATTGAAAAATATATTAAGTGATTTATATTTGTATACATGTACTATGGATCAGACAATCAAGAGTAATTCCAATTTTGGTTCAAACCTGTGAACATTTAAAACAGATTTAAGTAGACCTTTGTTCTTGTTTTGACATCACAGACTGACTAGTCCCAGGTCCTAGCAGCCGACAGTTCTTGACCCTGGAGGATGGCTAAAATCCAGTCAAAAACGAGTGATATCCAATATGAATTTTACTTTCTAATTTCCATATCACAACATCTTGTAGATTCTATGAAGCAAATAAACACAACTTCTATTGTATACTGTACACTTTAATTTACATAGAAAAGTACAGCAACTCAAGAATTAGCAACAGCAAAACACCACATCCTTATTGTATGTACATTAAGTATAATGTATATTATACCAACCTCGTAACCAGAACCAGGGAAAAGGCCTTGGGAATGAGGTTGTTATTATACTACAAGTACAGAACCTTAGTTGCTACATTGGACGAAACAACACTTCCAGTTGTCCTTTTCATATACATTGTTTGAAATAACTTGTCAGTACATTGATCAACTTTCTGTTGACAATTTACAGTTAACCAACATGTACATGCAACTCTTGAGAATCATTCTGCCTCATCATCAAGCTTGCAATATTTATGTGCAGAGAGCAAGATAATAAAGCTCTCTGCGCGCATTGCAGGCCTATAATGAGGGAGAAAATATGCCTGCAATACATGCAGAGAGCAAGCTAGTAAAGTTCTCTGCACCCATTGCAGGCCTATGATGAGGGCTATTTATAATTATAAATAACCAATGTATGTTTTAATAGTGAGAATAAATTCCCTTCAGGCGCAAAAGTTCCCGTGTGATTATCCGTGACGCTGTTGAAGTACGACTTAGAATGCTTAGTCCTTACATTGGTCAGTGGCCTCAGGTAATGAATTGAGTCAATCAAAGTTTAAAAATAGTGGATTTGAAATTCTTTTTCTGCTTATATGGACCTGTTTTCCTAAACTGAACCATGTTCACTACTGTACAAAAACTGTGTAGCTCTGGTTGCTGTTTTAGTCTTAAGGTCCTCATAAACATGATAATACTGTAATAATGAATTATTGAATTAGATTATTATAATTTATGTTAGCAGTAACATGACCTTTTGTTAATTTTTAGAGGTTACAATTATGCCAATGTTGCACTGTACAACGTCAATGAAATTTTGCCTTTATGAGATTAATAACAGCTGGGTGTCATAAATACCTCTTACTAACCAAGTTCAAGGGCCGTACTGTTTTGTGTAAGTTATGGTCTGAGGTTTTACCCTATCAATTTATGGCCCAAAGTGAGCAGGCCATAATTCAAAGAAGAAAAACCCAGGATACCTAACTCGAGGACGTTCGCGCCTGTTGCTACTGCGCATCGTTACTGCACACGCAAATTAACACGTCACGTCATGCATCGACTGCGTGCCCTAAGCAAGAAAATGAACAGTGTTAGGGAAGAAAGCCATTGCTACAGCTTTGCGTGGATTTAACGCTCTTGGACATTCGGTAACCCCTACATTTCTTTCCAAGAACTCAGTTTATTTACAGTGATCTTCACATTTTCCAAGAATAAACAAAAACTGAGTGTAGGAAGAACATTTTTAAGATTTCTGTCCACGGGACATCGAATCCTGCCATCTTGCGACTGCGAGGTGCGTGAAACTATGGTCACTTAATCCGAACTTGTTCTTTAAGGAACCTCACCAGCTGACTAAATTCACCACTCGAACAATATTTGGCAGAGAACATTTCACTTCAAAGATCTAATTTAAATATTTTGGGGCTAACAGACACTGTGGCCTTATTAGCTAGCGAAGCCTGATTTTTCAGATTTAGGGTATTTTTCGGGGCATCAACTCTCGAAAACGAAGGTGGCAAAGCCCATTTTTTTTTTGCCTTTTCGGTAAAAGTAGAACATTGCCTTTCTGCGTGGCAAGTTTTTAACAAATCTGAGCATGGGAACAGTCCTTAACAATACAAACTGAGAAAACGAGGTTAGTAAGGTATTTATGTTATCTCTACTGTGTTTGAGGGGTTTGGGAATGATTCCTATTCACGCGGAATGGCTTCAAATTTCTGACGCTCCTTAAAAGCAAACCAAGTCAATTTTAAACTGTTGTTAAGTAACTCTTAAGTTGTTGAAAGCTTTTATTACACAATTTCGGAAGTAAAAGAAAGTTTTAAAACTTCTCTTGCTATAAAAGGTAAGAACACTTGGCGATAAAATCACAGATCATTTTGGCAACAAAGCACAGCTCACGTGCTTACTAACTAGAGATGTAATAACTGATTTGTTTGTAGGCTATGGGTTTGATGCTATTGCCTCAGAATGCTCCAGATGCCATGAAGAATGTTGCATACATGGTGGATGAAATATGGTATCATGCTGGTGATACTTCTACAGATGTAAGTATTCAACATTGTGAATTCATTTGTATTCATAGTTATTATTAAATGGTCGTAAAAACAGCAGGCTAACAGCAATCTCTAAAAAGGAAAAACCGTTTTGCATTTTACAAAATCTTTTTCAACTTTTCCTGTGTCATATTCAAATTTTTTACCTAAATCTTGTGGCGTAATTCCCCAGTCTATAACGTAATCATGCATACAATGAAAATTCAAATGTACAACCGTTAAACATTTGCAAATGAAGAAGACATAGGCATGTTATAGTTCACATAAGTAGTTCTTAGAATCTATATACCATGTACACAAATTATTTTGGATTTGCATTCAATATGAAAAAATGATTTTCTAACGTTAGTTCGGCTTATTCAATAGCATTGATTTGATAATTATTGTCTTGTTCAAGATCAGTTTAAACCACCTCCGATATTACCTTAAGTAAAGTTTCATGAAAATTTCTGAAACCTGATAATTTAATGATAAAAGCGTTAAAAACGAGATAGTGCACCAAACAGTAAATTACTGTAAGGCTGACAATCAAGTTTCTCCCTCGGATGATCTTCAGCTTGGGTGATTTGTTTGTGATGTTTTGCAGATAAACTGGTACACAAAGAGAGGAGTGCTGGCTGGACTGTATGGTTCCACAGGTTAGTAACTTGAACAATGTGCAGATCACCCTCCCTCCCAAGGAATTTATTGTTGCCAGTTACTGTAATTACCAGTTGATAAGCCAGATCTTTTTACTCAAAATGTTCTTAAGACATCAGTTTAGTAGTGCCATAATTGCCCCTGTCTACAGACAAACCATTTTTCAAGTTGAGTGGCTCTGGCCTCTTCATCTATGAATGTTGAATTGTGAACACCCATATATCGCAAAAGTACAGCCATGATGCGATTTGAGGGTTTGAGGTGCATCAAAGAGATCCAGAAGACAATCTGATGATATTTTGAATCTTAATACTGTTTCAGAACTTTATATGGTCAGTGATAAGTCTCCTGATTTTGAAGAAACATGGAGTTTTCTTGACAGAAGGATGTCAGATATTGGTTTGCTTATCAGCGCAAAAACAACAGTAAGTGAATGTTTCTCACTGAAGAAAACACAATAGTTTAAATTGCGAATGTTAGTTACACTTGCATTGCCTTTTACAATACAATACTTACCACAGCCCATTCGGCTTCGCCTCATGGGCTATGAACACGTACCACGAAAAGGCTACGGGTGCAATTGTTAAGTAGCGAGTTGCGGTTGTTCACAAAACGTTGGCGCTTCTTTGCACTTTCAAAGCGTCTGTGAAGAGGATTTAGGGTTATTTTTGAACGGCTTCTAGACTTCCATCTATGCTACATCAATTACATTATTCGCTCTCCATATACTATTTATTGCTAAGTAGAAGTGATGCTTTTAGCGCAAACTTTTATTTTGTGCAGGGTGTTTTCTTAAATTAACAATATGGCAATGTTCTTATATTATTTTCTCTTAGTTGGAAAAGGCTGGATCAGATGCAGCTGAACTATTATCTGCAGCCTTTACCACAGTAAGTTAAACTGCAATGATGGATTTTCAAGTGATTCTTTTTTTACGATAACTGCAGAAATTCACGCGCGCTCATTGGCTAAATTTTATGGTCAATATGCGGACAGACACATGAATTTGAAATTCGTGCGACGCGTCAGCGAAATAGAGCGGGAAATTCGACAATCTGTTATCGTAAAAAACAAATTGATGTCAGTTTTTAATTCTTCTGTTCTGTTATTGACAATGAATTTCGTCATAACATTGTCAAAGTAGTTTGCGGATCCACTCGGCTATCGCCTCGTGGATCCACAGCTACTTTGACAATGTGATGACAAAATTTATGATCGATAACAGGAAAGACGCATAAAAAACTGACGACAATTTGTTGAATAGTTCATGTATTTGAACTTCAGCAAAAGATGACTGATAATCGCAGTTATTCTTTTTAACAGTCATTGCATTGGAAATGGATTGAAGCTTGGTATAACACTATTACGTGCTCATTCAGGCAATCGATATTTCCATGGAAACGATAAACACAAAAAAATTGAAAATTGAAAAATGGAGATAATTGCATGAGTTGTCTTAACTCCAAAGTGGCTAGCGCGATAAGAGGCTGCTGTAAAATCCCCAAACTAATGCAAATCTTTGTCACAAAATTCGCCAGAGTAGAGTGATAACTTGCAAGCTCCTCTGCGACAAGATGCTGATCGTCTCCATTCGTGGATCGTTGCATGCAACTGATTCCTAATGAAATATCGCTTTATTTAACATAAGCTGCTCACTTGTGGCATGGCACGCATCTCTGAGTCTGGCTAAAAATTCACTATTTTTTGCTGCCTTTTCTTTTCTATATCATATCTTTTTCACTTCAGTAAGGGTGTTAGTTTTTGAAAGGCTACAAAGATCTCTCATCCAAAGACAGTGAGTTCCGAAACATTTTGACAGCGGACAACGCAAATGAACTCGAAGCCGTAACTGATTATTCTCAAGGCCAGCATGTTACGCCCCACTGCAATTTATAGTTTACTATATACGTCTGTGAAGCTTCGTCAAACTCACAGAAGCGTAAGCTGAAGTAGTCTCCTTCGCAGCCGTTATTAGGGTCGTCACACACCGATCCTCCCCACTAACGGCTGCTCACTCGAGCTCTGCATTCCTTTCCTCAAATTGACCAATAAGGAGCAGGCCTCCATATTCTGGAAACCTGGTCTTTGGCGGCAAATGTAACGCGAAATATGATTGGCGGGCTGCTAACAAGTACATGCATGTTGTTGGTTCTCAGTAACAAAGGGAAAGGAATGCAGAGCTCGAGTGAGCAGCCGTTAGTGGGGAGGATCGTTGCGTGACGACCCTAATAACGGCTGCGAAGGAGACTAAAGCTGAAGCTGTCGGGCGTTCTCTGTTTGATGCCTTAATCTTCCTGTTGAAATTTGCAGTGGTTTGACTTTTTCAACTCCGATTGCTTATGGTTTTTTCCTTTTGTTTTTGTTTTTTTTTCCATCGTAATCTAAAAATAAGAATGAAACTGGTCAAGCCTAAATTGAATAATTGAGATGCACTGTTCAGTTTTTCGGTGATATTTATTGCTAAATATGTGACTGTTGTAATATGTTAAAACATTGCATGTTATTGTTACTTTATTTCAGGTGCGTAACATGAGTGGTTTGAACAGTCGAAACAGATGAGATACGGCCTTAAGAGTTCCTGCTAAGATACATTAAAATAATTCAAAGGGATTCTTTAATCTTAATGATGTTAATTATGTGGTTTGTTTGTGATAACTGCGCATGCAGGATAACAGTAGAGTCCGTTTTGATCATGATGTTATTGGTATCATCAGTTGTTGTGAAGTGCTGCAGTTTTCATATATGAAAAGTCATTTTGTTGTCGAAGTTCGTTCTGGGGCACGATTAGAATGGAAGTAAATAAATTGTCGCCATCATTTTCTCGTCAGCAACTCTCCACAGCCGTTCGTAAAACTGTAACTTTGTAATCTAAAGTGCTGAGGCTACGCAGATAAGTGCTCACTTGCCTGGGTATATCCCGCGTGTCTGTCAGGTTGCTACAATCTAACTCAATAATTTGAAGATTCAACATGGTGGTTTATAGTAAGATAGATTGGGAATCAGTTTTATTTACTATAATTTAGCAATTTACATTCTTCTTTTTTTGTCTTTTATTGAACTGTGATTTACTGTATAGATCAATCTGAGCATGGGTGGAAAAAACTAAGCCACGAGACTCTACTAGGGTAACAAACTAATTTTCGTCTGTGACCTATGATTTTTCTACTTGTAGAAATAAGCCGGGATACCTTAACGCGTGTCACGGTCTAAACTGAAGATTTGTTTGATCCAGGAGCATTGAGAAGTTATTTGTTTTACAGTCACTTGCTATTCAGGTTTTTAATCAGTCCTATCTCGTATTTTCTAGCTGGTAGACCAACAATGTACAGAGAGCGATACCGTTAAACTTTCAATAAAGTAACCGTTTTACCTTAAGGGGCGTCTCGCTTCCAAGCGATGCAGCGCGTCCGGTTTGAGCTGTAGATACCTTACATACATACATACACCTTTATTCAAAAATTTTGAAAAGGAGAGTTTGGAGGTTAGCCCTATATTACAACTCACCTGAAAAAATAAGAGTAAAATGTGTGAAAATTATGTACAGACAAAGAAAGAAAGAAAAATTAGATTACATAAATAAAAAAGAAGAAAATCAATCTAATGTTATAATTGTAAAAATGATTTCAATCTTGATTTGAAAAGTTCAAGAGTCCCTGCTTCTACAATATCCTTTGATAGACTGTTCCAGTCGCTTACTACTCTAATAAAAAGACTGTTTAAAACAGTTAATTTTTGAAGATTTTATAAAAAGTCTGTAAGAGTGATTAGCTCTCGTGGAATGTACTTTAGCAAATTCAAAAAATTCTTGGAAATCTAAATGGGACAGACCAAAAACAATCTTATAACATTCCACCAGTGAAAAATATGTTCTACGAGTGGACAAAAGAGGCCAATTTAAAATGTTACAACGTTCCTCGTACGGCATGTCGCCTCTTTTCTGTCTGAGAGCTAACCTCGATGCACGGAGTTGGACGTTCTCAATTGCATGAATATCTTTAACGAGGTAGGGATTCCAGACTGGTACGGCGTACTCTAATAGAGGTCTCACCAATGAATTGTAGAGCAGTGGAAAAGTACTTGTATTAGCTGTTCCAACAGTCCGCCCAATGAGCCCTAGGACCTGGTTGGCTTCGTTAACTATGGTACTGATGTGTTGTGACCAGGAGAGGTCTTTTGAAATTTCAACTCCAAGATCTTTAAAGCTTTTAACATCCTTTAAGGTCGTACCGAGAGTGTAGTCCGTAGATGAATTATCTCGGGAATGAGTTATACGCATAGCTTCACACTTT
>Ga0126343_10000973_pt1 | contig 12520 bp, 12 predicted proteins | sample Cyp2metagenome_FD_92531 | JGI IMG/M metagenome (GOLD analysis project Ga0126343, IMG submission 92531) | Coral microbial communities from Lord Howe Island, Old Settlement Bay, Australia - Cyphastrea 2 metagenome | ecosystem: Host-associated > Invertebrates > Cnidaria > Coral ... | reverse complement strand
TTAACGCAAATCACGGTTTACAATGATTTTCCAACGCATTTTTGAACTTTACCCGTAAACAAAGCTGCACGTATCGAGTTGTCCTTGGCAAATTTGCAGTTGTTTACGCGCGTACCCGCTTTTTCAATATTTTCAAGTTTTTAAAGTCAAGAAACCTTAAAAGTGGTTCCTTTAGTCCTCTCGGGAATTTGATTACCCGTTTACATCTAAAATTTCTTCCAAAACTTCGGAAAAACTATAAAAACATCGCATTTCAAGGACGACCGGCGGCCAACTGTACTCTAATGGCTGACAGTATACGAGTAGCTCAGCTAATCAGATTGCAGCATTTGCATTAGTATACTAGTGGAATTCTACTAAGTCATGTTAGTGGGCTCTGATTGGTGGATTTCAATCCAATATGTCGACAACACGTAAGACTGACGGAAATTTTTGGAAACGTTACGGGGGGTGTTTTGTTTTCCTAAGTCTCGTATTAACGAAAACGGTGGTATAGGAACGTTTGTTAGAGGTCGTCGTAGCTATGATTGACAACAACGAAAAACACGATCGTTATATATTCCCTTTAGTTTTGAACTTCAGAGTTCACACGTTGGTGAAGGTTGGATAATGGCATTGTTGCATAATGCCAGTACTGCAGCTCTTTTTTTTAACTTAATATTTATAATTTGTATTGCGCCTTTTCTATAAAATATTCAAAAGCGCATCACAATAATAATTAATAACTAAAATTAACAATCTGATCTCGTGCCTTTATAGTGACAGGCGCAGCTTAAGTCTGAAATTTAAAATCAGATTTTACGGAATTGCAGACAAAATGTACGTAACTTTAGTCACAGAACATTATACCGTTTTAAAAAAAACTTTTCTGACATCGCAATTACAGGGTGCTCAGGGAATGGAAGACCTGTCATATTGCCGCGATGTGAAGCAGCATGTCAGTGTTTTGGAGGATGGGAAGGCGAATACTGTGAAAGAATATCTGCAAATGGCGGAGGTGACCCTCATCTGGAGACCTTAGATGGTAAGAAGCAATTTTGTTTAACGCTCAGTCAGTCAGTCAGTCAGTCAATCAATCAATCAATCAGAAATCAAAAAATCAATATATTAATTAGTCTATCGATAACCAGACAAGGAAGCAGGCAAGAAGCTAGAAACAAGCACGATTTCGTTCGTTAATTAGCAAGGTAAAAACTTGAAAAATAAAATGTGACAGAATTGATCCTATATCCACAGAAATGGTGGCTTTAAAGCAACGTATGGCGTAATAGCAAATAAATAGCATTCAAAATTAAACAGCGATTAAAATGATGATCAAAACATTCCAAGTTATATTACTGTTAAAACAAAGCTCCAAGCTTGACTGTTTTTGTTTGTCTGTTTTTGTTTGTTTGTTTTGTTTTTCTAGGGGTAAATTTCGACTTTTTCGGTATTGGAGAATTTTGGGGTTGTAAAAGTGTCAAGAACGACTTTGGTCTCCAGTTTCGGTTTTATTATTATGAAAGAGCGTCGCTTATTGGCGGAGTTGCACTTAAAACGGGGAAGAGTATAGTGACAGTTATGACGATCAAGACTGAAAGCGCACAGGATACGCCCATTCTCAGGTGTGTTTCATTGATGATGTGTGTCTACAAGCTAATCTGGAAGTAATGAAATCATTCGAGTTTTGTTTATTCTCATACATTTAATTTATTTATATATTTCATTGTACCATTTTTTGAGTTTTTATTTGTATGGCGGCAAGAATTTCATGGAAGTTGTATTAAAGTGATTCAACCATAAATTTACCGACCTTTTTTGTCTCTTTCCAATCATTCACTTTTACGACGTATTTCACACGGCTACGCTCCGAATGCTTTAAATGTTATCTGTTCTGACTATGCCCAAGGTTTAAAGCTGATACTCCGACTATCCCCTTACTGTTTGCCTTTCAGTGGTTCTCCGGCCTCTCAATGGTCTATCAAACGGACCACCAGGTTGACCGAGACTGTATGGCACATTTCGGGTGCGCGTAGTACTGAGAAGATAGATACTTTAAAAAACGAATTCCTAGATTTATCTTGCAGGATTATAATTCCCCATATGACTCTCTACTTCTGTATAAACGCGCCTTCCGACATTTTTAATTATAGTGTACAAGAGCTTGTTTTTGACCTGCTATCCCGGCTATCTAAGGAATATGTTTAGTCTCCGGTCTGTATCCTATAGTCTACGCGGAAATTATGTTTTGTCTCTACCGTCTACAAAAAGCACTACTCGCGGTCTTCACTCCTTTTCATACATGGGTTCAAAACTATGGAAATCTCTTCCGGATTTTTTGAAAATGTCTGACTTTCCTGATTTCAAGCTCAAGATTCTACAGTATGACTCTTTTTTATAGTTAAATTTAAAAATGTTATAATTTTACATATAATAGTATTTAGAATCATACTTGTAACTTGAAGTTACTAGCTTATCGTTAGCTACTCTAAATTCGAGGTTAAATAAATTATATGTATGTATGCATGTAGGCTCCCTTGGTTTACAGCTCTAATCTCTGATATTCGACATCTATCAAAACAAGGTCCGGTGAGCAATATCACCCGACCATAACCGTCGGGGGCTCAAGTTTAGACAAGTTATTTCCACGTGTTTCTTCAAGTTGATGGCTGACTAAGTACTGGTTCTCGATTGCATCGCAGACACAAGTGAGGTCATTTTATTACAAACAGGAGTTCCGCTTTTTGGTTTGGCTACATCTCTATTATGCGCAGACAGACTTCTGATTAGTCAACGTAAGATATTTACTCGTGTTTATGTCCAAGGTAATGCCCTTATTATTTCAACAGAATCGATGGCGTGCTAATGAATATCACTAGCAACTCTTCAAGACCTACTGATATCAACAATGGCACAGTTTTGTTAGATCGTCAGCGGCGTTTTACTTTTGAAGCTGAAGAAAACAGTGTTGCGCTTATTTCATTGCAGTACGATGCAGGCGAGTATGCAATATATATCAATTATTGGCTCTCTGATTGCCTTACATGCAAATGCTGCGAGATCTTCTCTGGTTCATCGAGGTGTTAAAACTTCGTTAATTCCACTAGTGTTACTTGTTATTTCATTACTCTAGAGTCTTTAGAGCATGTAGTGGCCATTCTAAAACGACCTTGTCCTCTAGTGCTGTTGTAGTTGAAGGTTTAAGTGCAAGAAAATAAGGAACCCGCTTAGGGCTTAAAGGGGAGGAGAAAAAACGCGTAGAGTCCCGACTGATTGGGCCTAAATTCTATAATCCTGAAAGACAGCCGAGGACCAAGGAGTACTATGAACGTGTTTGGGAGTGGAATAGAGCGGTTTTCATTTGAGTGTCGAAAAGAAATTGGTTTTGCGTTTACTACGCCACGCGATTGGTTTAAAAAACTCGCGACACTCTTTCATCCAATCATGAGCAAAACCATCACTAATCATGATTCACTCGTACGCGTTTTCCAGCGCTTTGCGTCAGCTACATGTAATTACTTCGCGTTTTGATTGGTTCACTTGATTGTCTGTGTCCTTTGTGATTGGCTAGAGTGACTACTCTGGTTTTGGTTTTACGACACTCAATTGAAAACCGCTCTAGTTTGCGGTAAATTTCACCGGTTCCAATAGGGCTGGTTTTTCCAGTGCTAATTGATATTTGTGAATTGTCAGTGGTCAAGTTATGTCAATCACCAAGAAAAGTGTATTTTATCTACCGGAAATGTTAAACATACCAAGTAGAGCGTGGATTAACGTTGAATGCCGTATCAAGTTGTATGTCGTATGTTGTATATTAAGGTTGCCTTTCATTTGACCGTGGATTCTCTCGCTTGTCTTTAACAGGAGTCACTGTGACCATCGACGTTCGACACAGCCGTGTGATGAAGAGGCAGTATTTGAATGTTCTCTATTCACCCACTGCCGCGTACAAAGGTCACACTGAGGGACTGTGTGGCTTCATGGACAACAATGCAACAAATGACTTCATGGGATCAGATGGAATTCTTTACAACGACGCCATACAGTTTGCAGAGTCATGTAAGCAAGAATGTCTAAGCAATAAATCGGTATTAACCGACAAATGATCGTTTAATCTCTGTTCGGAGGTGAAAAGCACTTCGATGATTACCTCAGAGATAATCAATTAGAACGTGTGATCAGCCCCATTCACTCTTGTGGTATATAATAAAAGGTATTAGCAAACAGTCCTAAGCAATCACGCGCGCTGATTGGCTAAAAATCGTGTTTGTGTAACGCGATGGAGACACAGAACTAGCACGTGCTGTTGCCGCGTAATGATGGCGCGAGCAAAGAGAATTTACACTTCGATAATCAACGTTAACAAGTTGTTTTCTTTTTCTTCTTCGATGTGTGCTAAAAGAATAAACTTCCACTCCAAACTTCCACTCGTGTTTGGATAACTCGATAGAAACACGGTACATGTTTTCTATTTCTTAAATATAGCATGGTAAGGCAATACGGTATATTGACCTATAAACACTGCGTTAACTATTTAAGAAATAAGACTGAAAACATGTACCGTGTTTCTATCGAGTTATAGAAACACGAGTGGAAGTTTGGGAGAACGAGAAATGCTGTGGGAACACCAGCCGCAGGCGAGTGTTTCCACAGCTTTTTCGAGTTCTCCCAAACTTTCACGAGTGTTTCTATAACTCGATAGAAACACGGAGTACTTGTTTTCTATTTCGTTTAGAAGACACCGCGACGAGAAAAAGGAACTGAACAACTTGTTGACTTTGATTAACAAAATGTAAATTATCTTTGCTCGTGCCATCAGTACGTCAACAGCGCGCGGTAGTTCTGTGTTTCCATCGAGTTATACAAACACGATTTTTAACCAATCAGCGCGCGTGCTTTCCTAGGACTGTTTTCTAATAACCAGTATTACCCACTCTTACTGTCTAGGGAGAATCAAGGCATGTCACAATGGTTCAGGGAGACTTGATTCTTGGTCTTGGAACTCGTCAAACTTTTACCACGAAGACGTCCTGGATCGGACATATACGGATCCATCGTATGTTCCTGTTTACTCATTGGACGGGATTCCGAATTCTTTGTTAGAGGTAAAAGCGTTTTCTTATGCAGTTAAACATGGCAGACGCCGGACCACTCGAGTTTGTTGGCAACCTTATCCAGAGTTAACATAACTAACTTCGTTTTTCCCTAATGGAGATTCTCAAACTTTTCTCAGACCTATGTTAACTGCTAGGAAGAGCACTTTGTCGCCCACTAGCCCACTTGTTGAGCCGCACGCACAAAGTTGTTGTTGTCCTTACAAACAAGGGGAAGTTGACTAATGTGTAAGTCCTACGCAAACTAAGTTTCAAAGCAATAGAGAAATGCAAACAAAAAAAAAACATTAAGAAATCAACCCTCCATCGACGCGCACATAATAGTCATTGTTTGGTGGCGTTCAAGGGTCGTTTTAGATTAATCCACCACCATCTCCACAGCTTTCATGCGCTAAGGAGTCTTTGTACCCTAAACGATGTGGTAGTACTTTATCGATTGATTCACTGATAACCGTCGTTGCTTCAATCATGGAAAGCAAACAGTGTGGGTTCGAGTTTAGAGTTGTAGAAGCCCCTTATCAATATTGCCTCTAATTTCGGTACGTTTACATTTTATTTTATTTTTTTCTGGTTTGCTACTTTTCGCACAGGTAGCGACAAGCATGTGCAAATCTCTTAACATTTCCGACAACGATTTACATAGCTGTATATTTGACGTCGCTGTAACTAACGATACAACATTTACTGATCAAGAAACCTTCAAGCGAGGTGAGGTTTTATGACTTATTCAGTTCCGTTTCGCGCTTTAAGTTATTGAAACTAGTTCTTCAATGTTGGTCTTTATGGAACGATTTGATAATTTAAGAGCGGATGTTTATGCCCTAATTCTACCAAAACAATGATAGATAACAATAAGCTTGACATAAACGTAATAGAAATAATCTCCGAAAAAAGACTTCTTTTTTTAAACTCTCTAAAATTTCTACATGGCAAAGAGGAGTTTAAATGATCACTTCTCGCAATAGGAGATAGTCAATTTTTGAACGACTTTACTTTCGTATTTATCCTGATATCTACATGTACTTCCAACAGATGATGATGTCGGAAGCGAAAGCGACGTCGAAGCGATTTAATGAATGAACGTAAAAGCTGTTGAACAATCGACAATAATGCAGCTGTTTGGTTTTTCTTTTTCCTTTCTTCGCTCTATAGACTGCCCAGGTCAATGTTCAGGTAAAGGCAGATGTGTCAACGGAACATGTAGATGCATCGAGGGGTGGACAGGAGAAAGTTGTGATAAAGGTATTTTTTAATATAATAGTTAGTGATGGCTTATGGATATGAATGTACTGCGTGAATTTTCGTAAAAAGGAAGACAGAAAAAAGGAGGTCCAAATAAAAGCCGGCCACCAAAAACTTCTCTTGTGGATGGGATTAACGTCTTAAGACACTGGAATTTGATTTACATTCTACCTCCCCACCACCGGGCACATTTTCTACCACCACCACCCCCACCACCACCACGACCAACACCAATCCAATGCTGCGATCGAGAAATGAGGGCTCCGGTCATTGAGCGTTGTAATCTTTGATGCATGAGAACGCAGTCACTCGTACAATTTGTGAGCATTTCCATGGCTTCTACTTGCCACATGACCGAGGTCCCTTTTAGGCTCAAGTTATCCACAGAACGTTCAAAATCGGTAGAAACAATCATTAACTTGGGGCCAGTCCATTATGCTTACGGATTTCTACATTCAGCGAAGGAATTTGAGTCTCGCCACTTAAATTGAATCTTTTGCTTATTCTCCCACCAAATATTGTTCTTTGTTACTTTTTTTTGGTAGGTTCTTGTCTCAATTGTTCTACCGTCCATGGAAAATGCGTCAAAGGATTCTGTGTATGTGAATTGGGATGGGAGGGTCGAAGTTGCCAACTAAAAGGTTAGAAATTCCAAACCTTCCTTGTTTCTTAATATTTCAGACCAGGACTGTTTAATTTTCAATCTAATAATACTGTTTTCTTCGAGCATAGTTCTTGAAGAGAGGAAACAAACAGAAACAAATGGAAAAAAAAAAGAAACATACATACATGTACATCAACGTCTTCTGCCAAACGAGACTACTAGGTCATTGTCGATATATGACGCCCAGCTGGCTAAGTGGCGCAGTCAAAAGTACTGTTTATACGTGCCTCGTCAGCCCAAGTGTGATCCCTTTACTTATAGTCCTCCAGCTTTAGATAGTTAAGTGTATTGAAGGGGATTGATATACATCCCCGAGAAATATATCAGCGTTCTGAGCACTATGCTCCAGATCACTACCTGTGTAATCTACTGTTAGTTCCATTCCGCCATTGTTGTAATAAATCACCATTACCATTAGCTTTTGGCTATTTTCACAGCTGAGTGCCACAATGTCAAGAATTGTACAAGTTCTGTCCATGGTGTGTGTAGAACGACGGACGTTTGTCAGTGTAATCCCGGGTACATAGGTTAGTTATTGCCGACGGTCATAGCAATCAATTCTGTAATCGTTTATTGGTTATGATACATTTTTGTAGTGCTATCGACTCTCTACATGGGAAATAGTTCCATCGCAAATTACCTCCCCCCCTCCCCCCCCCCCCAATTCCCTCCTTTTGCCAACATGTTGTTGCTATACCCCAGTTCTGTACTCGTCTACTCTCCACACACCGAGAGGAGATGCGCGAGGAGTCTCATGAAATCCGTGTGGCATCACATTGCTATGCCATCGTGTCGATAGTTATTTAATCATAATAAAGATTCACGAAGTCTAAAAGTTGTGTTATAAATGAGTTCATTATAATCCGTAGGTCATGATTGCAGTGTTACCCCAACATGCTTCAATTTATCAAACTGTACTGGCAATGGACTTTGCGTGGATTATGATGTTTGCAAGTGCGATGTAGGCTGGACTGGAACCAATTGTACACAGTACTCGTGCGAACACTTGGATTATTGCTCAGGCAATATTGCTTTAACCTTTGTTGAATCAATTATTAACCTTTGTTCAATCAGTTATCATTTGCTTTTTTCCTTCCGTTAGTCCAGGTTCTCCTTTGTGTAAGTTTTGTTCTAACGCCTTAAACTATGTTTATTAAAGAACATGGACGCTGCGTGGCACTCGACGAATGCACCTGTGACTTTGGCTGGACTGGACCGAGCTGCGCGCTTCCCGACTGTCCAGCTGTCAATCAGTGTTCCGGGAAAGGAAAGTGTGTTGCGAGTAACTTGTGTCGCTGTTACACAGGATTCTTAGGTGCAAGCTGTAGTGAAGTGGCTGACTGTAGTGAGTTTGCAAACTGTAGTGGGCGTGGTGTTTGTGTTTCAACGATGTTACTGAACGTGTCGTGCAGGTAATGAAAAAAAAACTATGGTTACTATTGCTAATTACATTTTGCTTTGTTAACAGAGGAATCGAAGCCTTTCCAAGTGAGGAAATCTCCTCAAGTCCCTGTTTTGTCTGGCTACCATTGATTAGTCTAATTTAGCGAACCTACATTTAGTAAATGGCCCCTAAATCACAATCCGAGACAACCTGCAAGTCAAATAGAAGTTGGTGGATGTAGGGCCGAAGGCACGTATCTCCCTCAGACTCATAGCTGGAAAATATACTAAAGTTACCCTACCCCTTTTTCCCTTCTCTGAAGCAACAAAGAGTCGACATTAGTCCTCCTCCTGTTACTTAACCTATCCCTCCCCTCACTCCCAAGTCCTCTTTGCAATTTTGGGCACCTCTTGACATAGTTTGGGGTTACTTATGAATTGAAAAATATTTAAAATTTGAGTAATTAAAACGGGGATTTTCGGGTGTACTTTGTTTACAGCTGTTACACAGGTTTCACCGGAGCTAACTGCAGTCAACCTACTTGTACAACTAAGAACAATTGTTCCAATCATGGAGCGTGTATTGACGCAGAACTCTGTAAATGTGACATGGGTTACAATGGCACAGACTGCAGTAACTTCTCGTGTGAAGCTGTCAATTCGTGTTCTGGTAATAACTGCTTTTGTTTGTTTAGTTTAAAACGAGTGTCTGGATTAGGGGCTGTAATTTCAGTTATCACCTCAAAAAAATGATCGAGTCTCTTCTTTATGAAACGGCATTCAATGTTCAAATTAAAGAATTTCAGTGCAAAGTCAAAACCATGATGTAACCACAAAACAAAACAAAAAGAAGTCAGGTTTTTGGGTGAAATTCTCGATGACATCTCGGCTATAAGTTAGAATTTAAGCCCACTTCTTGAGGATCAGTAAATCTTGCAGAACGCGGATCGTGATCAGTAAAAAAAACCACGTCATTTCTTCAGTGACTGTGTTTTTTTTCTTACCTTTGCAAATATTCTATCCACTCGACTGTAATTATTCATGATATAAATTTTGGAGAGTTCCTATTTTCGAAACAAGCAATGGTAATTCGTTCTGAGGTTTTGTTTGTTTCTTTATCGTTACTCAACAATTCCAATTCCCGTATGGTCATTTAATTAGAAAGAGCACAAGAAAACGCAGTCAAAGAAGGCAGTTTAAACATAATGATAAGCCAAATCGAGAAAATTGCATCATTAGTCAAATTGCCGCCGTCGGCTTTTTCTTCGATTTTGTAAATTCGTCAAAAAGCTGCACAGCTTGGAACTGTTAAGCATCGTAATGTTGTTTTACAGGGAACGGAGAATGTGTTGGATATGACATATGTCGCTGTAATGACTCCTGGTCTGGTCGTGCATGTAGTATTCCAGATTGCAGCTCTGTGAATAACTGTTCTGCTCAAGGGGTCTGCATTCTTCCAGATACTTGTGCGTGTTATCCATCGTTTGACGGTAAATTCTGCGATCAGAGTGCACAACCAAACACCAATTCCCCCAGCTTCGACCAAACATTTTATAGCGCTACGATCATTGAAAACTCGCCCATTGGAACAATGATTCTGCAAGTGCATGCCTATGATACCGATATGGGAAGAAATGGTCGCGTGTTCTACACGGTAGTAAGTGACAAGGAGGTTGAAAATAGTCTTGCCATTGGCGGTACATCTGGAAAAATATACAGCACGTCGTTGCTAGATTTTGAGGCCATTAAAGCGCCATCATTTAATGTGACCGTTGTTGCCTCCGACAATGGCTTCCCACAGAAATCGGGAGTCACCATCGTCCAGATAACGGTGGTGGACGCAAACGACAACTGTCCAACTTTTATAGAGCCATCTGGGAATCTACAGCTTGAGTTTTCGGTTCTTGATCCAGGTGACACAGTTACCAAAGTTTCTGCCATTGACTTGGACAGTGGAATAAACAGCGACATAACTTATAGCATTTTCCAGTCTGCTGCGTTCTCCATTGATGCCAAAACTGGTGTTATCACCGTTACGTCGAATTTGATGTCAGGACTGTACCATCTGACGGTTAGTGCTAGTGATAATGGGGATGTTTCCTGCAAGACGGAGACAATTTTGACTGTTAAAATCAACGGCGTGTCAACAAAAGAACCCTTGACATCACCTACCAGCTCTTCTACATCGAAGATACCTGAAACGTTGACCTCTCAGACTGAGAAACGGAGTACATCTATGTCCACTGAGCTGACAGAACCCACCGAGTTAACAAAACCCACTGAGTTGACAGAAACCACTGAGTTGACAGAACCCACAGGTAATTATTTCTTTAATAAAACGCTCAAAATATAGTGTACTTATTTATTGGTCGTGGGTATTTTGCCCTGATGTCAAAAATAGAGACATATGGATTGGCCATGACATACCATATCATTTTTTTTTTTACTCTTTTTTTTTCTTGGAGAAAAAGAAAACGACCTTTTAATGTTTTTTTTTCTTTTCTTTTATGACGTACCAGCAATTTTAATAGGTTTAGAAAAGTTAGCCAAATCCGATCTGCATGCGAGATGTTTCTTCAGTTCAGTTGTCGAATTTGTTTGTTTTTCTAAGTTATTGTATCGCCATAAAAGCGTAGGGATATATCTCTATATTCCACTTCTCCCATTAAGACTGGTAATTTGACATCCATCGACACTTACCTTCTTCCTTTAACTTCTTTTCTTTCTCTGTATTGCGATTGAAATTGTAGTTCCATTTACGAGCACAGCGCCTGCTGATGGAGTAACTGCAGCACCACGGAGCAGTCCCAATTATATCATTATTGGTGCCTCTGCCGCTGGGGGAGTGTTGGTGCTTGTAATCATTGCAGTTATAATACGAAAGTGTCTGTGTAAAGCGAGGACATCTTCAGTCAAGCAACCCAGAAATATTGGAAGAGTAAATGACTGCCTTGAAGGCGATTTTGAGTTATCGAACATAACCGGGAAGATATGAGAACTGGCTTGTTCTGGTTCTCTGTAATAGTCAGAGGCACTGTATCTTTCGTATAAGAGATTAGTAACAGTTCAAGCTGTGCCTTTACCACTAGCAAAGAAGCAGAAGAAAAAAACGAAAACAGTAGCTGTTGTAGTAGCAGTAGCAGTAGCTATGACAGTGAAGCAGCAGTGACAGTTAAAGTGACAGTGGCAGTAATAATAGCAGTAGCTGTAGACGTCACGCCAATAGCAATACCTAGTAGAGATAGCGGAAGTTGTGGCAATATCGGTGTTAGCAGAACTGCTGGAACAGCAGCAAAAACATCAGTAGTGGCAGTAGTAGCACCTGTAGCAATAGCAAGAGCAGTAGCACCAGCAATAGCAGTAGCAATAGAGTAGCAGTAGCAGTAGCAGTAGCAGTAACAATCGTAGCAGCAGTGGCAGTGGCAATAACAGTAGCAGTAGCAGTAGCAGTAGCATTGGCAGTAGCAGCAGCAGTAGCAGTAGCAGTAACAGTAGCAGTAGCAGTAGTTGTAGCTGTAGCAGTAGTTGTGGTAGTAGCAATAGCAATAGCAGTAGCAGTAGCAGTAGCAGTAAACAGCAGCAGTAGCAGTAAACAGCAGCAGTAGCGATAGCAGTAGCAGTAGCGTTAGCAGTGGTAGTGGCAGTGGTAGTGGCAGTGGTAGTGGCAGTGGCAGTTGCAGTAACAGTAACAGTAACAGTAACAGTAACAGTAACAGTAACAGTAATAGTAGCAGTAGCAGTAGCAGAGTAGTAGCCGTAGAAGCAGTAGCAGTGGCAGCAGATAAAACCTAGCAGCAGCATGGATAGTTGTAATACTATAGTTGCTGTCCCTGCTTTTGGTTACCAAAATATACAACCAAATATACGCCAACTACTGTTTGTGAACGTTCCATCTTGAGCATATATAATACAAGATTTGAAATCAAGGTAGATATAGAAAAACTGGGATGTTACAAACCTAGCATAAAGAGTGTGAATAAAATCATTATTATCTGCTTTGTATAATTTATATTGTTTTGATCTAGTCGATTTCACAGACTCGTTCTCGTCAGTGGCACATCTAGGGCAGGGCCTTGGAGCTTCTGTCGTACCAGGCCACGCACAGGCCCGCGGCTGGTGCGAGAAACACCCCAGACAC
>Ga0126343_10000972_pt1 | contig 12520 bp, 13 predicted proteins | sample Cyp2metagenome_FD_92531 | JGI IMG/M metagenome (GOLD analysis project Ga0126343, IMG submission 92531) | Coral microbial communities from Lord Howe Island, Old Settlement Bay, Australia - Cyphastrea 2 metagenome | ecosystem: Host-associated > Invertebrates > Cnidaria > Coral ... | reverse complement strand
TGCAAACAGATAAGCTTTAATGACCTGCTGTAAAACTCTGTTTGGAGGATTTATGATTACTTGTCCTTGCTGAGCCCAAAACCTTCCAAATAGCATTATAAAAACAGCGTTGATAAACAGGTTGCAAAGAGTTCCCGCAATAAGGGCCTAAGTAACCTCATAAACCATACGTTTATTAAGATATGCAAATTTGATGAGTGTGATCATTTTTCTCTCCTCTCACAGGGTTTGGAGCAAAACGAAAGGCTTAGAGCGCTGGCCAGCGGAGATGTAGGCAGCATAGTGCAGGCCAATCAGAGAGCGGGTACCTCCCCGTTTTCGGTTACAAAAAGGACCTCCGAATCTTTATAATCTAGTGTTTTTTTTTCAAATCCAGTAACCCCCTGGTACCTCTTGTTGAAACTAGTTGACATTCTTTGTGTCTTAGGCATCTTCCCACTTTGCATACAAAAGATTTGCGGAAAATTTTGTTGTCAAGTCAGAAAATTGTTATGATTTGCGTATTTTCGTATTACGCCTAGTTTTGGCACAGTTGTTATCGAAAATAGTTATTTTTTTAATCAATAGCTATGATTCCACTTTGTGTAAAACAAAGGATGCATAATACACACCATGTATATCCATTACCATGACAACGCAGGAAATATATTCGAGAAATTTTAATAAAATAGCAATAATAAAATTCAAGTAATATATCGAATACATTCCTCGTGTCTGGTGAAGACTAGAATATCCATGTAAAAGAAAGAGAGCAGAGACGAAAAAAAGAACGGCCCTTGCTGACAATATAAATTAAAGCGAGGAACTGGGCAATGTTATCAGAGTGAGCACGCGCCTGCGAGCATAGCCTTTTGTTACGGTACATACCGCTCAAAAAAGCGATAAAAGAGGCTCTGCTTGTTGGGTGCAGAATGGGTTGTCCGCAGTTACGACACACAAATTACGAGCCTATAGTGAAAGAAGAAATAATGAAATGTAGCTAAAGTTCGAAAATTGTGTTATTCTGAGTAATTGGTGCACAGCTAAGAGAATCGATTCACTGAAAAATCCACCCCAGTAATTAGCGACGGCGGGAGAATTGAACAAATATTCCATGTTGGGAGTGGGTAAAAAAAAATGAAAAAGATTGACAAAAAGAAGAGTGCTGAAGAAAGGTTTGGAGTTAACAAGTAACAAGGCTATTTAAAGCTAAGTAAAAAAAAACGCACAAAAATGCTTTATCCTGGAAGGAAAAGCGACAGCTGTTCGAGAACACACATTCACACACACTCACTACCTTTGCTCATTTACTTTGCATTTAATATCAATTCTGTCTTCTCCTTGTATCATACAAGACAAACGTGCCATGATCAGGTTGCGTCGATTGATGTTGAAAGGGAAAATTAGTTTAGATATACATGAAAACAGTTTTCCTTGTGAATTAATAATTGTTTGCTTTTCTGTTCAAACCCCTGACAAGCTGACAGTTTTCATTAAGTTTTCCATTTACAACACAAAAGAAGGTTGATCAGAAACAAACACCAATTGCAAGTAAAGCAAAGCAAAAAATAAATTGACAGTGACTCGTAGCCGATCACTCAGAGGAAAACTTTATTCTTTTGGGAACTGAGCTTCAATGTATTAATACAAAAGAACAATGGTTTCCCACACGTTTACCAGCAACTAACGCCTTGCCGAACAAGCAGTTACAACTTGGATGTGCAACGGGCAAGTATAAGCGCTTTGAAACACTCACGTTTAACAACGCACTCATTATGAACAGCTGGATCTTCATTCTAACATGCATTCTGAGTGGTTTGGGGCTTCTAGGAAATGGTTTTGTGATCTTCTTTATCGCAGTGAAAAAGCGGCTTCATTCATCAACCAATGCACTTATTGTTTCTCTCGCTGTGGCTGATTTTTGCGTTGGATTTTTCACTATACCATTTACATGTGTGCGCAAAAATATTTCAGGATACCACAATATACGAATGTTGGCCTCGTCTCATTATTTCTTCTTTTACTCGTCGGCTTGTAACTTGTGTGTCGTCACAGCGGATCGCTTCGTTGCTGTGGTTCTCCCACTTAGATACGTCACCTTGATGACATGGCGCCGAGTTCCGCGGTTTATATTTTCAGCATGGACTCTCCCTTTTTTCGTCTGCTTACTTCCTTTCACCTGGATATTCTCGTCCTCACCAGAAACAAGGAATATATGCGATAAATTTTTTATTGCTTTGTTATTGACATTTTTCGAATTTCTTCCCTGCGTTGTCATGGTAGCAGCTACATGGCGTGTGCTGCGCATTTCGCGCAGACATACCCGCAGGACAATGGCTCTACAATCTCAGTTGCATTTTAATCACCCGAGTCTCAACTTCAACGCCCTAAGGCATCACCGAGAACGCGATATGTCTTCAGCTAAGCTCATCAGCATCGTGGTTGGTTTTTTTGTGCTTTGCTACATCACTGAGATGGCCTCATCGTTTCTTCATCTTTTGAATGTATCCAACGAATCCTGGAGCAATTACATCAATAACGAATTCAGATTTCTCTTCTTAGTAGCTAATTCGGCTGTTAACCCCTTTGTGTACGCTTTTCTTAAGCGGGATATTCAAACGGAGTTCCAACGTTTCTTTTGTCGAAACCGTTTTCAGCAATCACTGGGATAATGGCGAACCAGCTACAATAAAACGACAGCAGTTAACTAGCACAGTACATTATTTACGAAGCCTTTCACTTTATGGCCGGGTACAGATTCTGAAGCTGTTTCTTTCTGAATCACCCTGGCTTAAATCTATCAGCAAACGTAAATTCGAGTAAATGCAGAGAAATAGGAGGCAACAATATAAGGCTTACTTAATTTGAAGGCTTTTTTGCACGTTTTAATGAAAATGGAATATGTATTAAACATTGATTCTCTTAAAGTCTTGATATGCACGACAAAGAAGCAAATATCACTTAGATAGGAGACGAGTTACTGTGCCTTTCAATAACATGCGAACTCTAAAGCTGAATCGACAAATGCGTTTTTCGCTACCGTCAATCAAGTGTTCGCTGCGTCCTCCCAGCTGCCGACTACTGCCAAGAACGCAGTAATCAAATCAACCGTTGAGCTCAGTTCAGACGACATAGTCGGAAGCTGGGAGGAGCCGGAAACTGCGATTTCATTCCAATACGATGCAAGCTAGGATATGTTTGGTCACATCAAGATGCGATGATCTATCGTCTCTTATACAATTAGTAACATTTACTTTCTATGAAAAATAATGATAAATATTTCAGTCTTTTCCTCTTCAGCGATAATTTAACAATGGACGAAAAACTAAACCTAAAACTGCTCTCTTGTTTGGCCGGATGTTTAAGAATGGTTTCCCGGCAGTGGATTATTTAAAATTACGTACTAGTTACGTTCATTTGAAACTATGATTGCCAACGAGGCGGCCGAACCCAGAGGGTCGGCCGTCGAGATGGTAAATCATAGAGCCGTGCGTGACTACACAAGAAAAATCTCATCTCAGCGTAAGAGACCCTTTTTTGAACATATTTGGGTGTAACACACGATAAAAATGTTCAGAAGCTAAGTACGGTTGTTATATATCCTCTGTACAGTAAAACCCCGCATATAAACCCCTAGTGGTTTAAGAACCTGCTGGCAGATTTGGCCATTTTCACTAAAACCAAAAAATATAAGAATCTGTTTAGCCAAGCAAAATCAAGCAGTTCTTACACGTGAGTTACCGTCAAGTCTTTAAGCCTACATATTCTGCAATCAGTCGTGCAAGGCCTGTCAAAATGTAGCTGCAGCCCCAAGTTTATTGATTTTTTAGTAATCAACAATTTTATTTCCTTCATGATTGAAATTAAGAACCTATAGTAAGAACCCATTGGCCAAAATTGCCAATAACTACCTCAGAATGCAATATCCTATTTTCAGACTTCAAAAACATGGAGTTTTTTACGGCGCGGGTTTTTGCTGTATTTGAAATGTATATTAATAAGAAACTGAACACACAAACTGCGGTGACAAATATGACAAAACGCATTTTGGAAAACAAAATTCATTTCTAAAATACGTTTTATTGTCATGTTTGTCATCGCAGTTTGTGCGTTACTTCTTATCAAGCTACGATGGCAAAAGAAAAAGAGTATTTATGAGATGTATATAGTCAAACTGGTCCCAGGATACTGCTGAAATTTTCCAATCCTTCTGTTTCCTTCCGGGGTTTCTCGACACTCTTAATGTGTCTCGTTATGATGTACCGTGAAAGTTATTCTGGACAAAGTACAAGCGTTTGGAGATTACACAAAAATCGCTGCTAAACAAGGAAACTTCTATGCGAGAGCTGTTTTTTGATATCATTGACATGCAACACCCTTTGAATATAGCACAAAGCAAGTCAGATCTGCGAAAAAATGGAATTTTTCGGCGATACGACGGCCATTTTGAATTCTGTTGTTTCAAATACACATATTTTGGTGCTTAGGGGTCAAAATATTAATTTACCCCCTGAGCATCCCATAACAGCGTTTAAAACAACAGAATTCAAAATGGCCGCCGTATCGCCAAAAAAGTCCACAACCTCGTTCCCGGGGTCTCTCATCTTACCGCCTCCTCTGTCGCTTTAAGGAGCGGCAAGATATGGTATTAGTTAAATACATTTCCTCTTCACTGTTCATCTGTTTTTAAAGTAAAAGGAAATCAGAGTGTTTGATTCAAAACAAGCACATTCTCCTTTCAGCGCTACAAGCTAAGTCCGTAAAGTCAAATATAAATCTAAGGCCCTGTTTAACCGTCGCACTTTTACATGTGCCGAATCAAATACTTATTTTAGCCGAGTCTAATGAATAAGTGCGACTGATTTGATTTAAGCGTCGAATTTCTTTGCCGAATAAAATTGCTGAGCACAAGCGACATGTTCATCACATTCCTTCCCATTCTAGTAGACAGGATGGGGGCGACTTATAATGCAGATGACAATGCGTTACCTCTTAAACTCTGATTTTCGTTTCATTCTAGATCTCCTGATCAAATTCAAGTCCAGAAACTTTGTTCTCCATCTTCTAAAAACTTTACTGAAGAGTAAGAACCACCGCACACGCTAATATACTCAACAGCCGCCATATTGCTTTCCTACTCCGCAAGTCACGTAGCACAGAGCGTTTTTTGCTTGAAGGCCGATTCTTAATTGGTCTTGCATAAGTTTGCATAACTACATCACACGATCGGCGCGAAGCAAGAACCACACATACTGGCATCTTCCACAACCTTTCTACATGATACTTCTCCTGCTGCAAATGGCGCCAGAAATTCCTTTCAGATTGTTGTGCGCATGTCATGCACGACAAAACTTTGGAGTTATGGGTAAAATCAACCTCGTTCCCAGGGCTTTCCCCTTTGAAATTGGGACGGGCGGGAAAAGACTCTGGATGGGCAAATACTATCTGTACGTCTCCACTGAGGAGTTTTGCTTCGAGGGACTTTTTAGCTTTGACACTAGCACGCTTTCGTCGTTGTCTTCTCGATTGAACAAACTCTCGATACCCTCCCGATCATCACTGGCAAGCTGGAGGACATCGGCAGTAATTCCTCTCTCTCCCAACACTTTAAGTTGTTCTTCAATAATGGAGTTCAGAGGACAAACAACGATGACAACATTTTTGTCTGCCTTTACGGGTAGGAAATTTGGTAAAGCTGAAACAGGAGCGATTTGCCGAAACCAGTAGGCTTAACGGCAATGATATCGTATCCATTCAGTAAATACTCGAAGCACTCCACCTGAAGTGGCTTTAGGCAAAAGGAAGGAAAGTTGCATTGGTTTAGAGCTAATCCAAGGCGACTGATACCGATAAGTTATCTCGCGATTTCGCCATCTTGCAAGAATATTATTTCACAGTTCGTCATATGGTAATTTATTACACCCAGAATTTTCGGGTGTTTGGGATCACCTGACCAGCCGATGCCAGGGTCTTTTCCTGCCTCTTCCAATTTCAAAGGGGAAAGCCCTGGAAAGGAGGCTGGGGTAAAATATAATTTATAATTTATGAATTAGATTCAGAACATGTAAATTAAATACGGCATTTTAAAAATTAACAGTCGAACTTCAGTCGTATATTCGACTGGTACATTTGAATCTTCGACTGAACTCTCGTTTAATTTAATTGAAGTATGTCGCATTCTGGAAGCACTTAATTCAGCAATTATTAGATTCAGTCTATGTAAAAGGTGACGTTTGAACCGGGCCTTAATTGTTTGTTTTACTCTTCTTATGTACTTATGAAGAAACTCAGAGGCACTCTTTACCTAGGGCGTGTGTGTGTGTGTAGCTTGCCGTGTGGTTGTATATGCAATGCAAAAATACATAGCTAGTTCAGCAGTTCGAAGCCTCGCTAATCTTAATCGCCTCGTTGCAAGACGTAAGTGTCGTTTATTGTTCGTTTAGAAAATTCTCTATTTCGAGGACAAAAAAACTCGATGCGTTTTTAATTTGAAGTATAATTGTCTCACCTAGTTTCCAACATTTTGGGCTGGGGCTCGTTTCATTAGAATAGTAAGATGGCTCCCAGCTTACCCCAATTCGTGTCTTATCTACCTTGACAATGTCGAGCTTTGTATTAGATGCTAGAGAAGAATATACAGGCCGTGAAAATCTCTAGGTTTTTACAGTAGCATCGAACCCAAGATCGAAGAACAGCTCGAAATTGATCGGCCCGACTTCGTATAAGTCAGCGCACTACTTTTATCTTTTACTCGCTTCTGGACGGACGAGTGCCATCGAGATAAAGATATTGAAGGAAGGGGATAACTCTCACCAAAGCTTGCTCTGCTGCTACTCCCTCCCACAACCCATCTTCCTTGCATTCTGCAACGATTATTAATTAATCACGCTATCGCATGCTCGTAAATATTCTTCTCGGAAGCAAAAAATAAATTGGAGACAGGCATTAACAAAGGAATTAAAGAGCTTTATAAAATTACATAATTTAACCTTTCCTAGTTTTCAGTTCATATGATTTTCGCTGTTACAACTTATGCTACAGTTTCTTAAACAAGGAGTGCTTCATGGTAAGTTTAATAATCGATAACGAATAATTTGCGTGAGGAAAACATTGGAATCCTGGCATGCCGCGATCACAATTAATCGGACACTAACTTAAAACAATCACCGAGACAAAATTATATCCTTTTATGAACTCCATAGTAGCATTCCAAGTATCTTCTTTTTGTTCTTATTGAAATTTTTCTACTTCACACTTTTAACCACGTTTCCATTTTAACATATGTTTTAAAGATCTCGTCTTATTCACTATTTCTCAAAGATTGCATGCTGCTAAACCGAATCTTTTAATTTTCAAACTATTCTAATAACCCGAGAGAGTTACCCGAGAGCATCTTTTAAAGGTTAAATATGTCTTATCCTACTTGCGATAGCAGGCAAGATATTGAAGGAGGGGATAGCTCACTATATCACATGTTCGCAAATATTCTTCTCAGAAGCAAAAAATTGGAGACAAAGGCATTAACAAAGGAATTAAAGAACTCTATAAGAACAGCGATAGCCGGCAAGATTCTGGCCCGCGTTCTCCTGAATCGTTTTCTGAAGCACCTCGAGCAAGGCCACCTCCCTGAAAGTCTATGCGGATTCCGCACAGGTCGAGGCATCGATCATTGATATTGTTTTTTACGCTTGCCAGCTACAGGAGAAGAGCATGGAGCATCATGAGGACCTCTACATGACAATCGTAGACCTCACAAAAGCATTCGATACCGTAAGCAGAGAGGGACTGTGGAAGATCATGTCCAAGTTTGGTTGCCCGGACAGGTTCGTGAAGATCGTCAGGCAGTTTCATGACGGGATGATGGCCCAAGTGCTTAATGATGAAAACGCCTGCCGTTTCCAGTGACCAATGGAGTAAAACAAGGCTGCGTCCTCGCCCCCACACTGTTCAGCTTGATGTTCTCGGCGATGTCGCAGTTGACGGATGCCATCAGGGAGACTTCACCTGGCATCCCCATCAGGTACAGGTGTGATGGGAAATTGTTCAACCCCCGGCGCCTACAGGCAGTCACCAAAGTCAAAGATACTGTGATCAGAGATCTCCTTTTTGCTGACGACTGCGCGCTGAATGCCAACAATGAGCAAGAGATGCAACTGGAGATGGACGGACTCTCAACTGCTTGCAACAACTTCGGTCTAACCATCAGCACCAAAAGACAGAAGTAATGTACCAGCCTACCCCAGGAAACCCATACCAAGAACCTAACATCACAGTGAAAGGAAAAAAGGGCCTGGCTGTGGAGAACTTCACATACCTTGGTTGCACACTCTCACGCCTCGCCAGCATCGATGCCGACCGCATTGCTAAAGCCAGCAGCGCATTCGGAAGATTGAAGAAGTCAGTCTGGGAGCAACGAGGAATCTCACACCGCACTAAAGCCAAAGTCTACAGGGCAGTCGTGTTAACCACTCTCCTCTACGACTGTGAAACCTGGACTATCTACAGGAGGCATGAGAAAAAACTCCACCTCCGGTGTCTACGCTGCATCCTCAACATCTGCTGGCAGAACAAGATCTCAGACACCGAGGTGCTGGAAAGGGCACAGTTCCCCAGCGTCATCACCACCATGCGTGTGATGGTGTATACCAATATTCAATAGGCTATATTCCGTCTGGTAGTAGATACGTAGCGTATAATTGAAGCAATGATCAGTCATTACAATATGTAGTATGTTCTTCGAAATCTGCAAAGTAATGCAAAACTGTCTGTTTATGATCTTCAGATAACAAAGAAATACGAAAGAATATTTACGCGATGGCCCTCAGATGATGTCTGATAACAGTTTCTGTGTCAATTAGTCAGTAATACAGTACTTAGGCAATTATCGTTTGTTACGTGTTATGCGTGCGTAATTATGTGAAATCGTAATTAATGACGATGCAATGCGCAAGGCACAGACACGTTGGGCAGGTCATGTCTTCCAAATGTCAGACTCCAGAATACCCAAGCAGCTGCTGTATGGTGAGCTTAGTCAAGGGGTAAGGAAGGTAGGAGGACAGCGGAAGCGCTTCAAATACTCCGTCAAAGCTTACCTCAAGGACTTAAACATAGAGCTCACCACATGGGAAAACGCAGCAACCGACAGACTAGCCTGGCGAAGCATGATTCACAAGGGCGCCCTTCACTCCGGAGCTCAACGATCCAACGCCGCCAAAGAAAACCATAGGGCAAGAAAGGCTCGAGCCGAAAACTCCATCAATACGCCTCCCACTCTCAAATGCAAGACATGTGACAGGGGCTTCCATGCTCGCATCGGTGTCATCAGCCATCAGCGGACACACGGCTGAATATTCTCAAATGTCGTCCGACATGGTCATATGCGTAATCGAATAGAATACACGAAAAACAACATATCTTATCCTGGTTACTCGTCCATTTATAAAAGTTTCAACATCGTCGCTCGGGATAAAATACCTTAGAGAGAGATAGTAAAGGCAATTTTGATTTCAATTAGCATTAAAGCGACTAGGGACCCGTTTCTCGAAAGCCCCGGAAACCTTCTGGGGCCCGCAAAGCAAATTTTAGCTCATAGTTATTCAAACACAGAGAAGTGTATACGCCTGAACCTCCTTGTATGAAGAGAACCTCTTTACATTATTAAGAACATGTGCATAATATAGTTCTGAAGTGATAAGGTTTAAGATTTTGCCACGAATTTGCGAGTGTGAAAACTTTTCAGCGAGCCGCTGCAGATCCGTCAAATTGCCAGTGCTTACGAGTGAGCACTCTTTAAAGCAAACAGCCGCGTCCAGTTAGGAGCGCATTTTTCGAATTTCCTCGATAGTGGGTTACGAAAGGCTTCGACTGTACTGACATATTTATGTTAGTTCTGGTGCTACAATTACTGAAGGGGCATGACGTCATTGGCATTCACCGATATTAAACAATTATATGATGTGATTGTTATGGAAACAGCGGAAATGTTATATGTAGAGTCGAACTGGAAAATTCAAGTTAGAGAGCAAGATTGTGTTTTATTTCAACAAGTGGTGTTATTTCATTCAAACGTTTGCCCTTTCCTATTTTATTAGCCCGTGTGGCAGGCGTTTAAACGGGAGAGGGTGGGGAGAAGAAAGAGAATTCGGGAAAAAAAACGAAGAGTATACGCCTTCTACGTAGCCTCCCACGCAGACGTTCTTAGGCTTGTCACGCGTTCCTCCGTGGCAAGCCTTAAGCGGCCTTCACACGGCAAACTAAAGTTGGCAAACTCGTGTTGGCAAACTTAAGTTGGTGGGTGTGAACGACGCAAAAACAGTCGGCAAACACGTCGGCAAACTGTTGGTTACAAATAGAACGTGTTTGCCGACTGTTTTTGCGCCGTTCACACACACCAACTTGAGTTTGCAAACACGAGTTTGCCAACTTAAGTTTGCCGTGTGAAGGTCGCTTAAGAACGTCTGCGTGGGAGGCTACCTGCTACGCAGGCTACTATTTTATAGAAAGACGAACTTTAACACGGAAAAAAAGACTTGTCCTTGTGTAGCTGAATAGTTTTACGGGTTCTTGTTTTCGCAGATGCTTAGATATAACCTCAGGTATGGCAGAACTTTCCCACTTAATTGAATCCCAAAATAAAGTAAATGTCTCTCCAGACTGCTCACTTATACGTTAGTGTAAACGCCTTTTCTTCTCAAACAATCCAAAGGCACGTCACACTCCAACTAATTATTTTTCTGATTGATCCAAATGGAGCATTGAAGCAGTTTGGAAACCATTGAAGCGTTTTATGTCAGGCGAGGTGACAAAAAAGCAGACAGAAGTGTTTTAAAGTTACGCGTACAAAACAGCACGTTCATCAAATTTGCTGGCAATCTAAGAAATCAAAGTTTGCAACAACTTGCTCGTGCATTTCGTGAATGATGGCTATAGTTTGTTGGGACTAGTGATATATTTCATTGTTTGAAACATTCGTGCCCGTGATCACGTGCGTTCATACGATTTCTTATGCAACACCACTTGACGCACAGCAATGAGCTAATTCGTATTTAAATACAAAACAACCGCGGAACAAGCAATTTGTTTTACATAATAAGACTGTCACTCTGTGAGAGGATTTCGGAGTGCTGCTTGAAACTCGCGACATTTCTCTTCGAGTGTGATCATCTAAAAAGGTGACACCGGTAGGTCTTATGCGCGATTATGTAACATGCTCAAAATTCACCACCAAGCCTCGTTCGCGAGACATTTTCTCAATGCTTCGTTTTCTTCGTGATGATTTCACGTGGGTGTTCTTTTCATCATTGCTGCTTTGTAAATTAGTTCTTGATAAAATCTAAAATTTCCATTCTCAAACCGAGGCTCGGTGTTGATTTTAGCTAGTATGATGCCATCACGCATAAAGGCTATTCGGCAATTTGGTTTTGTTTTTTACCCTTAAATTATTTACATCGCAAAGGTATTATAATTTTATTTGCTCGACTGAAAGATTTCTTTTCGGTCGCGGGAAACATTAAAATATTGTGCTCACTAAATTCTCGGCTGTTTATACGTCAATTTACTAGTGCATTATATTTGCAGTTTGATTTTCAATAAGTTCTTACAAATTTGTTGCTGCTGCAATCCGTAACGAATCTTCCGTCTCTGAGTAAGAGTACATTCCTTGGTTTATTAGCTTTTGTTGCTATCTAGACAAATTATGGCCTCAACAAGTCATGGTCTTCGAAAGGTGCCCCTTAAAAACTTCCATGTTCAAAATTAAGTGTAAGAGTCCTAGTATGGACAAACTGTGAAACCTTCATGTACTTTTGCTTAAATCTTCTCAGATACGAACTCTGGTGCTTGCCTCACTGCAAACCGTACCCTCTCTCTTCTATATACGATTTACTGCTTATTTTGGCCTTAAATATCCTTGTGAGTTATTTTAGATTATGGTGTGCGGTAGTTCTGTTTTTGAATGTATTTGATGTAAGGATGGTGAGAAAGTAATTTTGGAGCCCGACTGTGATCAATAAAGCCTGATACGGATACACATAACTTCTTACAGAAATGTTCAGTGTTAGTATCAAACAAACAGCTAGTGCTGTTGTCTTCTTAGTAGTCTTTGATGGTCTCTCCGTTTAGAGAAAGGGAGAATCTTATACGGTTTGGTTAAAAGCGGACAATTGTATTGAAAAATTGTATTATTTTCAAAATCTCACGCGTCGGGTTTATTCTTAAAATATTTCAAATTGTGCAAATTTCAGCCTTGATACTCTTACAAAATATATCCTTATTTAAAAAAGAGGGATGATAGTCAGGCTTTAGAATTAATACGAGGGGCAAGAAGTGATTTAATGATTTTTTTGCACGCTTATTCCCAGTTCTAGCCATTCAGAATATAATTTGCTGTGAAAACCAGAAGTTGACAGAAACGCTGCACACATTAAGTTGGTCCGAGGACGTGGGGGGAAGGGTGGGGTACAGTGCAGTAGTGTAATATGGAAATGAAACATATTTGCCCAGAAAGCAGTGATACAGTTCAAAACACTGGCTTGATGTGCTT